>Ga0315279_10004507_pt1 | contig 18654 bp, 11 predicted proteins | sample YL17G06_20_MG_FD_203694 | JGI IMG/M metagenome (GOLD analysis project Ga0315279, IMG submission 203694) | Sediment microbial communities from Yellowstone Lake, YNP, Wyoming, USA - YL17G06_20 | ecosystem: Environmental > Aquatic > Freshwater > Lake > Sediment | place: USA: Wyoming | collected... | reverse complement strand
ATCTGGAAACATCAACAATGCGTTTAGGCGTGAAAGAAGTAAATGAGCTTCTCGGAACAAAATTTGATGCTCAAGACATCATAAAATTACTTCAGAAAGCAAGGTATGGTGTAAAATTACATAGTCCGGAATCTGAAAGTTCAGACCATGTGGAAGTTGAAATTCCTTGTTATCGATTTGATGTAATGCACCCAGTTGATATTTGCGAGGATATCGCTATTGCCCATGGTTTCAGTAATTTTGAGCCTGAAGCTCTTGCTGTGCCAACTGCAGGCAAGCTAGCAGATATCGAGAAAGTATCAAATAAAGCAAGGGAGTTCTGCATTGGCTTGGGCGCTCAGGAAATATTATCTTTTAATCTAACAAATAAAGATAATTTGTTCAGATTAATGGGGACAAAAGAAGAAAAGATAATTGAAATAGAAAATCCTGTTTCTTTGACTTACGGCGGCCTGAGGAATAAGTTGCTGCCATCTGTTCTGGAATTTTTGTCTAAAAACACAACAAAAGAATATCCACAGAAAGTCTTCGAAGTTGGAGATATTGTCTATCCTAATTCTGAAAAGGAAGAGATGTCTGCGACTGAAAGAAGACTTGCGTTTGCAATCTCGCACGCTGAAGTTACATTTACGGAAGCAAAACAAGCAGTAGAAGCTATTTTTGCAAACTTAGGAAAGAAGATTGCGGTAAAAGAAGCGGACCACGACTCGTTTATTGTTGGCAGGTCGGCAGTCATTCTCTCTGGCAAGGAAAAGCTAGGTATTGTGGGAGAAATCCATCCTAAAGTGCTGCAGAACTGGGGCATTGAACAGCCAGTTGTTGCTTTTGAAGTGAGATTGTAATTAAACCAAACTGAATGTTGAGAAGTATTTGTCGCTTTCTGTAACTTGTACGACCTTTAACGTACGCAGGAAATCTATGTCGGCTTTTATTTGTGTCATGTGCGACCTTTTGTTTAGATCCTGATACCTCGGGATTTCTTTTAGCGCATCTATTATTTCAGCACAGTCTTTCTCACCTTGCTCAGTCAGGATTTTTAGAATCTCTTTTCTTCTCTCTACGGCTTTATCGGTTATGCCGAGTATTCTGGAATCGAGAATAGATTTGTACGTTGCCTGGCCAAAACCTATCTTGATTTTGTCCTCGAATTGAAGAGCTAGCATTGCTGTGAAATGCTGTGTAAATTTCAGTTGTTTTTTTAGAAGCTTGTATTCTGGTTTGTCCCAGTTTTCTTTTAAGTAAAGATAATAGCTCAATGTCTTGACAGCGTAAAGATTGGGATAAAAGTCTATGATGTCTTCTCCGAAAACAAGAGGCCAGCAACCATTCTCAAGCTGCGCTCCCAAGAGCGCCTTAAGTCCCTTTTCTATTTTTTCATCGAATGGATTTTCTGAGAGTTGCATTAGAGACATTAAAGCTACTGCAGTAGAGTATGTTGTTTGTTTATTAGCTACAGTCAATTTTGATGAAGACCAGCCGCCGTCTTTGAACTGCTTTTCCTCAAGGAATTTCCGCGCCTGCTGCAGTTCAGCGAACATAGGGTCTTCTCCAGACAATAGAAGTGCAAGGATAACGTTGCCCGTAAAGCTTACCTCTGATTCTTTAGCATTATTATCAAAACCCCAGCCTCGGCCATCTTCAGCCCGCGTTTCTTTGAACCAGGCCTTTGCCTTTTCCAAGTTTTTTTGGAAAGGCGAGTCTTTCAAAGCAAGAACGCATGAAAAGTTAGTTAGATTAGAGGTATTTGGGAAAGCACGCCAGAATCCTTCAGAGGTTTGCTCTTTGACTAGCCTTTCTGATAACTTTTCCTGCTCTTTCGCGTAGAGCTGTGCGTTTGAAAATCTCAGAGCGAGCAATTTCCATGCACAGAGGTCAACAGGATCCTTGTCGCTGATTTCTTCCATCAAACAGAAGCGAAGAGCTTTGCTAATAGCTGGAACATTTTCTCGGTCTAGCGAAAATAGAAGCGTCTGCATGCATTGCGACGTAAGAACAAGAGGTGTTTGATAAACAGAAGGTTCTTTGTGTTTGATTTCTTCTACTCTCCACGAACCGTCTGCGTGCTGCTGGCTAAGGAGAAATTTCTGTGCCCTCGTAATAGCAGAAGTGATTTTGTTTTCAGCAATCATATCTGTATAGTGTAGTATACAATTTATAAAAGTTTCTGAAAAACTTTTCAGCAGCATGCTGAAATAGAATTCAGCGTGCTTTCGTACCTTTCATTATAATAGTTTAATGTATACCAGAGTATACAGAAAATGAGGTGCTAATGGAAATTAAGGCATTAGGTACGGGCGGAGCGTTCAGCGGCTTGTCCGGTGAATCACGCGGTAACACATGTTTCATTCTTACAGCGGATAAAAGATATCTGATTGATGTCCCAAAGGATTTGTTTACATATCTGCGCGAAGCAGGGGAAGATGTAAAAAAAATTGATGGCGTTTTTCTCACGCACATACACGATGATCACGTCGGAGACTTGGGAAGCCTGCTGTTTGAAAAATATTTTGTGGAAAACAAAAAATTAAATCTGTTCACCTCAAGAGAGATATTTGAAAGTTTAGAGAGGAAATATACAGATTCGCATGTCCCTATATTCAATAAGAGTGATCCGAGCGAATTGAAGCACGTCAGTCTCGAAGATTACATCAATCTAGTTGAAATAAGTCCGGGGAAAAATTATGAAAATGATGGACTTAAAGTCGAAGCTAGATTAAACTGGCACCCAGTCTACACGCTCGGGCTGAAATTCACGCATGCAGGCAAAACATTGGGATACAGTTGCGATACAAAATATGGAGCCAGATTTGTTGATGATTTGTACAGGCGAAATCTAATTGACGATAAGCGACTTATCGATTTGCAAGAATTTCTCTGGGAGTCTGACTTGATTATACACGAAGTCACGTTGGCACCGCCACACGATATACACACGAACCTTGATGAGTTGAAGGCTTTACCCGAGAATGTGCGCGCAAAAATCTTACTCGTTCATTCAGATAACATAACATCAGAACATGTCGCGGGCACTGGCATGAAAGTGATGGAGAGGTTCAAGACATATGAAATTTAATTGCCATGGTTTAAAAAACTATATTCTCCATATGGAGGTAAAATGAGTCCTCCTGAAGGATTGATTGATGGAGACAGTCTTTTAGATGGAAGAGGTCTCGTTGACGGTAAAAGTCTAACGGGCGGTTTAGAAACTAAATTAGCTTCTGCAAAAAGTCATATTAGTAATGGTTATGGTGAAAATCTCTATAACGCACTGAAAGCGCTTGTTCAAAATGGCTACATGGATGGCATATACAATATTTTCGTTTCTAAACGGGAAAGTAAACAATCGGATACTGACGTAATGATTGTTTTCAAAGATAAAGAAACACTTGAAGAAATTTCAAAAACATTACAAGCAAAAACACTGCCAGAGAGCGATAGTGTTTTGGAAATCCTAAAAAAATACGAAATACCGGATAAGATAGAGTTCTGGCTTTATCACAAGGGCAACTATGACTGGTCCGAAGATCAATTACCGTTCCAAAATTTTGAGTGCGGTACGCCACTAAAGGAAACAACAGCGGATTGGGGTCCACTGGCTAGATATTGGCAATTGAGATGGCAGCAAGAGAATGGAAGAACCATATATTGTGACGGCAAATTTGTTGTGAATGAAGATAGAAGCAAAAATATAGGCATACCTGGTCTCTTAAATAAGAAAAGAAAGGACATAGAAAGTCAAATTACGCCTGAAGAAGCATACGAATACTTAATTGTTCAGACCAGAAAACTAGCAGAAGGTGTCTTCAGAATCACGGACCCGAGCAAGCATGCGTTATTGCATCCTGGTGAAGATTATGATGATTACATAACGCAAAAGGACCGGCAGCTGTCAAAGGCTATTTTGCGCGCGGCGAATGCGTATAATATTCTATTTTCCAATAAAAACGAAAATGCAACAGCAAATTTCAGCGAAATGTCAAAACAGGCGAGGAGTATCTTTAGAGTTGCACCGCTTACGCCTGAATCTGAGGCGCTAGTAATTGAAGCAAAAGATGTGCGATACAAAAACAAACGCTTTAACTTAAATCAAAAAAAGATAAATGAAATTAACGACTATTTCAGGAAGATAATAGATTCTCATAAGCAAGCCATGAACGACCAGTTTGACTACATATACAATTCTGAGCGCTTAGAGCGCATAGGAAAATACTATGATAAAAACACAGAAGCGTTAGCTGAACGGCTGAATGAAGCTAAAGAGTATGATGACGACTTTAATAAAAAAAGCAGTATGCTTTACTTCTACTTAGATGGCCTGTTGTCTTATGTTCAAAAAACCGGCAAACTTTCAGAGGCCACGAAATCTGTTCTTCAAAAGATGCCAGATTCGAAAATACTTAAGGATGAGTATAGAGGAACATATGCGCTAGAAGGCAAGAGAAAATTTGTTCTTGCTAAATATGCGGGCAAGACCGCACCAGTCAAGACTCAGCTATACGCTGAGGCAAAAGAAGCTCTTAATGAGGCCTTGAAAAAGACTAAAGAGAACGAAGTTCTGACAATTGGTTTCACGTGGATAGATCCGAGACTAGCCACCGCTGAGATTTACAAAAATCTTGGTAATACCGAGATACAACTAAATCCTGGTAACAAAACCGAAGTTGAAAATTATTTCAAGCAAGCGCTCGAAAGGAATCCGAAAGACCCCGAAACTTGGGAAGGTCTTGCTGAGATTACAGAGGATAAAGATTATCAAATAATAGCAGATGCCATTAAAAATAACTTCAATGTACCTTTGGACTTCCTGACGCAAAAGCATCAGGAATTTTTTGAATACTGGCGTAATCACTTGAAACAAAAGATAGGGCAGGATATAGTTAGCACTAAGGACGGTCTAGATAAGTTCTTATTAGATTACGAACGCGATAAGAAGAGATCATTTGGTGAGATAGCTAAAGCTGAAAAAATAGCTAAAGCTGAAAAAGAAAGTGAACCAAAGATTGATGGTGCCTTTTTTGAGCGCGCTAACATATTTGAAAAAGAAATAAGGTCGTGTAAAAATCTTCTAACTTTCCAAGAGAGAATACTCGAACAAGTAGGCAAGGTTCCTGTCGAGCTATTCTATACGCTTGAAAAATCATATTTCGATGAAAAGAGAAACTTTAGAAATGAATTACATGCATTAGGTAATAAAATCAGTGAACTCTTCATACCCAAGGTAAAGGTAAATGAGGGTGGAAAAGGCACCTATGAATTATTAAAGAATAAGGATCTGACAGAGTCTGTCGAACTGCCACTTGCAGGCGCAGGTGGGTGCTTTTTAGGAGAAACCATAAGTCTCGCACTTTCTAAAATTATTCCATATGTATGGCAAATCGACCCCACACAATATCTTAACGATGTTTACGTTGGCGGCACGGCCGCAGCTCTGGCGTTGCTAGCACTGGCATCAGGACGCTGCATTCTTGACAAGCAAGCCAGAATAAGGCTTGCGCTGAAATTAGGAATTAATTTGAGTGGAAACAAACATGAAAAAGAAGTCTGAATCGCAAATATCAGGCCATAGGGAAGAATTTAGGCGTAGCACTACTACGAGGCTAGAAGTCTGCGAAGCAAAAATAAACGAGAGAATCGATAGAGTAGAAGATTTCAAAAATGAGCTTAAAGAATTTTATAACCAAAATAATAGAGACGAAAAAGAGCTTCTAGAAAAAGTTAGTATGTTCGTGGACAAACTTACACATATACGCGAGGAAAAAGTTTCGCCTTTTCTAAAAGAAAACGAGTGCGATAGTGTGTATCCTAATCCCGAGCATATAGAGAGCGTAGAAAAGATTATGCCACATTTTGAAGACGCTTCGGATCGCAAAGTTAGAAGGGTTATCAAGGCGCTTTCAGAATCTTGTGACGTAGAAATTCCTGATTGCCTAGAACGTAGATTAAATGACGCTGGAGTGGGTTTATTAGAGATACAAAAATTGCTAGAAAGCGATAAAGAAATAATTTCACGAAGATTAGAACAGAACAGCAAACTAAGGCATAAATTTAGCGGATCAAAAGAGCTTGTAAAGTATGTTGACGAAGAAAAAAACCTATTGGAACAATATGAATTCAGAAGGTCAGAGATATTGAATTTTGCGAACTTTTTAGAACGAATTTCAAAACCTGACGAGCTGTCGCACAGTAAAAAAGCTTTGAAGTTCATATATGTTGCTGAAAGAGAAAGATTGTGGAACGAGCTAATGACTAATACTAAAAACATAGGTTCCGAATTGCCAGATCTAGCTTTAAGCGAAACACAAAAAGTTTCTCCGCCAGGCAAAAATCTCAGAAAAACTGCAGCAGGAGTCGGTGCGGGTGGTTTAGTCGGACTTGCAGCAGGCTTAACAGGTCATCTGGATCCTTTGGCTTCGGCAACAATATTTGCAACAGGTACCGGAACAGCCGTTAAACTGCTAGTAGATTCTTACATCCTCAACGCCTCTCAATTTGACGTAGATTCACTTCTGCAAAAAGCGAGTGAGGTTTTAAAGACGGCTTCAAAAGCGAGACTAGACTGGAACGCAACACGGCTATATACAAAAGCAATAAAATTTGCTAATGAAATTATACGGCTGAACCCCGAAGAATTAGAAGCTTTCAACATTAAAGGCATTGCACAGACTAATTTAGGAAGCCTCTTGAAAGATACAGATCGGTTTGATGATGCGCTTGAAAGTTTTGACACGGTCATTGAATCGCATGAAGACCCACTAGTTCTCTATAATAAGGCGAAAGCGCTGTGCTCTAAAGCTGCATTCGAAGACAGGGAAAACTGTTTACAGCAAGCAGAAAGTGTGATAGGCAGAGCAATCGAATTAGATACTAAAAATTCAAAATTTTATGAGCTGAAGGGCGATATTCATCAGCAGTTAAAAGATCTTGACCAAGCACTTGTTTCTTATGAAAGTGCAATAGACTTAGGAGGAGAAACCAAATTATTGTTTTGGGAAAAATTCCACGATCGAGGGTATGAAAATATCACAGACACAAAAAATAATCCGCCATACATAGCAAAACATTTACACGGTAAAAAAGCCGCAGTTTTGTGGAAGCAGGGAAAATTGGAGGATGCCAAAGAAGTGCTTGAAGATGCTTTCAAATGGAAAGATAAGGCATTGGAGAATGTGTTGTCGCTTAGAAAGAAAGGAGATAAGTTATTTAACGAAGGCAAATTTACTAAGGCACTCAAAATTTATGAAGAAGCAGTTAATATCGTGCCGGACCCCGCTCTTCATGAAAAACTCGCAAATACAAAGTACAAATTATGTGACTTTGAGGGTGCGATTGATGAATTAAAAGCGGCAGTAAGCATTTATCCAGATTACATAACCAAAGATAAGTTCGTTTTTGGTAATTCCGATTTAACACAGGCGCTGATAGAGAACGATTCTAAGTTTATGCTTAACTGGGTTTATTCTAACACTAAGAGCGTGCGTTCGCTATTAATTGACCGCGCAAAAAGCAGGTTAGGTGAAGACGAGGCTAAAGCATTTGATGATAAACTTGAAAATTTCGTGTCGCAGAAGTCAAAAGAGTATAACATAGACAAAAACAAAGTAGACTTAGAAGTATATGTAACTAACTTAACAGAAGACGAATTTCCAGATGCAGAGAACTTCATAGGCAGTATTAGCAATGAGCTATCTTCTTTCGTGAAAAACCTTTACGCCAATAACCGGCGGCTTACAGATTCCATAGTTGGGTTCACTTATAGTAAAGCGCATAGGTGGTACCGACAATTGAACGATTCAGAGGAATTATGGGCTGCTTTTCTTCCAGGAGCAGTAACAGTGCCGCTCACAATCGCTACACCAATTGTAGCGCTCTCAGGTAAACCAGATGTGCTGTTAGGAATAACAATTCCAAATATTTTAGGTTGGTATGCATCAGCATATTTAGCAAATCGAGCTATAAATTTGGGTTGTAAGCATGAATTAGAGCAAGAAAAAGAAGAGCTTTCAGAGCTCTTTGATTATGTTGCTATTAGTGATGGAAGTATAAAGCCGCGTGAGAAAGAAATTGAGTCAGCAGATGAATTTGAATGCCCTCTTTGCGGGGCTATGGCGAATGGTACTGATGTAAAGTGCCCAGAGTGTGGTGCAGAGTTTGAGAAAGCTGAAGAGGAAGAGGAGGAGGCCGAGGAAGAGGAATCCCCAATACCTTCTCCAGCACCAACGCCTTCTTACGCACCTGGTTTAGAAACATCCGTGAAACCATTAAGTAAAGTAAAGTGCGGTGCTTGCGAAGAAATTATGCCAATCTATTCAACTGAAAGACCTCTTCGCGTTGAATGTCCTGGATGCCATAAGCGAGGGACACTTAAGTCACCTACAACGACTGTAAAATCTGATAATACCGCACTTGATCGATTGAGAGAAAGATATGACATTAAAGATGAACCAACTGCTCCGGCATCACCATCCACACAATCAGTTCCAGGTCCGTCAAATCCGGACGCACAGGTAGCAGTACCGCCAGCAGGAATGCAGCCAGGCAGAATTCGGCTAGATGTGGATACAGAAATCAGGAAGAGATATGAGCGACGCGTAGACAACTGGAAATCAGAAGGTTTTGACACAAGTTCTTTAGAAGCGTTGCTGGCCGACGGAGAGGACCTCAAAACCGTAAAATTTGAATTTGATGTTGCACGTAGAAAAATATATCGTGCGAAAGATATCGAGGTTGAACTTCTGTTATACACTAAGATATTATCTCCTCAAACAGTTGAAGCTTTGAAACAAGATCTCAAAAGTTTGAAGGTGACTGACGTAGAGTCTTATATTACTCAACTCAAGGAATGGAAAGCATCTGGTTCCGGTACGCTAGCTCCGGAATATGCGGCAGAGGTTCAACAGCAAGCTGAAAACTCGAGTGATGAAAGCTTAGACGAACTTATCAAAGAAATATCTAAGGACTTAGAACCTAATCATGTTACGCCACAAGTTCCCGTATCAGTTACAAAAAAAGTGGTAAGAAAATATGTAAAAAAGTATCTCAGAGTTGATATTCCTCAAAATGTTGAAGGTCATGCTAAGAAGATAGGAGATGAAATTTATGCCAAAGTCGCAATTGCTTCAGGCGATACGTGGTATAAAATAAATTCTCAGGGACAAATTGTCAATGAAAGTGGAGAATTAGTTGAAGAAGGAAGAAGTGTTGGAATTTCGTTAGGAAACAGAGATTCTCTAAAGAAATTTTACGAACAAGCACGTAATTTTGTAGCAAAAGAATTGTCTGACTTAGTCTGGGTGCCTATTCCTGAAAGCGCAGAACCTTCTACCGTCAAAGAGCGGGTTAGTGAATTAGAGGTGCCAGAACCAGTGGCGGCATCGCCTTTACAGAGAACGCTAAAAGACTCAACGCGCAATCAACTCCCAGAAAATGTTGAACTTACAGCACCTTATGCCTTACCCGATAACGTGGAGCTTGCAAAACCAGAAGTCACGCGAGATGGCAGAGCAGCCCTAGATGAATACGCTCCGGGTTCTGACCAGCTTGTTGCCAAGCTTGCCGCCAGACAGTTGCTCTACGATTTCAATTGTGGACGCTGGGGCGAACTCTACTTGAACGATTTAAAAGTAGAGTGTGGCAAACTCGAAGGAAACATAAATACAGTACTTGCGGAATCTAAAGCCCAGGAGCTCGCAAAGAAATGGGGACAGGACTTCATTAAGAGAGAAAAGTTAAGTGGCACATACACAAATATTTGCGTATCACTATTCGTAGAGTATGGTGTGACCGCAGTCAAATCTTTAAGTGATATCAAGAATATCAAAAGCTTACAGCCAAATAGATATTTATCAGCGGATAGAATCCAAGAGCTTCTTCACAATCCACCGATGCAAATAATAGACCTCGAGCAGGAGGTGCTCAGAAAATGACGGGAGAGAAACAAGTCTTGGTAGTGCCAGAAGATAAATTCTACCAAGCTACTGGCATGTACTATGAAGAATGGCATCCGTTATATCTTGCTAACAGCAGCGGTAAAGAATTGGAAGGCAAGGAAGCCGAAGATTTCAAAAAAGGAATGGTGTTCGTCAAAGAACAGCTTTCCCAAGTTACTGCTTTGCAGGACCTTGTCCTGAAAAAAGAAAATAAAATTGGCGATCTCAAAGATGAACATAAAAAAATGAGGGATGCTGTTGCTTACAAAGACCTAGAAATTACAAGAAGAGAAATGGAAGTTGAACACAGTAAAGCAGGTCTGAAGAAAGAAAGGGAAAAATTACAAAATTCTGATGTATCTAAACTTGAAGACAAGCTAAAAGCAACTGAACAGGAGCTTCAAGACGCACACAAAGAAGCGGTAGAAGAACTAAATGTTGTCAAAGACGCTTACTGTAGAAAAGTGAAAAATACAGTAGCCTTACAAAGAATAAAATATGAAAAAGAAATATGTCGAATTAAAAAAGAAAGTTTAGACCTCGAAAATAAGCTAATAGGTCTTCTCGGCACTAATGAACCATTGTATAAATTAATTGGAGAAATACAAGTAAATCCTGAAGATATCAAAGCACGGCCCCAATCAGATGAGGACAAGTTCTGCATACAGATTGTAAAATCTGATAACCTTAAAATGGCTACCCTGCCCCAAAACAGCAAGGTACTATTTTATGTTGATGCGGACGATACAGATCCATTCATTGCAAGAGGCCGCTTAGAGTGCGGCTTTGTTTACTTTTCGCTGTCTGACTTGGTTACAGACGAATCAGAAACAGATAAGGCTGCTCTGGTTAATCTTATGCTCAAAGACGTAGCTGAAGGCCGCAAATCTGCACACGTAATCCCCTATTCAGCTGAAACCATCGTCAATATTTTAGAAAAAAGAATAAGCGAAACAAAAATGCCTGAAACAGAAGCAGTAAAACTGCTTAAGGCAAAAGCAACTGCCGCTGAAAATGAACTGATTAACCTGAAGAAAGGTTCTGCTGCAATGATGAAATATATGAACGCCCTTAGCGAGAAAAAATACGAAGAAACCGTTAAGGAGCTCAAAGAAACGTACGAGGCGAGGATTGGAGAATTAGAGCAAAAACTCGATACGACAAATGCTACCGATGCTATAGAAATACAAAGACACTTTGTTCCATTATTTCTTAAATGGCAGGATGCTGAGGGAGCAGAGAAACAAAAGCTAGAAGATGATGTTATATCTTTCTTTAAGGAATATGGCAATAATATTCCACGCCAAATTTCTAATTTAAGTCACATGTTTGAGGCGTATTGCCCGCAAGATCATTTACTCTCCGGCAGGCATCTCGATTTATCTAGCGGTACAATAATAGCTGATTTTAGGTATTTGATCAAGAAATGCGAATCAACCGCTCTACAACAAGTTGATTCGCCTCGTTTATATGAACCTGAACTTACAGAATTGTGCAATAAAGGTATATTTTTAGAGGATGAGGGAAAGTATCAAGATGCGCTACTCGTTTATGATAAATTAATAAGATTAGCTCCAGACTTTTTACCAGCTTATCTTGGCAAAATACATGCGCTCAAAACTGCGGGAAGTTACCAAGATGCGTTGGGATTAGTAGGATATGTTGAAAACAATCTCTCACAGAACCTAAATTTAGGAAATTATTGTTTCTGGGAGTATAAAGGCGATATACTAACAAAACTCGGAAAACCTGATGAGGCACAAAAAGCATACGAGACAGCAAAATCGCTCAAAGAGGAACTAAGACAAGTCTACGCAAAATCGGAAGAGAGCAAACAAACTAAGGTATCAGATAAGGAGAAAAAATGACAACTGAATTTAATGAGGAGACATTCAAAAAAGAAGCAGGAGTAGACTATGGCTCATGGTATCAACTAAACAAAAGGATGAAAGCAGGAGAGACTCTGCAAGGTGATGATGTCAAGATTTACACTAACGGGCTCAATGTTGTTATCAAATTAACTGGACAGAAAGAAATTACTGATAAAGTTCTATCATTAGAAGATACTGTAAAATCTGAAAGAGAAGAAATAGGTCAGTTGCAGGATTTGGTATTGAAAAAGGAAGATGAGCTTGTAAAGCTCCAGGATAAGACAAGAGAATATGAGGCGAAGATAAAAGCCTACGAGGAAAACCCAAATACTGGCGCGTCATCTGCCCAAGTCAGAGGATTGTTTGAGGAAGTAAAGGACCTCAGAGCACAACTAGAGACTAAAACAAAAGAGATTGAAAATTACAAAAACGATACTAAAGGTGTAGTAAGCACGCTTGAGCAAGTAAAAGATGAACTTAAGCAAAGGGAAAAATACATTGAAATTAAAGAAGGAGATATTCGAAAAAGAGAAAGCAATCTAACTGATCGATTAACGTTACTCGAAAGCTGTGAGAGTGGCAAAAAATTTTCCAAATTTTTACAGGAATTGTGGAGTCAAGCGAGATCTATTGATGAAGAACAAAAGTACGTAGATTGGGCCGTACGTATAGATCCTAATAACGTAGAAGCATTGGTAGCTTCCAGTATTCTTTATTTAGAAAAAGACGATTTGGAAAATGCATTAATTGTTGCTGAAAAAATAATAGAGCTAAATAAAGAGGATGATCGAGCGTATAGAATCAAAGCAAATGTTTTGCTCAAACAAGGAAAAGATGAAGATGCGCTGAAGTTTTTTACAGAAACGGTGTCTAGAGATAAAAGAGATGCCCTGTCTTTTGCACGCATGAGTCAGATTTCTTATAAATTAAATGATCCGGCAGCCGCAGTTGAGTACTACGTGCAGGCATCATCGATAGCCATAAATATTCTAGAGCACGTTACGCCGGAGCAAAAGAAATTGTTCGAAGGTTTTGAGAAATTAGACCCAAAAAAATTCCAAGACCTAAGAGCAAACGCGAAGGAAAAAATACATCATTTTGACCGCCATAAGATTTTTGATGGAGAATTTTGTGAAGAGGATGGCACTCCGGTTCTAAATCCGCCCGCGCAAAAATCACAACGTGCAGCTAGGCTCGATTATGTTCAATTGCGCGCATTAGAAAATTTGGAACGAATTGTACTGCCGGGAAAACCGAACGAAGAAAAAGCACATGTTTGGCTCGAAAAAGGCCTCGAGTTAGACAGAGCCGGAAAGATACTTGAGGCAGTTGAGGCTTATACTAATGCAATAAAACTTTCCAACGGTAATGATGCTGCAATTCTGCTTTATCTGGAAAATAGGGGACAGGAGCGCATAGCTAAGTGCGAAAGCATAGAGAATGGAGCAGATATCTGGTATCGTGTTGGCAAGGCGTTCGAGGAAGTCGGAAAACTGGATAACGCACTTATGGCCTATACGCACGCCATAGCGGGTTTGCCAAACGACAAAAATTTTGCTAATAGCAAAGCTGCGCTAGAAGAAAAAATTAGACTTCAAAAAACTGGTAAAGCAGCTGATGAGGCCATGCGCAAAATAATAAAGCGGGCTGCAATCGTAGCGAAAATGACAACGAAAGGCAAATTGGCAGAACAAAAAAAGGAAGCCAAAGAGGCAAAGCAAAAAAAGTCCGAGCCCAAAGATGATAAGGAAGATAATGTAGAATTTGAATGCCCTGGATGCGGTGCAACCGTTAGTGAGAGCGACAAAAAGTGTCCTGAGTGCGGCGGAGAGTTTGAATAAATTTCTATTTTTGCTGAAGTCCTATTCAGCAAGTAAAACCAGCTTACAGCGTTCATAAGTTCCGTGCATTATTATTCTAGCTTTTCTTTCATAGTGCCAGGTGAATGAAAAATGACGTATAAAAAAAGAAGGCTTTTCAACATCGACACTAAAGAGGACGGACCTCCAAACATCATCAAAGCGAAAATAGAAAACGGCGAAATTGTAGGCACAAAACGTCTGGGCAAAGGTGAGCTTGACGTACAAAGAGGAAAGTTATTCTTAGACCTGTATGGCCGGACAAAAGACGGGCACGATACAAAACTAAGATTGGTTGTGACATATACGCCAGACCCAAAGAAAATTTTGGAAAATGCTGATGACACCGAGTCTTATGCTGAGAGGAAACAAAAGGAACTTTCGTATAGATTGCAATCTGATTGTAAATTCTTACTTGAAAAATACACTAAGGAATATTTGAAGCAAAACCAGGGCGACGTAACAACAGAAATCTACAGTAAGCTGGAATTTGCAATAAATAATTTGGAAGGATTCAGGGTAATAGATTACTTCTCTAACTTAAAGTTTTTGAAGAAAGGAACAGATAAAAGTAGCAATAAGAATTCCATTGAAGATTTCTTTGGCAGCACTAATGCATTCGAAGAATTGGATGAAGCCGGAGACGCTGGCAAGGACAGCGTAATTAAGAAACTATCAGACGAATACTCTTCTTGGTATGTTGCAAATCACCCAGAGTATAGCAAAAAGACAAGTTTCTGGCAGCCTGTTTATGCTAAAGCGTTTGAGATTTACTTCGGGCGCATAGAAAATAATCCTGTGCTCAAACAGAAAAAATTTGAAGACATAGTATCTAAAAAAGAAATTGAGCAAATAGTCGAAGATTCTTTCAGAGGTACTTCAAATGATTAGCGGTTACATTATAGCTTATGTAATTAGCAAGCTCACGGACCCGCAAACTATTGCAGGTAAAGTTGCCGGACCCATTTACAGTTGCTTAAAATCCCGCTATTATGCAAAAGAAATCGGGAAAGACAAGAATGTAGTTCAGAGTGAGTTGAGGACTCTTGAGGACACGCTAATAGATTTGCGCGGAGAGATCAAACAGAAAAACCCAACAAATTGGCTGCAATCTTGGGATGCCATAGAGCAGTTAAAGAAAACTGCGTTTATGCTGTCCAGCGAGGTAAGTTCTCCTGATCTGGCTAAATATGCGTCAGGGATAGACAAAGCTGTCGCTAGCGAAAAGAAAGATAGGCTAGTAAAGGATTTGGCAGAGTATATCTCACCATTGCAAGAAACAGTATCTGAGCTTCGACAAAAGCCAGAGCATTTTGATAACGTTACGTCTTTGAGTTTGCGTTCTTACATGCTTTGCCTGCGCGACGCATATGTGCGCGGAGAACCGCCTCTTGAAACATCGATTAAAAGCTTCGAAGCGAAGCATCCAAACACAAGAATAGCAATTAAATGCAGGGAAAAAAGACTGGCTCTTGCACAGTTACGCAAAAATGCAGGCAACGAACCAGAAGTTGATATCTACATAGGCGAGGTCAGAACAAAATTAAGTCACAACGCTCCCGAATGGAGCCCTCTCGGCTTTTATCTGAATGAGAGTGATGCTTGGAAAATAAAATCGAGCAGCTCAAAAAAAGTAACGGGAAAGCAGTCTCAGTACTTCTTTCATCCCGTAATTGTGAGCTGTGAATATGTTTCAGCACAGAAATTGGGCGAGCTCGATTTTAACAAAGACGCAACTAAAGCGCGCAGGTTCACAGATAAGTATGTTGTTAAGACCGTTGTAACAGAGAAAGCGCCAAATGATTTAGTGAAGCGGGTAGCTGGCTTTTCAGATCCAAACATGTCTGTTTTCTTATACGAGACAGATAAGTGCAGATTAACATACAACGAAAACAGTTTAGCAGCAAGTGCGTTTTCAGCTTATTTCACTCCTGGCGCAAAGCCAGTTGGAATGAACCAGATTCTTGAAAGTTTGGAAAGCGGAGGCGCTATACCGGAATCAGAACTTAGGCAAAAACTAAGACTTTCTGACGCCGAAATTGATAAGCTCGACATAGTGAGTGCAGGATCTGGCAAATTCGCATTCTACGACAAGTTTTCATCAGATCTTAATGCTCGACTGAATTCGAGAGGAGGAATAAACTATGAAAAATCCATTTAGACAAATAAAAGATAGAGAAGCACAGAGAGCAGCAGCAGAAAACACAACGTACACGCAAGCAGAGATAGCTCAATTACAAAATTATGTTGGCGAACAACAAAAAGCAATAGATGCTTTGCTTGATACTGGAAAAAATGAAGAAGCCATACCTTACATAAATGATGCGGCTGCAGCTGAGAAAGAGATAGACGCGAAGCAAACAGAGTTACGTTTGTGTCAACGCGGATTACAAGGCGTTAAACCTGCACAAAAAGCTGATAGGAAAAGACAAAATTACAATACATTGCGTCAGTTCTACGGTCAGCAAGCAAAAAATGCAGAAGGACCAGAAAGCAGAGAATTAACCGATTATGCACAAGAGCTTGAAAATTACACTGGTCAGCAAAACGTAAACTACGTTGTTGATGCACAAGTAGCAGCTGGCAAAAATCAGCTAACTTCTGCAGGCAATGCCTATTTGGCAAGAATCCAGGCACGAAGAGAGCAGAGAAAAGCAGAAGCTGGCGGATTAGAAGCACAACTCGAAACAGCAAAGGCCAAAGTATAATTTGGCCGCTGTTTCTTTTTAATATGGCAGACTACAAAATATCTTCACAAAAAGCTGGGGAATACGAAAGCATAGCAAAGAAAATGCTCAATTCAGGCGACTTGCCTCAATCGCGTGAGTTTTACATCAAAGCTGCGCAGTCGTATGTTTCAGCAGTCAAGGATTGTGGTGTAGACCAAGAACGAGCCATATTAAAAGATAATGCAGAAAGATGCATTTCATTTGCAAATTCGCTTGTACCAAAAAAAAGAGTGCCTGTTGCGGCTAATGGTAGAGGTGGCAACTCAAGGTCTTCTGATGAAGATGAATCGGAGCAGGAATATCTGCCAATAGAGAGACCAAAAGAGAGATTCTCAGATATCGCGGGCTTAGCAAGGGTGAAAGAGAAAATATCTGACACTTTAATTTACCCGCAAAAATTTAAAGATCTCTATGCATTGTATAAAAAACAAGCACCGCGAGGCCTGTTGCTTTATGGTCCGCCAGGCTGCGGTAAAACATATATAGTGAGAGCTGCGGCGGGCGAAACTGGTGCAGCATTCTTGAACATTAAGTTAAGTGACGTTTTGAAAAAGTGGGTTGGAGACACAGAACAGAATATACACCGAGTTTTCGAAACAGCAAGCAACTACGCACCTTGCATAGCATTTTTCGATGAGATCGATGGCCTCGGCGGCGAACGTTCATCAAAAACACCACACCAAAAAAACTTCTGTAATCAGCTTCTGGTGGAGCTTGATGGTGCCGAAAAATTAAAGGAAGGAGTGCTAATTATCGGTGCATCGAACCTTCCATGGGATGTTGATGAGGCACTCTTAAGACCAGGTAGGCTTGACGCCTTAGTTCTAGTGCCACCTCCAGATTTGGAGAGCAGAACGCAACTGCTTCAAATTTACACTAAAGGTAAACCAATCGAGACTATTGATTTCAAAAATTTGGCGATAGATATGCATGGCTATACCTGCTCAGACATAAAGCAAGTATGCGATTTGGCTGCGGATCGGCCGCTTAAAGAAGCAATGAAGTCAGGCATCACGCGGAATATAACGCTTGAAGATTTCATAGAAGCAAGGAAAGAAGTTCCGTGTCCTTCCGTTTCGTTGAAAAAATGGCTGAATAAAGTAAAACATTCATCGAAAGCTCATGACTTTCCAGAACTTGTAGCACTTGTAAAGGAATATGACGCCGGAAATGGTTCGGGCGGCGAAGACGACGATGAACAATGACTAAAATTGTAATAAAATTTGGTGGTTCGGCAATAACCCGAAAGAGAGAGACTACAAAGTTTTCAAAAGCGATAGGTGAAATAATAAGCAGAAGCCACGAATACATAAAGTATAATGATATAAACAAATTAGGACGTGCCGTATTTAATGCAAGAACCAAAGATCCGGACTTGCAATTAGTTATTCTGAATGGGGCAGGACCTTTCGGGCACTATTTGGTTAATGAACGTGGCAAAGGAGATATGACAATAACTCCGGATTTAGTTCATCAATCTGTTGAGCATTTGAATTACGAAGTAGCTAGTAAATTGGAAGCGTGTGGAGTTAAAACGGTAAGCATACATCCTTTCAACACATGTTCTTTTGATGGGGAACACAATATCTCTGAGTTATGGAACATTGCAAAGGCATACATGAATGTAGGAAGCACCCCAATACCTATGAGCTACGGGGACCTGGTTCCGACAGTAGGCTGCCGGGGAGAGTATTTCGCGAAGTATCAGATGATTTCAGCTGATGATTTGGCAGTAAAAATAGCAAAAGATTGGTCTGCAGATAAAATAATAATGGTTACGGATGTTTCGGGCGTTTACACCGAAGACCCGAGCATGCCAAATGCTAAATTAATACAAAAAATAGTAACTGACAAAGATTTCGGAAGGGTTATTCAAAAACATAACATCCGCTTCTCAGAAAGCAGCATCGACATTACAAAAGGTCTATTCGGAAAAGTATCAAAACTATGCAACGCAGCCTATGAAACAGGTATTGTCTCTCAGATATGCGGTGTTGATGGATTAGAAGCCGCGCTCGCAGGCAAGGAAGTTGGTACGCTTATTGTACGCCAATAGAATTCTATTCAGGTTTCATGAACGGGAAGAAAACAACATCTCTGATTGATGCACTATCCGTTAGGAGCATTGTTAGCCTGTCTATAGCGATGCCTATTCCGCCCGTAGGAGGCATGCCGTATTCAATCGCTCTCAAGAAGTCCTCGTCAATTTCGCACGACCAAGGCTCTTTTTCAACACACCTACTCTTTAGTTGGTTCTCAAACAACTTTC
>Ga0315279_10004506_pt1 | contig 18654 bp, 21 predicted proteins | sample YL17G06_20_MG_FD_203694 | JGI IMG/M metagenome (GOLD analysis project Ga0315279, IMG submission 203694) | Sediment microbial communities from Yellowstone Lake, YNP, Wyoming, USA - YL17G06_20 | ecosystem: Environmental > Aquatic > Freshwater > Lake > Sediment | place: USA: Wyoming | collected... | reverse complement strand
GGTTCCAAGGTGAGTAGGTAGTGCTGGAGAAGCCACGACTGTTCGGTAATCTGGTGACCCAGGTTATCCGGGCGAACCAATGTAGTTTCTGCGGCGCCTGCATGGCGGCCTGCCCCGTAAACGTCCTATGGCCTGTCGGCGAACAGCCCACAATCATAGGGACATGCGCGCTTTGCGAGGTCTGCTACTACAATTGCCCAACAGTGGAGTTTTCGCGGGATGATGTTGAAGCATTCCTACACGGACGAACCAGACGACCTGATGAGACCCTTGGGATCTCTAGAGGAGCATTTGTCGGGCGTGCATTGAAGAGTGAGATCAGAGACCGCGCCCAAGATGGCGGCGTGGTTACAGCCTTACTGGCCTACGCGCTTGATAACGGGTTAATTGATGCTGCGGTTGTGGCGGGACGTGATTCGCGTTGGCATGCGAAACCTGTGGTGGCAACTAGCTACGACGAGCTGGTGAAGAACGCGGGAACAAAATACACTCCTAGTCCGACCTTGCTGGGTGTTCGTTCCGCCATTGACGAATACGCGAAGACGCGTGTTGGATTAGTTGGGACGCCTTGTCAGGTTAAAGCGGTTAGAAGAATCCAGACATCTCCTCTTGGCAACCGACGTCTGGCTCAGGCTATGGATTTGACGATAGGCCTCTTCTGCATGGAGAGCTATGGATATGACAAGCTCGTCGAAAGTTACATTGCAAGCAAAGGAATTGATCCCTCAAGAATCAGCAAAGTTGGCATCAAGAAGGGATCCTTCATCGCATGGGATGGGGAGAATGAAGTACTACATGTCCCGTTGAGGGAGATCGATGAACATGTCCGGCAGAGTTGCAAGCAATGCGACGATTTCACCGCCGAGTACGCCGACATATCAGTAGGGGGGGTTGGTTGCCCGAACGGTTACTCCACCATAATCGCACGAACAGAGAAAGGGCTCGAACTCCTAAAGAAAGCCGAGACAGCAGGCTACTTGGAATTACGTGAGCTGAAGCAAGAGGAGAAGGGCTACCAGAAAGTCCTGAACATGGCGCAAATGAAGCGCGCCAGAAAAGCCGTAACGAGGTAAAACACACATCTCTCTTAACCGTCGGAGATTCTATCAGGGAGTGCCTATGCTATATCGCAGACAATGACGGGAGCGAACAAATCATTGACCAACGAGCTGGATCTAGCGGCGGTCGCTTACGAAGCGGCCAAAGATGAAATCATCGACTCTGTAGTTTACAAGAAACTCTCTGAGATGTCATATCCGGGCAACGAGAAGTTCAAGGACACACTCGCGCGTCTTGCAGAAATGGAACATGACCACTACGACTTCTTCCGGAAATATTGTCCCGACAGGACCGTTAAGGCTAGCAACCTTATGGTCAACTTTGTCGTCATGTTGCGAGTACTTCTGGGAGTCACATTCGCGGTTCGATATCTTGAGAGAAATGAGGCATCGACGATTAGGAAGTACAGAGAAGCAGCCCACTTGATTCCAGCCGAGGACAAAGCGAAACTAGAGCAGATAATAGCCGACGAAGAAGAGCATGAAAGAGAGTTTTCGGAACAGTTCCAAGAACCTCACATAAAGTACATCTCCTTCATTGTGCTCGGTTTGGCCGATGCTCTTGTCGAGATCGCTGGAATTCACGCCGGATCGTTGGGAATTTTCAATAAAACTGAACTTGCCGGACTGGCTGGCATAGTCGCGGGAGCTGCGGCCTCCGTCGCCATGGCGTCCGCTGCTTATGCTCAGGCTAAAGCCGGCTTCAAAGGTTCTGCCGCATTGTCTGCTGTGTATACTGGGATCTCTTACTTCGTCACTGCTGTGATTTTGGCCACTCCTTACTTCATCACACAGCAAATGCTGAACGCGTTGCTTACCTCTCTAGCCCTGGCTGTTCTGTTAATCGCATTCATCACCTTCTATGGGGCCGTCATCTCTGGTTCGAGCTTCCGAAGGGATTTCCTGGAAATCACAAGTATAATGTTCGGTGCAACAGTTGCACTCTACGTGCTTGGGACCGCAATAAGATACTTCACAGGTATTACAATCTAGGAGCAGAGAATCTAGCCTCATATCCCAGTTGGACCCACTGTTACGCGGTGTCAGCTCTTTGTCAAGTGCGGATCTCGGAGCGGTTTCTCAGATGGAAATTGGCCCATTGTCACTGAGAGTTAGAGACTTGGATCCAATGCTGGAATTCTACTGTAAGGACCTTGGCTTGAAGATGCTTCGTCGCGACGAGGAAATTGTCCAGCTTGGTTCAAGCGCGACGAATACCACGCCGCTATTGATGCTGAGACACGATCCCGAAGCGGAAAAGGCCCCCCTGGATGCCGCTGGGCTCTATCACTTTGCCTTACTCCTCCCAGATAGGAGAAGCTTGGCTGTGGCCTACCTGAAGATTGGAGACGAAGGCGTAGTCTTCGACGGTTACGCCGACCACCAAGTCAGCGAAGCACTCTATCTAACCGACCCAGAAGGAAACGGGATAGAGATCTACGCTGACAGACCGAGAAATGAATGGAAATTCGATGAGGATGACCAGGTACAGATGGCTACTCAACCACTGGATATCGATTCACTCCTCAAGGAATTATCCGGCGCCAAAGGGAAAGAACTTGCGACTATCGCTGAAGGAACAAGGATGGGGCATATCCATCTTAAGGTAACCAACCTCCAAAGATCCCTTGCATTCTATCGGACAACAATCGGACTTGACTTGATGAGGTACTATGGGAGCGCCGCGTTTCTCTCGGTGGGTGGCTATCATCACCATCTTGGAATGAACACATGGGAGAGCCTTGACGGTCCTGTGATGAAGAAAGAATGGATGGGACTCGAATACATCATCCTGAATATTCCCAAGGAAGAGTTGAGTGCCCTTGCATCTAAGCTATCAGACACTCCGTTTCTTCATGGCCAGAGCGCCGATCAACTATTCGTGACTGATCCTGATGAAATCGAAATCGTCATCAGGTCAGGTGAAACATCGTAGCGCTAATGCGAAAACAATCAAGCCTGTTTCGGAGTGCAGCGGTTTAATTTCGATTTGCATTAACCACGTAACAAGTGTCTCTGCATCCGAAGATTCTGTATCGTCGTCCGGCTATCCAATCATACAGCCGCTGAGCTTGAGCGGTCTTGAAGAAATCGCAGATGAACTTGAATGGGGTTAGGAGTTTACAGACCTCGGTTATGGCAACCGGTCCACTGGAAAGGGAACCATTTCTGCCGATTAGATGCATACGTCCCTGAAGTAGTTCCGCATTCAACCCGTAAGCGTGTTGCACATTGGAATCCAAATTCTGGTAGGGTACGTACTCTACGAGTCTTGCTCTGTCGAGAGCATGGAGAAATCTGACCGCGCCACTGCAAAGGTTGCATATACCATCGTAGATCAAACGGGGCTTCTGCTGCAAAATCGTCATCTTATTGTTGTTTGCCGCTCAAACTAGCGAAGAGGGAGTCGGCTGTATTCATTGGCTGCGGTGTGTATTGATGAGTGAACTTGCATTCGCTGCAGTAGCTTCTGCCACATTCAACGCAGACTCCTAAAGGCTTCTTACCACTGCCGCATGAACAAGTGTCTGAACTCAACGATCGCACCTCGGAAGCTCGCCTGTTGAAACTCGGGACTCTAGCTAATCTGAAGGGGTTTAAGTTGTTTTACGTGATAATTTCTTGTTGCTTTTATATATGGGAACGTTTCGGATTGTGTCGTTTCATCTTGGCTTCGAGCCTGAAGCTATTCCAGCGCGATTACCCTCTTGTGGGTTGAAAATAGAAAAGACGTTGGAGCTTTTGGATCCTCTAGGTGCTCGCTTTAAAATCGTGAATGAATGGCGGTTTGTCTTGCCTAGACTTTACCTGAATGAAGTAGAGGTCGGAATAGACCAAAAGAGACACCACGAACCCAATAATCAAGATAGGCACCAACCAGCCCAGTGATATTATGGGATACCAGTTCCCGATGTTCCACGTCCCTAAGAAAAGAGTTCCATACTCAATTTCCTTGAACGAATTCGCACCGCTGTAGATTTGGTTGTACAAGACTTCTGCCAGTTTGGAGCCAATGGTTGAGGCAACAAACACAGCAAAGGGAAACAGGAAAAGAACCCATATTCGGAGATGCTTTTCTCCGGGAATAATGCGAAAGCGCTTCATGCCTTCGTAGATGAAATCTGACAAGGCGACTGAACTCAGTCCGCCCAATGTGAATGCGAGCCAGATTTCCGACGATTTGAAGGCCACAACAACTAACACAAACCAGAACGCCACGATACCGACGATGTATGAATAACGTGTTCGCAAAGAGCTATCCCAACCAAATAGCGTCTAAACGTAATGGGGACTTCCAATAATAGGTCTGCCTTACTTTCTCTGTGCTCTCAGGCCCGTAACTTCTCTGTTCTCATTGGCTATCACCGAGAACTCAGATATTACCCTGTGTGGTCTAGATGACTGAGACAAAGAAACTCAACGGCAGAAAGAGCTAAGAGAAATCGAAGCTAAGAGAGCGTCATTGAGGAGCCAACCATAGAAATGACACCAGTCACTAGTACTTCTAGGAGACTCCGTGCCCTTCGCAAACCAAATCACTATCCAACCTCAAAGGGGACTTCGAGAAGGACCGAGAAGTAAGTAGAAAGGATCATGGAAATCGGGTTCGACAGAGGACTTCCTACCGCTAGGATCAAGAAGCGCATCATGACACGTGAAACCTCGCAATAAGACAAAGGCATGAGATCGCATGGCTAGGGTGGTTACTCCCACGGGTGGCGGGAGCGGTATGTTGGTGATATTAGGGGTAATACTGCTTTTTGTTGCTTGCGTTTTGTGGTATCTCCGTACGTCGTGGTGGCTTTCATTCTTCGTGGCTGCTTTTGGAGTCATCCCCCTGGTTCTTGGTATCAATGGCATTCGACGGGCAAAGAGGCGGCAGTCGAGCTACTAAGCATGTATGCACGAGAGAGGTAACTAGGTACTGTACGAGCTATTCGAAATCCTGTTACTTGGGCATTGGAGAAGAAGGCGGAAATATCTTGGCCCAGTTTTCAAAGAGTTTTATCAGGAGAGGGATAGCAAACTCTTTTCCTACCAGCATAACTGTGTCGAGGTATGACTTTAGTTTGCTGTGATCTGGTTTGGGCTTTGCAATTTCGTCCCGAAACTTGTTAACCGCTGCTTCAGCTTCTTGTCTTACGTTGCTCTCGACGTTCTGTTGTTGTATCGTTTGAATGAGCTGGTCATAATTGAAATTCATGAATTGACTGACCTGCTGAGTAATGGCAAGTTGAACAAGGGGAGCGGCTTGTTCCTCTGGTTCATTGACTTCGATGTCTAGTGCGTTCATCATCTGAACAGTCTGGATATAGACCTCCTCCGCCTTCCCGTGCGACTGCCAAAGGGTGATTGGAGTAAGTCCAGTTGGGGTAGGTGCGATTTCAGTGAGACCAGAAATCACAGGGTGGTAAACAAAGGCGGCTTTTGTCTTGTTTAATGTCGAATTGAATAATTTGACGATCACATTTACCGTTCCGATGAGGTCGGTGCCTTGCTTCTTCTTCAGGAGGAAGGCTTCCTTATGCAATAGCAGAATGTCTTTCGTTAGTTCGTTTACGGCCGTCATAGGATTCCAATGGTCTTCGAGATTTGTTAATGCTTGCATTCTATGGTTCTCATTTCACAGCCTTGCCGGCTTCACTGAATGCTCCAAGTAACGTACTGTCGAACAAGAACTCCATACTCAGATCCAGTATCGACCCCGCTATTCTCTTGTTGATTGATTCTGATTTGGCATGAACAGAGAATACTCTGTATTCGTTACAGAGTTGGATAAGGGGATGATATTTCTTTGGAAGATGAGACCTGTATTGTTCTTCGTTTAGACATTTATGTACCAGCTGACCAAGCGTAAGCTCATCTAGTTTTGTGTCTGACGGATTGACCTTTTTCATCCATTGTAACAGTCGATATTCTATAGCAGTTACAGCCATAGCGACAGTTGAAAAGTAGCAACCCTCAGAATAGCAATGCAGGGCTTCGTTTAGCCGCTCAGTTTCACTTTTCGACAATTGTGATACCATCCTCTCAATTTCGGATTTAACTTCAGAGAAAGTGTTTATGATTCTAGTTAGAAGTTCCTCGAAAGGTTCCCTCAAACTGACGCTTTCTGGGTCGATAAGCTTGTATGTGATCTGCTGGAGCATCTTCCTCTTGGAATCAAGTGCTGCGATTCCAAGCAGCTCAGAAATCTCAATGGTACTAGCCAGCCTATCGTAATAGGCATGATACTTTGGAGTGTAGCAGAAATAACGTTCAGTAGGATAGCTTGTGATTTTCCCGGATGATGTGAACCAAAAGCCGATTGCGTCTCGCTTGAATCCAGTACAATATGCTGGAAAGTCTCGAAGCCCGTTCAAGTAATCAATTTTCATGTTGCTTATGATGATAGTTTATCTTTATGTCTCTTCCCAAGGAGGGAATTCATGGCTCCGAAGCTTAGGTTGGATAGACTTGCTAAACATCACCCTTCGAGTCTATCCCCAATGGAACAAAACCTAGTCGGGTCAAGTTCACTGTCTCTGACCGGTAAACTAGGACAGCTCCGCATTGAGTTCTATGAGCCCGCCATCTCCATTAGTCCTGAACCAATTCTTACAACTACGGCATTGGTAGAGCGAATTGGTGGGATGGAAGAATAGCGACTCTTGGCATTGAGGGCAGTTCAGCTTGAATCCAACTTCATGAAACTGTATGTCGAGGATTTTCTCCGCAAGCGATTTCAGTAACTCGCAGTCGCCTCCACACTTGCAGCGAGATGAAGACTCGATCAGATCCCGTAACCGGTCCAGCATTTCTTGGTCCATGGTTTTGCCGTGTAGGATACAACCAGATAACGGACGTGTTGCCTAGTGATTCACCTGTCAGACGTGGGCGTAACTGTATGCTTCGGGTGGAGAGAACACTCAAACTATCTTTTCGCTCAGGGCTGAATACAAGCATATTCCGTTTGATAAGCTGAATTATAGAAAAGGACCGAGGAATAGTCGGATGACTGGCGTATGTGGGATCTTTGCAAAAGATGCCGCCATGAAATCGAAAGCTTGAAGATGGCGGGGGGCCATCATTTTGCGGGCTTCTTTGTCTCTAGGGATATCCGTTGAAAACCAGTTTGATTTTCCTCCTGGCCGGAGTCATTCTGGTTGCATTTTCGCCACTAACATACATCTGGTCAGTACAAGTTCAGAGTCAGGATTATAGAGAAACTCAAAAGTATGGTTCGGCTGATGTTAGACCTAACACGAACTACGACCTCAACCTCAACCCCTCGGTATTCGGAGTTAATCCAAATGCAGGAGAATCCTTAGTTGTCATATACTCCGCCTCCGCCAGTACTGGGGTTATAGTCAACTATCAGAATTCGGGACACACGATCGTAATATTGTACCCACCAACGGGTCTTGGTTTCGTGTCTGGCACCATGGTGCTAAGTAATGAGCCCAACACACCTGACACTATCACATTGAATGAACCAGGCCCTGTAACAGTCAGGTTTACTAACAGCCAATCAAACTCCGAACTCTACGTTACCTATCATGTCTTCGTATCGTACCCCGTGACCCACACGGACTACCCTTATCGTGATTCAGCCACATACTTAGCAGGCGTAGGCATAGCTCTGACGGTTGTGGGTGCTTATTTCTCTAAACGCACAGGAAGACCGCCGGCGGCGAGGAAAAGGGGAAAAAGAGAACGAAAGCCTGTGAAAGCATTCTGTATCAACTGCGGTTCAAAATTACTCCCCGATTCACGATTCTGCAACAAGTGTGGAACAGAGCAATGAATCAATTCATTCAGGTATGAAGACGTGGTTCGAACGACTACGAGCCAGGGCAATCTATGTTTGTGCCGCACCACATTTGTGGCAGAAGTTTGATCTGGCAGGCAGTTCCACTCCGCAATTGAGACAGAACGTTCTCCTTCGCCGTTTAGGGGGTCGAACTCCGTTCCGTTGCTTCTGTTCCGAGAGGTGCGGATACACAATGATTGATGCAATGATAATTGTGGCAAGCGCAGCAACCACAAGGAACGGCCCAAGAGTATAGCTCGGTTGGGAGGGAGTTGTGGGAGTTGACAGGACTGGTTGATTTTGGTTTGTAGGTTGGGTAAATACGATGATTGGATTCGATGTCGTTGGAGGAGGGGGCCTCTCGTTTACCTGAAAGCTGGATGAAAATGAACCATACCGGAGGTCGGCAGCCCAACCCGAGGTTGTGAGAACTCTGAAGCCAACCCTGAAGTTTATGGTATGCTTTCCCAAACCAATTGCAGACGTGGCGAATTGGTAAGTCAACGAATGTGATTGACCCGGGTCCACAACGAAAGGAAAAGACTCCCCCGGTGTCAGTGTCTGCCCGAAATCTGTTTGAGCAGATGCCACCTCAAGTTTCATTGGCAAGTTACCTGTGCATTTCAATGTGACCGTATACGTTTCTGTGTCCCCTACAGTTAGAGTGGGAATGTACGCAATCTCGTAGACATAACTGGAGTCGAAGGGCCCGATTGGGAAAGTTATAGTGAACTGCCCGTTCTGATTCTGCTGAACCCAAGGAGGTCGTCCATAGGGGATACTACCAGTGAGGCAGACTGAGCCTCCCAGATCGGCTGGATTACCGGACTGGCTCAATTGATAGACTGCCAACAGGTCGAGGGTTGATGGAAGGCCGTAGGATTGCGGATAATTATCGATCGGGTACATCGCATCCTCTTTTATGTCAGAGTGACCGAGACCGAGAGCATGGCCTAACTCATGTAGGATAATGGATTCGACCTCCAAGTCGTCAGGATTCGCAGCATGGTCGGGTGGGAGATTGATTTGAATGTCTCCCCTGACGTATGTGTTGCTTGGCGTTACGTAAACCCCGCCGAGCCATCTTCCCGCAAATGGCTCGTTCTGGCCGATGAAGAATGAGACTGTAATCGTATTATCACCGGGCTGATCTGCCAGATAGAGAAGATATGGGGTTCCTCTTCCCCCTTCGAAGCTATCTATGAACCATTTTTCTGCTGAATACCAGACGTTTAGCGCAAATAGTACTTGTTTTCTCTGAGCATCCCCGACTCCACCAGCCACATACACTCCCACGTAGTTCTTGGGCCATTTCAGACCCTCTATAGGAATACATTGCTCTGCCTTCACGAATCCCACGTGCTGCAACATCAACAATGAAAATAGCAATACTGTGAAGACAACGGATAGTCTCAGGTTCCATCGCACAATCTTCATGAAGTTGGCTTTCCTCATTGCTGTCATTTCTCAGAACGTGACAGAAAAGACATTGCATTTCATATGGCATATTTTGGAAAAACGTATACTGTGTATACCAATCATTGCCTTGAGTTATAGAGAAGATCAAATCAGTCACCATCGACGCTCGCAGACATAGTTCCACGCCCTTCGAAACTGAGAGGAGAGAAGAGTCAAACTAAGCCGTACTTGTGATGAGAGGCTTCAGGCACCCAACAACAGAAGGCTCGGATTCTCTTTCCTATGCGGCACTTCGTATTTCGTATTCTCTAATGGCACTTTGCGTCTAGTCTTTCTAGTCAATCTCCTTAAGGATACACCACATTTCGGACAAATAGAGTGGTAACTCGATCAGCATTTTGCCAAATGAAGCCGCTCTTGTCCTATCTTTAGTGTCTCAGCTAGTGCTGTTGAGCTTCAATCCGGTTTACATATCAAGCAATGTTCTACTGTTAGGCACCATCTCGATCGTCACGGCAACCGCAGCATGGTTTATGGAGAGAACGTACGAACAAATCCTGATGAAAAGCTGAACCACCGAGTGTACCTAGCGATGTGTTGCCTTCCAAGCTTCCCTAGACTTCTCGTGTGCGGCTTCAATAGACTTCTCGTATGCGGCTTGAACAGCCTTCTCGTATTCCTCTTCCATCCTTTCTATAGTCTTTTCTATCTTTTTAGGCAGCTTTCCGAATGGTTTGAGAGCTTTCACAAGCTGTGATGCTGCTTGTTCAAGTTCAACCGTGTCTTTCCTAGCTATTCTTTCCCGCTCGATAAAAGTCTCCAACATATTCAGTAAAGCCTGCTTCTTGTTGGCGATAACATAAACCCAACGATTATTCTTAGCTTCATAATCTTTGTCTATTAGGCCCTGTGCGAGTAGCGCCTTCAAGTGTTTGCTCAAAGTAACTTGCCCGAAGAGATGGCGAGTTGCTTCCTTCAGTTCGGTGAAAGTTGGCGGGTCTCCAGCAAAGTCGTCAAGCTGTTGTGGGAGAAGTATGTACCAGAGGACGGTGGTTTGGTTTTCCTCCCATGTTCGTTCTTGATAGTGATAGGGCAAGTTCACTCACTGTACTTGAGTACACTGAAACTCAAGACGCTTTAAAGCGTTTACGAACAGAATACGCAGTGAAAAATTCATGAATGAAAACCCTAGACGAAGAGATAGACGATGACGAAATCATTAGAGGAACGTTTCTGGTCAAAAGTTGACAAACGAGGACCCAGAGAGTGCTGGGCGTGGACAGCAGGTAGGAGAGGCCGTACCGGCCAAATTTCAGGTACTTATGGTGCCTTCAGATACGGAGGGGTCATGCGTTTGGCGCATAATGTTGCCTGGGAGCTAGTTAACAAAGAAAAGATCCCTGAAGGCATGCAGATCAATCACTACTGTGACAATCCGTTATGCGTCAACCCGTTTCATTTGTGTCTTGGCACTCAAGCACAAAACATCGATCAAGCAGTAAAGACCAGTAGGGTAGGGCACACAGACACACCCCTGGTTCCAATTAGATTGTTTCTGCCTGTCAAAATTCAGAGAATACTCGCTCAACTCCGCAGCATCGTCACAGGCGCTAAAAAGCGCAGCTAGAGCATGCACTATGATCTCTGCAGAACTAACACATCCACAACTTCAACAGCGCACCAAAGAAGTCCTTGAATGGAGTGCTATGCTAACATCTGAAACTCAACCTATCTTTCAAGCATTCACTGAATATCTGTGGCCTAAGTCGATTGAGAGTCTTGGTGCAAGTCTGACAGAAATCAAGGGTCGCATGATGTGCATTTCAGGGTTGCAAGGCGTCGGCAAGTCTCGTGCATGCGCCATGCTTTATCAGCATCTCAAGGGAGCTGAAGTGAAACTTGACGAGAAGCACGGCTTTCATCGAACTTTGATGTTCAAATTCCCTAAGGATGGTGATTGGGTTGAAGCAATCTGGCGTGCGTCACCTACCGCATACTCATTGTTCAACGAAGAAGACCAACATGAACTCCGGACGAACAGAAAGTTTCGTCGCTATCACGTGCGCAAAATTCTGCAGGTAGCTCGAACTGTTCTGATTGATCTCGGTGATTACGGAAGAAAAGACGCTAGAATGATGAACCGTGACCTTGACAGAATACAAGAACTCTGGACTTTAATGCTTGAACTCAGCCTTCCCGCACCGAACCTTTTGATTTTCATTCAGAAGGAACTTTACAAAGGCCATTTCTTCCTCGGCAAATTCGAGCATATTGAATTGAAACCGTTCACTGCTGCAGAACTTCTCGAAGCATACAAGAAAGTGACGGCGAGTAGTTCATCTGGCTCATTGGCTCCAACCTCTCCGTTTGAAGAAGCAGCGCTACTCGAACTTGGACAAATGAGCAGAGGTATCTTCCGACGCTTCAAGAGATACATTCACAAATGCGTTGAAGCCTATCAGCCTGATAACATGGCCTTGATTTCTGCTGATTTCGTTCGAGAGATAATCACTTTTGATGAGATTGCCGCTGATATGCAACTTCAACTCAGCGATTTGTTCTCCAAGCCTGAACATCGAACGATTGCGATACGACTGCTTGAATGTGCTCGGCTAAACCCTGATCTCAACCAAACCGTATTAGCTGACCGACTTGAGGTTGATGACGGCACGTTATCTCGCATACTTAGCAAGCTTGAGCTGCAAGGTTACATTCAACGCAAGCAAGGCGAACGTGGTGAAAAGAAAGTCAATCTCATGTTGATGTGCACAGGGGAGCAGTTGCATGACATCATCGAGAAACTGAGATACAGAAAGTAAACCGTTCAATCGCAGTTGAATGTTAGGCGGTGTCAGCTTCTCAGTTTCTCTGAGTCACTACAAAGTCTATCATCGTGCGACATATAGAGACGTACACCTCGGTCCTCTCGTTCACCTCCCCCACCCTCCGTTTCTATTGAGGATAAGATTGAGCAAATTAGCGGATGGGCAACGCTGTACGTCTGGAGGACTTCGAAGAAATCCAGAGCAGGTGTACTCTGAATGAGCTTCGGTCACGGCCACGGAAGATATGGGGACGTGCTTCGGAAGGAGATAGCCCTACGAAGATGGAAGACTTTCAAGAGGGTGGTCCTAATCATCATCATGATCTGCATTCTAGTCGGCGCATGGTACTATCTGACCCACGTCCGATAAGCGACGAGAAGATTGGACCTTCTCCGTCACTTCGAGCGGGTGCATCGTTCTTGTCGGAAGCGTCGGAGTCGGGTAAAAGTGACAAAGACGAAATTTCTTGAACAGACCACGGTACACGGTTTGGTGTGGTTTGTGGGTTGCCTGTCAAGAATTGTAGGTTTCGCAAACCTACACTTTCCCAGTTCTTTCGAGCTAGCCCGGGTGTACTTAGCAAAGATGCCTTAACCAACGACTGGTAATTGCCAGCGGTAGAGAAACCCCCTCACAGTTGACTTGATATGGTCACTGAACCTAACCTTGACAAACTTTTCGAGCACTTCTGCGAGCACTTCAACAACAAGATAATGTGGAAACTCAAAGGTAGGCAATTGTCAAAGGCCGTTTTCGATTTCTTCTCCGCTGAAGCAGGGAAACTGGGCTATCGCATTGAGAAAGAGGAGTACATGCATTTAGACCAAGTGTGGTGGTCTGAAACAAGCGACATAGAATTAGCCTTAGAGCATGAATTACAGGAAAGAAGGGCCGGGAAGCTCATTCAGAAAGAAGTGCGTCATCTCATCGACATTAAAGCTCATAGAAAGGTATTGATTGCATACCTCAGCGAGCCTGATGAAAGAACCCTAGTTACCAATGTACAGAACTGGATTAAAACTCACAGGTTCAAGATCAGCTACCCACCAGAAGAATACATGATTGTGATCGGAAGGCCGACAACAAAAGAGGGTAAGCGTGTTTTCCTTTACCGACGATATCTATTCTACTACACCGGCCTCCCGAACGGACAGCCAAAGGACTACATAATCACTCAAGCTAAACTCGTCAAGGGCTTTGAACGCATTAAGCCCTTAGATGCTACGTTAAACCCACCTGAACACTAGCATCCGTTGGCTTTCAACTTCGTTCGTCTTAGCGAGAGGCTCACATTAGGGCGGTGTAAAGTTATCGTCTATGAGTTTCGCTACTTCTTCAATGGTAATTGCTGACCCGTCTTTCGTTGACACACTCCCTCGCACAGCTGTGACAGTAGGTATAAGCCCAGTACTTTGAGCCTTGACTGCTTCAGGGGGTCCGAATTTGACCACATATGCAGGCAGTGCACTCAAGCTGCGAAACATATTCTGTAGCGCCTCAACCCGAGCTTGCTCGTTATCAACCGGATTTGATGCAGGGCTAGGCTTAGTTGAAGTGACAAAGGCAGCTAGGAGCACGGTGGTGTTACCGTATTGACTGAACTCAAAATAGAACCCGTTGATGATTTTCTCCACTAGTGACACGTCTGGTCACAGACACACTTCCTTGGGTGGCGGAATTAAAGGCCTATCGTTGCTTCAACTTCGTTCGTATGACGCACTTACCGTCGGGTAGTTCCGAACCATGTTTGAGATGGAATTCGCAGTCCAGATCGCTGCGTCATGTTTCTCCTCCTTTTTTTCTTGAAAAAAGAGATGTTTTGACGGGTTACGGTTTACGGTTTACGGGTTACGGGTTACGGTTTACGCTTAGTCAAAGATGTCTATGGTTTCTTTCCCTTTGTGACTTTGCCGTTTGTCTCGCCTGATGCCGCACTCAGGATCATGTCGATGATTTCCTTCCGCTTCTTGGGATCGAGATCGCTAGAAACTCGAACATTCAAAGTTCTTGCGGAATTAATCCCGACATATAGTAGCTCCCTTTCTTTACTCGCTCCGCCACGCTCATCCGGAGAAGGCATTTCTCCTGCGCCCGCTCTCATTGAGACGCTCCCTGTTTCCTCATCATAATTCATCAGCCCCTTTGAGGCGTATAGGGAGCAAATTCTCCGACCCCCATCCTCGGTGAATTGCTTTGCCCAATTCTTTCCCTCCGTAGTCTTAACATAATTTCCAAATCCTACCGCTGTTCCCATCCCTTCCTCTTGCTTGAGATAATCCTGCATCATCTTGAACAATCCATGCTTCTTCAACTCAAGCTGCCAGGCCTGTTGCACATTTGTCTTAGATACCAATGCTTTTCTGACGAGCTGACCGGACGAAGTTAGATCGTATCCCCCTCCAGCTTTCTTCATAAGACCCAGGTTGACCAAATATGCCAAGCCACGTCCGACGATGCGATGCTTTCCGAGGTCCTTGTTCTTTTTGGCAAATTCTGCGGATGTTGATGGCTTCGCCAAGCTGTGGTATGTCAGGATCAACTTGTCAAGAAATTCTCCTAGATCGGCAGGCAACTGGAAGTGCGGTAAGGTAACGCTTACATCTTTTGCCAAGTAAGGCTCATTCCTTGAAGTAATGAAAGAGTAATGAGGCTCTACGCTCAAAAGGCTTTAGTGTACTCTCCTGAGGTTATGCCCAATGAAATTCAGGTTTTCCAGCACATCGCCCAAGTTATTCTATGACTTCATAGAAAGTGTAGAAAGATTACAGCCCACCACTATCTCATCAATATGCTCCGACATTGGCGAGGTCACTGGCAGAGTGCAGTCGGCAAAGATATTTGCGGAAACCTACGGCTTTGTGAAATCAAAGGGGATTCTTGATATTTCTCTTACCGATCTTGGTCTCCGTCTAATGTGGTATTCCGGGAGTGCACGTACCGAATTCATGATACACAATGCACGAATGCAGGAGCAGACTCCACTTCGCTTCCTCAAAGACCAGCTCAGCAAATCTGGATCACTTTCGCTCAAACGTATTGTCGATCTCTTGCGTATCAGATACCATGCTCCAAAATCACCGCAAGCCCTTCAATACGCTCAAAGTTATGGCGATTGGCTTGTTGAATTGCGTCAGGGCAAATGGAAAGGAAAGACACTAGAATACACGGGTGGGAAGATACGGTCACTCGATATTATTGCTCTCGACGATGCGGACAAGCTCCTTGACGCTTCGCTTTATGATTGGTTGACGGAATCATTCCCGACCTACCAAGAACTGCTTCAAGAGCCCAGCGATCTTCTCAAGAAGATTGCAGCGACCGGCGATGTCAACCTAAAGGGTGACCTCTTCGAGAACTTTGTTGCATGTGTCTTCAAGAGAATAGGCTTTTCCACAAGGCTTCGAGACGGAATTCGTGAAACTAAGCGAAATCTCACTTTTCAGAGACCAGGTGGAGGCGATGTGGGATTGTTCTGTCATTTCCCACTTCTCGCTGGTGGAACAGTACGCCCCGGTCTTGCAGTTGCATGTGAAGCGAAATCAACCGAGGGTCCAGTTGGCAGCACAGCGGTGGGGCAAGTGCGCAACTTGGCGAAGAAGATAGGTGAGGTTTTTCCCAACTACCTTGTGCAGTCGTTTGTTGTTTCACGGTCTAAGGTGGGATATGATAAAACTGGGGTTGAGCAAGCTCCTCCCGAGGTTGTTCATCTAACTTCTGACCTGCTCATTGAACTTCTGACGCTACAGGCATCCCGTGCCCGGAAATCAATGAAATTGATTACACCGCTTACCACAATTCTTACCGTTGATGTTCTGGTGAAGAGCAGTAATCTCCAACCCAACTGGACTGATTTCTATAACGCTCTTTCCAAGTTCATCTAGTCTGGGCGAATTTACTTCCTTGGGCGGTACACCGCTGTCTGTTTCCCGTTCAACGTCTTTGGGTCGATTTGGATTTCGATGCTGTCTTTCCCAAGTTGAACAGTGTACTTTGCATATCCAAGAGTTTCGTCGCTCAATGTGTGGGTCGCCTTATCGCGACTTTGCTGTTTATGACGCTGACGAGTTCCCAACCCATTTCGAGATATTGCACTAAGTCGTTCTCGTCAACGAGTAGAGCATCATATGTTTTCCCGCCGTCTGTTGCAGTCGGTTTTATTCTGCCAGTTTTCCCCAGCTCTTTCAACGCTTTGCCTATAGCATCTCGCAGTGCATCGACAGAAATTGGTAGCGCTAGCGTTCGCTGTATCGCTTCTAACTTCTCTTCGGTGAGTCCTAACATGCGTGCGTTCTGCATAATTGATTTCTTGATCTGCTGCTCAGGGTCTTCAACAGTTACTATCTTGTTGATTTCACCCCAAACCCAGGCTTCATTATGGAAGCACTTGTCGTAATATAGCGGGTCAATCGTATGGCCCATAACGAATTCTGCAGCTTCCCTCGCCGCATTCACGAAAGTTGCTCTCGTTCTAAACGTGTCTCGAAGCTCGTGCGGAGTTGGTTCGCCTTGAACAAGTACAGGTGCACGTTTTAGTGCTGTTCGCCATGCGCTTTCTAAGCAGCGCTTTGCTACTGAGTAGCAGGAGAGATCAAGAACTTGGTGGGGATTGCGCTTACTCTTAATCTCTATTGGAACAGATAGTAGGCTTGCAATTTCCTGGACAAATGTCCTTGGTACGCATGCATAGAATTCGTTTTCGTTGCTTTTGCGTCCTGCAAAGTTAAAGCGGAAGTACGGTGCGTTAGGGTTCTTTTCAAAGTATTTTCTAGCTAAGTCCCATGTTTCTTTTGTGTTGAATTTCAAGAACTCTGTTATGCCCCAACCGCAGTGCAGCATAAGGTTGAAAATCATATTGTAGGGCTTGCTTGCAGCAGCGCACACGCTCTTTGCTTGATCCCAAGTCAAGTATGTGCTTGGCTTCACTCTGTGTGGTACTTTCAAGTGCGCAGCGGGTAAAGTCTCGATGCCGCCGTCAAGTAGAAAGCTTCTAAGTGCAGCAACAGCCATTACACGCCCATGCTCACTAAATTGCTTGGCAGCATTCTTCAGTCGAACATACGCATCGAGATTTTTCTTAGTCGCTTCAAGAACCTCTTCAGGGGTCAACCCCTCGATTTCTAATAGGCGGTCAAAATAATACCCGTAGATTTTCCTCGTATTCGGAGAGTTAATGCCCTTAAGCCAATTTTCTTTCGCATTAGTCATTGCGTTTCAAGCTGTACAGTCATATAATAGCCGTATAAGAACGTGTGTCCTAAGTTGTTTTATGTTGCATGCTGTGTGACGGACTAGGAAGAGAGTGGACACGACGGATCTGGAGGCTTGTCTCCGAACGGCTGGCATTTGGTATAGATTTATTGAGAAAGTCGAGACGGTTCACACCGCGGACGCTTCCAGCGCGACTGGAATTGAACTTCACAGAATTACAAAGAACCTAGTCTGTAAGACTTCAGATGGAGATTATGCCCTACTCATCATCGCCGGTGATCGAAGGGTGAATCTTCAGAAAGCAGCCCAGGCGCTAGGGACGCGCAACGTTCGGTTGCTGGGCTTTGACGAGGCTGAGGTCGTGAGTGGTTATCCGCCTGGCGGAACACCTTCAGTCTGCCACAAGACAAAGATGAATGTGGTCTTGGACGAAGAGTTGTTGAAGTGTGAGACAATCTATTGCGGGGGAGGTTCGAGAGACAGGCTTCTCGAACTGAAGACAGAGGATGTCCTCAGACTCAACAGTGCCGTGACGGCTAATATATCGGAGTGAGTTTTTCGAGATTCGCTGATTCAGGTCACGGCTAGTCGGGCTTGGTAGGACGCTTCCTCATGGCCAATATAGCCATCGCTATTCCAATTATGCCCAAGACCATCGATAGATGGCGCGCAAGGGAAAACGTCAACCCATCGTAGCGGCTATTCTCTCTTTCCTCGTCCCAGGCCTTGGTCAGATATATTGTGGGAAGGAAGAACGGGGCGCCGCCATACTCGTGGCGGGAATCATAGTTGGAACGTTGGCTCTGATCTGGCAAACGCTTGAGGCTACTCGCATGGCTGATGGATTCTTGGTCTACAGGATCACTCTGGCCCTCTATGCCGTTGTCTTCTGGATTTGGCAAGTTGTTGATGCATACAGGCAGGCGAAGTAACAGAGCTCGGCCAATCGCACTCTAACGATCCTTCAACACCTGACTCTTTCAGATGCCCGGAACGACCAATCTTGAGTGGGAACTCCGGAATGGATACTCTGGTTTTGGATGGATGGTGAGTGGGAATAACCTTTTTATAATGTAGATGTGTTGTACATGTCTACAGGTGTTGCAATTGGAATATGATGGATTGGAAGAGATATTCGACCTAGGGGCCTACAGAAAGCCACAAGGCCTGAGCCTGCGACGCATCATCGCATCGATACTGTTCTAGGCTAACGACAGAGCGACACCAATACCGTCTACAACGAGAATCAGTCAGCCAGCGATTCTAGGGGAGGACTGCTGGCGACCACAATTTCCTTTTCCTGTAATCTTTCTCGAGTGCAGCCTTGTACTTGTCCCAGATTTCGTTAATG
>Ga0315279_10004505_pt1 | contig 18659 bp, 18 predicted proteins | sample YL17G06_20_MG_FD_203694 | JGI IMG/M metagenome (GOLD analysis project Ga0315279, IMG submission 203694) | Sediment microbial communities from Yellowstone Lake, YNP, Wyoming, USA - YL17G06_20 | ecosystem: Environmental > Aquatic > Freshwater > Lake > Sediment | place: USA: Wyoming | collected... | reverse complement strand
TCTAGCCCATTAATATCCATATCAGCCATAGCCGGATATCCATATTTCCCTTTGTACTCCTTTTTCTCAGGTCCCACAATTATCACTTCGGCGCCTTCTTCGATTAATCGATAGTAAGGGAACCAGACCTCGAGGTCCTCATACAAATTCTCAATAAGGATCACAATTTTCTTCCCAATCAGTTTCATCTTCGTTCATCTCTTTTATAAGGAGAATTTTAAGAATAAAAAAACATTTAATTAACAAAAAAAATTGAATACTTAAAAAATTTGCAGAGATCAAGATACTATGATTCCAAATGGGCAACCTCGGAATGCTTCCAAATTAATGTATATCTTCTCATTTCCTCGTATAGGGGCTTCACTTCTATTAGGGATTGTTGGTTTCGCCACCTTCAACTTATATACATATGGTTACCAATTGGATCCATTCTTGGTAGGAATTGCTCTATCTTTAGGATATATCTCGATTGCTCTTTCCCAATTTTTCTTTGGATGGATAAGTGATAAGTGGTATACGCGATGGGGTAGGCGAAAGCCTTGGGTACTTATCCTGGCGCCGATTTCGGTCATCTCATTCGTCGCTTTACTTGTGCCAGGATTATTTTTACCGAATCCTAGTAAAAGTATCCTATTGGTTTGGCTGATAATATGGGATGTCTTATTTGAAATGGCTTATGCGGTAACGACGCCTTACGGCGCGTGGATGGCGGAATTGTTCACTGTCGAAGAGCGACCTAAAACCTCCCAAATCCAAAATATTTTTAACTTCATCGGTAATGCCGCTATGGCTATATTCACATTTCTTGTGTTCACCAATTTTACCAGTCAGCTCAAAGAAAACCCAGGCGTCTTGCCCCCAATCTATCCAATCTATGTTCGGACTTGCTTTATCTTTGCCTCCATTTTTATTGCGTCCTTTTACCTGTGCATTTTTCTCATGCCCACGGAAGCCCCCCCAAAGAATCCCCCCAACCTGATCAAGAACCTGAAAAACATTTGGCATAATAAGAACTATCTTTTAGTCGTCCTAATGCAAGGGATCGCGAGTTTGGCATGGGTTACGGCCACCACCGTGATGCTTAACTATACCCAAATTGTGCTGGCCTTTGGAACCCTACAATACATCCTTGCAGGCGCTACTTTGCTTGTGGGGATTGTCATATTTCTGTATGTATGGCGAAAAATTATTGTCAGGACGGGAAAGAAACAGGGGTTGCTAATACTCTTCATAGCGGCAGCATTAATTTTGTATTGCTCTGTGCTCGGCATTATCCCCTTTTCCTCGACCCTCGTCTTTGGCCTCCTTTTCGTCGCGGGAATTGCCTTTTCTTTAGCTGGATGGTTCCTGCTTTCGAGTATCTGGTACGCTGACCTCGCAGAGGATGATGCAATCAAGACGGAGGATTTAAAGGCTGGCCTTTATGTAGGGTTTCCCAGTATCGTGTTAAATCTCTTTCAGGCGGTGGGTACCTTCATTTTGGGTCTCATTGTCTCTCTGCCAAATATAGCTGTGGGAACGCTCACTTTCTCCCGTGGATACTTGCTCTGGGGTCCTATCTGCTCTGCCTTCTTGCTATTGGCTTATTTCTACGCAAAACGATTTATTAAATTGGATTTCGAATGGGCAAAGGTCCCGGATTAAGAAATTCTGTAACTGAAGGTGCTTCTATAATGAAGCAGCGGCAGGCGAACTCTATTATGGATAGAGTTCGCCACGATGCATGATGTTATTGGGGTCAAAAACGCCCTTCATGCGTTTTAGTAGAGTGTATTGGAATCCATAATGGGGGCCAATGGTGTCCCACTCATCTGAGTGGGCATCCAGGTGATAACTCCCTAGTTTTAAATATTCGGGTAAAAGCTCCTTATTTGCTGCACTTTTTATTGATTTTGATACTTTGTCTTGAGGGTCCCATAGTAAATCCAGTTCGCAAACTAAATCTGAAGCGCCATAAGAACTTATAAACATAGACCAAAGCCCATCATCCAATCCTTGATATCCGTGTTTTTTCAGGGTCTTTTTCCAAAATGCATATTGTTTAAGGTAGTTTTGGAAGGTATTATGTACCTCTCGCATAAGTAACCCTCCTCTTAATAGGAAAGCTCGGCAGGGTGTCTCTGACACATCGAACATGGTTTTAGATCGTCTCAACCAGTAGGGGTTAAGATTCACTTTAAATAAGTTATTAAGAGGCTCGATTAAGGAGGCTAACTCTTCATCAGGTGTAGTTATTGTTTTTGAAAGAATATCTCCAACGGTGAAATCTCCCTTAAATTTGCGAAATATGTTTCTTACCTTATCTTCTTGATAAGCTATCTGATTCAGTGTGCCTTCTATTTCCGCCCACACCAATATTCCCATTGGATGATTTTGTTTTAAAAATCCTAAGGCTTCCTCTCGAGTTGCAAAAGGAAGAGAAGTCGTCCAGAATGCAGGCCCCGCAGCGCCTAACCCTATTCCCAATTCTTCTCTAGCCACTTCCGCGTAAGCTTTTATACCGTTCTCGACTTTACTGAATGTAGCGAAAATAATTTTCTTTTCTTGGCGGATGGGAAACATTTTAACGGTCATCTGGGTAACTACTCCAAGGGTTCCTAGACTATTATAAGGGACTCCTGAAAGATCCATTCCTAATCCATTAGCTGCAACATTTTTTGCGCCATACTCTTTTAAAGCAAGGTACCCAGTTCTTAAAATCTCTCCTGTGGGAAGCACCATTTCCAAACCTACAATTTTTTCCGCGCCCCAACCATATTTGTTTGAATGGAAATGCATCCCAAAAGTGGTACAATAATTTGATATCACACCTACAGAACTCGGCGCGCCAGGTATATCAATTCTAAAACCTCTTTTCTTTGCTTCCACCTGAAGTCTTCCCATTGGAACATAAGGTTGAACTGTTGCAGTCATAGTATCTTCATCGATCTCTAAGATTTTATTCATCTTTTTAAGATCCATCTGGATTCCGCCTTCGATGGGAATCGTTTTTCCAGCTACATTTGCACCAGTTGTCCAGGGGATTATTGTGATTTTGAACCTGTTTGCTATGGAAACTACTCTCTGGACTTCTTCGGTGGATTCTGGTAAGACAACATAATCCGGATATCTGAACTTGGTGAAGGCACTGGATGTCTGATCTCTACTGTAAGGGACTCTTATCGCCGGATCATTAGAGACATTTTCTTCACCTAAAACGGTGATTAATTCCGCAAGGATTCTATCGCCTTCACTCATTTCGATACCTCCTCTTTTTCCATAGCCATTTTAATTATTTGGGTCAGGTCATATATCTGGACTTCTAGGTTGTCGGCTTTAACGGCATCCTTAAAATTATTCCAGCAGAAGGGACATGCAGAAATTACTGCTTGAGCTCCATTTTTTGCGGCTTCTTCTAGCCTTTTTTTAGCTATAGAGAGTGCGAATTCTGGGAATGCGGATTTTACTCCACCGCCCGCACCACAACACCAGGTTTCATCTCTATTTCTTTCCATCTCTTCGAATTGTAAACTTGGAATGGCAGTTAGAACTTTTCGCGGTTCTTCATACAGGGGTTCGGGATAACAATGCCGCCCCAAATGACAGGGATCATGATAAGTCACCTTCAAGTTCAAGTCTTTTAATTCAATGGCTCTAGTTTCTATTAGATCCATAAGCACTTGAGAGATGTGCTTAATCTCAAAATCCAAAGGGCCATAATATTTAGAATAATCTTTTTTAAAAGTGCTATAACATCCTGCACATGAGAAAACCACTTTTTTAATACCCGACTCCTTAATAAATTCGATATTATGATTCATAACCCGTTCTGCTAAATCCAGCTGTCCTGTACGGAAGAGCGGACTTCCACAACAGTATTCTTCGGGGCTAATCATCACGTCCATACCTGCTTTATTCAATATATCATAGGTAGCAGAAGCGATGTCTTGAGTTCTGTAAGCTGATGTACAGCCAACGAAATACAGAATATCAGAATTTTGCGCTGAAGATTTTGAACCCAACCAATTGAGTCTATTCGCATGGCTCTCGAAATAGGGATTATTATTTGTATCGATACTTAAGCCCCATTCTTTCTGTTTGGGGAGTGGCCCTACACCGTCTTCCACAAGCTTCGCTCTCAACGCCTCTATTATTTCAACGGGTTGCACTTTCCCAAACGATGTCGTATACCGACAAGTAATATCACATGCGCCACATGTTGTGCAAGTATACATGACATGTAGAAGTTTTGGTGAGGCTTCATAGGCAAATTCTTTTCCAATTACGGCACGGGCAACCTCACAACGTCCAGGAGCGTAATAGGCTTCAAAGCGGAATCTATCGCCACTGGGGCAGAGTTCTCCAAATTGATCACTTTTTATTTCTGAGGGTAAGACCTGTCTGCATAAACCACAATGCATACAATACATTGCTTCACTTTTTATTTTCTCATAGTCTATTTTGTTGAACATTTTTATTTCCCTCCTTACAAAAACAATTTTCCGGGATGCATTATATCATTTGGATCTATAAGTTTCTTAATTTTTAGCATAGTTTCGTAATATACCTGCATTTTGGAATAAAGTTGCTCCGCTACAAAATAATCGTGAGGTGTATTAATAAGGGCACCGTTATTAATGAGGTAGGTATAAGCCAGTTTATAGGTTTCTTTGACCTGGTTCATTTCCTCGGTGTTCGATGGATCAAAGTAAAGGTCGTATTCCACATAATACGTGCGACTTTGCTCTATGGGAACAATACAAATCCCCAAATCCTTAGAATATCCAGTCTTACTAGTAATCGTTCTTATTCCTTCCTCAAATTCATGAATTTTACTGGGGGCAGTATAAAATTCAATATGATTATAGGGTAAATACTGAAAGGTTCTCTCTATTCTCATGGGATTTGAAAATTCATCACTAAATTCTTCAGGAGCCTTTTCAATCCCCTCAAGTTCTGCGGTTGGTTTAAGCGCAGTAGGTTGTGCGGCATCCATTAAATCTTTTTCTTGGCAGTCTACCCAATCCTTCTTCCCTGTCAGTGCAAGGATATGAACCCATGTGGGTAACATATTGTTAAGGTTATCAAAATCTTTGCTATTGCTTGCTAAGAGAGAAGCGAGACAGAGTTTGTTCATAGTAATATGCTCTTCGCCTATCTCAATAGGACTATATCTTAGAATTGATTTAACAGCTTTAAGAAGTTCTGCAAGGTTTTCTGAAGTTAGGAAGAAAATTTTTCGTTCTTCAGGTTCATCTTTTATTTTTATGGTAACTTTGGTGACGATACCCGTGGTTCCAAGAGACCCCATAAGAATTCTACCAAGATCTGAACCATGGCTATGAGGCATTGTGCCTCCAGAATTTGGCAGGGTTAAATTCCCTGTTCTTAAAATTTCTCCAGTAGGCAGAATTATTTCATGGGACAAAATGACCCAATCCCCCGTATAGCCATGTTTTGCGCTTGAGAATAAAACATTTCGATTAAAATAAGTCGAAGCTGGCGTAGTTGAAGCGGAGAGCCTAGCAGGCAGTAAAGCCCTCATATTCACTTTCTTTAATTCCTTGTATAACTGAAAAAATGTGACACCAGGCTCAACGCGTGAAAAAACGCCCTCCAAAGCGGTAGGACAAATGTCAATGATTCTATTCATAGTTGATAGGTCTATCATTAATCCGCCAAAAATTGGAATTGAATCCCCATGAAGATCTAATCCAGAACTTCTCGGAATGACAGGGACTTTATTTTTATTGGCGAATTTCATGATTTGGGTAAGCTCCTCAATTTCTTTGGGCATAATTACACAGTCAGGCTTCCCTTTCGGAGAGAGAAGTGAAGAATACAGATCTCTCGAATAGGTTTGCAAAACCTCGGGATCATTAGAAATATTTTCAGAACCTACGATATCGATAAGTTTCGATATCATATAGCTCGTAAATTCTTCCCTTTTCAATGAATATACCTCTTTCTTTTATTTTATATAACCAATTTATACAATGAGAAAGTTTTTCTAATTTTTACGATTATAAACCTTTGTATTTTAAAGAATATAAAGAGCTTAGGTTTAAGGAGAATTTGTTCGATAGGAGAGAGCAAAATGGCGGAAAGTAGTTGGTTTCAAGACACGCAAGGAAAAAAATGGGTAGTGGTATTTCTAGCGATTTTCCTAAACTTATTCATTATAGAAGCTATAATCCTCGCAATACAGCCTTACTGGGGCGATTTCAACTCAGAGCTTGTTAGTTTTATAGGAATTGATGTAAATTATGTGCCGATATTGTTGCTTATACTTACAATACCTGTAATCTATACGGGTATATTACTAGTTGTCAATACTAGACGAATATTTCAGACCAAAGTAGCAAAGCCAGCCTTGATCCATAAAATATTACCAATAGTGCCCCTAGCTCTCTTTGATTTACTCTTAGGGGTTTTAATCGTAATGTTTGGCGAGGATGCTGCAATCATCGGCTCCATTTTCGAGAATGCCAGCATTTTTATCTTTCTCAGTATAGATATTGTCCTTTTTATTGTGTTATACCCCCTCATAACAGTGCTTCACAAATGGATAAAGAATCCGAGTGGGAGCGGCATAAACCCACAGATAAAGGCAATTATCCTTCTGATATGTATCATTTTTAGTTATAGCATAGCATTTGGCCTTCCTTTCCTATTTATACCTGCCAACATTATCAGAGGACCCCTTCCTCCAAAGCCGATGATAATCGCACATCGTGGCGGTGCGCACATTGCCCCTGAAAATACCTTAATTGCGGCAGAACTGGCTTACAACCTTACTTGCAAGGGCTGGGAAATCGACGTTCAGATTAGTAAAGATGGCGTTCCATTTTTAATGCATGATGATACCTTGAAACGAACGACAAATGTGGATCAAGTATTTCCTACGCGGGTAAATGAACTGGCTTCTAATTTTGCAATCTCTGAATTGAAGCAACTTAACGCAGGTGACTGGTTTGTTGAAAAAGATCCCTTCGGTGCAATTGCAAAAGGACTTGTTTCTCAAGCCCAGATTACTGCCTTTCGGAATGCCTCGATTCCCACCTTACAAGAAGCTATTAATTTCACGAAGGCCCATCATCTCATCTTAGATGTCGATTTCAAGACACCTCCATCCAGTCATCCCTTTTATGCCCAATATTTCAATACGTGTTTATCGCTATTGAACTCCTCGGGGCTCAATAAGAACGTCTGGATCGCGGTCGGCAATAGAATGTGGTTGGACATCACAAAAGCGCACACCAACCTCACAACTGCGTGGAGCATTTCGCTATCAGACCCCCCCTCTGTCGCTGAATTTAATGCATCAGGATACGAAATGATTAACACGCAGTATGCCCAATCCGCTGCATTATTCAATGCGTATTTTACAGCGGGGATTCCTGTGAATGCCTACACAGTTGAGCTCGTTGAACTCTATTCGCAACTCTGGTGTCAAGGTATTACATTTGTTACCACTAGTGAACCCCAAGAATTCGTGCATCTAACGCAACCAAACTGGTACATGCATTTGGAAACCTACATGTTATTATGGATTACGATTTATATCCTGGGTATAAGCTTTGTTTTGGTCCTAAAATACGAAGGAATTGCCGAGAAAGAACTTTAATTTTAAACAAAATTTCCATTTTTTTTCTTCAATAAAGAATTTATTCGTTCCTTGATGATTTCCTGTTCTAATTCAGGAGTAAATTTAAGGATCTCTTCTATATCAATTTCACGATTTTTAAATAGATTTTCAAGGCGATCGACATCTCGATATAGATCAAACCGAGATAATTTAGTATATATTAAAAAGGATTTATTTGCAACATCTAGATTTAATTCGGGAATATGATCGCCTATAATTTCTTCTGAAAAATCAATAACGGTTGTTAAATGAATTAAGATATCTCCTTTCTGAATGGTTATTAGTCCCAATTCAACACTCACATTATAATCCCGTGACGCAAGGGCTTCTTTTATTTTTTGAGGGATTAATCTCCGATAATTAGTCCAATCTAATAATATATCAAAATTGACATCGATATCCAGAGATACTGGAGCGGGGGAGAATGTTTCTATTCCAAAATAATAATATAGGGCTTTCATGCCAATAAGAAATAATTTTGGCTCAATATTTGTTGATTTTTTGAAAATATCACGAATAATATCCAAAATTTCCCTTAAAATCTTTATTTCTTTTTCTGAAAAACTTTTTTTAAATTGAATTTTAGAGTATTTTGTCATATTTACGCTCCAATCGGATATTTCGGTCGAGAAATAATGGTAAATCGCCTAATTCTGTTTCAAACCCATTTTTTTCAATTGTCTGCCAGATTAAATCATATCGATTCAGAGCGGTTTGCCCTAATTCTAGAAGAAACCGTAGGATATTTGGTGAGGTAAAGAGCTTTTGATACTGATTTAATAGCTCTAAATTAGAGAATTCAAGAAGAGCCAATGCTATCCCTACAGATAAACTATTAAAATCCTGTAAAATCCAAGCAATTGCAAATTCTGGGCTCATACATTTGAAATTAAACTTTCCACTGTCAAATTTGATTTGAAAATCGAGGCTATACGATTTGAAGATTTTGAATTTTGGTGATGAAATCTTATCTATTGTCACCCCTTGCCCAAAATCAAATTTCTGCTCCGAGGGAACTGCAATTTCATTATGAACAAAGCGAAAATTGGTTAATTTATCAAAAAATGAAGATGTTGTTGGATGAATAAAAATTATATCATCTGAAAGATCTTTCAATTGCGTAAATACTTTATAATCTGATCTTATACCCCTTATTTCCAACTGTTCTTGATTGCCTGATTCAGACATTGAATACCCTGAAATAACCTTTATTGCCAAAGAAAAATAGGAAAAACAATCTTAAAAATAGAAAACATACTTCGTAATAGGAGTTTATTTATTTTATCAAATTAAATTTAAAAGGAAAGCTTCATGTTTGAAAAAGAAATTGCGGATATCAGTGTGACTGAGGGGAATAAGAAGGAACAATTGTTTCAACTAGCAAAAAAATGCGCCAAATTGTTGAAAAATAAATATGAGATTAGAAAAATCTTTCTAATCGGTTCATTAGTAGAAGGGCATTTTCACGATAAATCGGATATTGATCTAGTCGTAGTAGGATTAATACCAGAATTATATATCAAAGCATTAACAGAACTCTATGATCTTTTACCTGGGGGAGTAGAACTCAATCTCATTCCCTTTGAAGATGCTTTTAGCAGTTTAAAAGAGAAGACTATTAAGAAGGGGATGCTTCTTTAACGGAGAAGAAATAGGAAACCAGAATCAAATAAAGATTCAGATGTTTAAATAAAATTTATTATCATTGATTTTTAATATCTTTGAATATGAAAAAAGAGTTAGATCCCATCAAAGCCTATGCGCGAGCACTCTATAGAGCTGTAGGATTTACCGAGGAGGATTTAAAAAAGCCGCTCGTAGCAGTGGCAAATTCTTGGAGCGAATTTACACCAGGACATATCCATCTGCGGCAATTGGCAGAGTTTGTGAAGGCGGGAATCCGGGAAGCAGGGGGAATGCCTGTTGAATTTAATACAATTGCAGCCTGTGATGGGATTGCCCAAGGGGAAGGCATGCATTATGTATTACCAACTCGAGAAATAATTGCGGCATCCGTTGAAATGATGATCAAAGCGCACTCAGTTCAAGCAATGGTTATGCTTTGTTCTTGTGATAAGATCATTCCGGGAATGCTGCTAGCAGCAGCCCGTTGTGATATTCCAACAATTTTTCTCACAGGGGGAATAATGGAGCCGAAAAAAATTGGGGATAAGGTTATTGTAACAAGTGATATTAAAGAGGCCATTGGTGCCTATAATGCGGGGCTTATTTCTGAGGAGGAATTCTATCAGATTGAATCAAGTATCTGTTGTTCTTCTGGGCTTTGTAATATGATGGGCACGGCAGCCACGATGAGTTGCATTGTGGAAGCCATGGGATTGTCGTTACCCGGTAATGCTACGCTATCAGCAACATCTACACAGCTTCAGCATATCGCACAGCAAACAGGTAATTACATCATGGATCTTTATAATAGAAACATTACAGCCACGCAAATTATCACCCCTAAATCCCTTGAGAATGCTTGCCGAATTGGACTGGCAATTGGTGGCTCTTCCAATATGGTTTTACATATGTGTGCATTAGCCTCCGAGCTAGAAATTAATTTAATCATGGATGATTTTGATGCCCTGAGCAAAACCACACCGCTCCTTGCCTTATTCAAGCCCTCTTCAAATCTGACTTTGACTGATTTTCATACAGCAGGGGGCGTCTATGGTGTCTTAAAACGCTTAGAAGGTCTCCTGTATTTAGATGGGCTCACGATCACAGGCAAAACGTTGCGGGAAAATATGCAAGCAGTGAAAAAAATAGATTTAAGTATTATTCATTCAATTTCAGCACCATTAGCATCAGAAGGAGGGTTAGCGATTTTGAAGGGGTCGTTAGCTCCCGAAGGGGCGCTTGTGAAGCAAAGTGCCGTTCATCCAGATATGTTGGTGCATGAGGGCCCTGCTAGGGTATTTGAAAATGAAGAAGAAGTGAAAAATGCACTGATGAACAAAACTATAGAGCAGGGAGATGTCCTTATTATTCGGAATGAAGGTCCGAAAGGAGGTCCCGGTATGCGTGAGCTTTCATTGCCAGCGGCAATTTTAATAGGTATGGGCTTTGGAGATTCAGTCGCAATGGTCACCGATGGAAGGTATTCGGGGGCTACCAGAGGGCCATGCATTGGGCACGTTTGTCCAGAAGCGGCTGAAGGAGGCCCGTTAGCAATCGTCAAAGACGGCGACCGAATAAGCATTGATATTCCTAATCGTATATTGGATCTTTTGTTGAGTGAGGAAGAAATACAAGCACGGTTAAAAAATTGGGAAAGACCCGAACAGAAAATTCAAAAGGGTTTTCTCGCTTATTATGCACAACATGTTTCATCCGCGCGGTATGGTGCCGTCCTTAAATAAACTGACATAATATGGGATTGGATATGGTAAAATTATTGCGAATTAATATGAAAACGAGGCAATTTGAAATTGAAGAATTAAAAGCAGAATATATAATGTTAGGTGGACGTGCATTAACTGGAAAAATCATATTAGATGAAGTAGATTCCACATGCCACCCATTAGAATCTAAGAATAAAATAATTTTTGCGAATGGTTTATTCGTTGGGAGTTCATTTCCCTGTGCCGGTCGATTATCCGTTGGAGCGAAAAGTCCCTTGACCGGTGGTATCAAAGAGAGTAATGTGGGAGGGGTTGCAGCAACACGGATGAGTCATTTAGGACTCCGTGCAATCGTGATTGAGGAGATTCCAGAAGATGATGATCTTTTTGTTTTGGTTATCTCGAAAGAGAATGTGGAATTTGTAAATGCTGCCGAATTAAAGGGTTTAGGGAACTATGAAACAGTCGCAAAGTTGATGGAGAAATGGGGGAATAAAGTTGCAACACTGACTATAGGTCCCGCTGGTGAAATGCGATTAGCTGCGGCGTCTATCGCATCAAATGATTTGTCGGGAAGACCTTCTCGTCATGCAGGCCGAGGCGGGATGGGGGCGGTTTTAGGTAGTAAAAAAATAAAGGCGTTAGTTCTTTTACGCCCGGATGCTCCTGAACAAGAGCCCATCGAACATTTGGAGGAATTTAACAGAATCAATAGGGAATTCAATAAACTTCTAATTCCTAAGAAGAGAGCTTTGACAATTTATGGAACCGCAGGATTGATAAATGTTGCAAATGAAGTGGGAGGGCTCCCGACTAAGAACTTTCGATTCGGGCGCTTCGATCAGGCGCAGGAAATAGGCGGTGAACATATGTATGATGTAATTACTAATCGACCCAATGGGATACCCACCGAATCATGTCTTCCCGGCTGCGTCATTCGCTGTTCAAATGTCTATGTGGATCAAGAAGGTAACTATATCACAGCCGGGCTTGAATATGAAACAATTGCCTTGAATGGCTCCAACCTCCTCATTGGGGATTTGGATAAAATTGCGCAAATCGATCGCACTTGTGATGATATAGGCTTGGATAGCATTGAAATGGGGAATGCGATGGCAGTGGCCATGGAAGCAGGATTACTCGAATGGGGCGATGCAGATGGGGTATTAGCGCTGCTGCGGGAGGTTGCAGAGGGGACCATTAAAGGGAAGTTAATTGCCTCTGGAAGTGCTCTGGCGGGAAAAGTTCTTGGAGTGACCCGCGTTCCACAATGTAAAGGGCAGGGGTTCGCTGCCTATGACCCCCGTGTGTTTAAGGCAATGGGCGTCACGTATGCTACTTCGCCCATGGGAGCGGATCACACCTCAGGTCCCGCCATTGCTGGACGAACTGGATGGAGCCCGGATAAAAATTACGGGGAGCTTACCGACTCTGAAGGAAAAGTAGAGTTATGTCGGGAACTCCAAATTATGGTCAGTATCTGTGATGCTTTCGGTTTTTGCTATTTCGTTGGACCGGATAGATGGGTTATGGAACATGTAGTCAAGGCTATCAACGCTAAATATGATTGGGAGTTCAATTTTGAAAAATTGATTCAGTATGGAAAGAGAATTCTTCTAAATGAACATGAGTTCAATGCCAAAGCAGGTGTTCCACAAATTTTTCGATTACCTTCATTCTTTTATGAAGAAACCATTCCCCCACTCAATAAAAAGTTTGACATAATGCCAGAAAAATTGAAGAAAGTCACAGATTTTTTCAAGGAAAAATGAAATTCTAGTCCAATTTGAGTAATTTTTGGGCGTTTAGCCCCATAATTTTTTCGATCTCCTGAGGCGTCAAATAATCGACAGCTTCAAAAAGATACACGCAAAATTCCATCATTTCAGGGCAGAATCCATCCGTTCCAAATAGAATTTTGTTAAGACCTATTACTTCTTTAGCATGTAATAAAATCTCACGCATTTTATTGGGCATCATATACATGAGATTGCTCACATCCAAATGAACGTTCGGGAATTGGCAAGCCATAGCCACCGCAACATCGCTCCAAGGATAACCGCAATGCGACATAATTATCTTCAATTTAGGGAATGATGCGATAACTTCATCTAGAAACGCAGGTTGCGCCATGCTCAGCTTCATTCGGGGACCTGGGGTACCCGGAGGAGGATATCCAGTATGAAATAGAACCGGAACGCCATAGCTCAAAGCAATTTCATAAGCGGGATAAAGCTTTTTCTCATTCACATACTTTCCACGGAAGGGCAACAGCATCTTTAGCCCTCTAAACCCCTCTTCCCCTAAGGCTTGCTCCACTGCTTGTGAAATTTCTGCTGGGTCCTCTGACTTCTCAGGCGGATTGAAAAAGGGGATAAAGAAGTCCGGCTCAGTTGCCACCCAATCCTTAATCAAAGTATTCTCATTAGCGCTAGCCGAAAGCAGAACTATCTTATCCAGTCCCGCACGTCTCGCATGCGCGCTTGTCTTAAGGATAATATTTTCTTCAGTAATGGGCTCAATTTTCTCAAGATTCTCTCGTATTCTCTCAGCAAACCCATACCCGTTAAAAACTTCGAATTGCTTCATCATAGATTCAGCGGTGTTCTGCGTATAAAATAAGTGACAGTGAAAATCAATCTTCACGGACGTTCCCTTCGTTCAATCTTCAAATAGGGTTAATATTATTTATTGGAACCTCTAACCAGAAAGAATTACTTGTGGTTTTTCTCCTTTGCGCTGTGTTTTTCCTCTAAATAGTGTAAAATATATTTCATAAATAACTTAAAATCATTGATATCTTTAAGATGTGAAATTAATTCAGCAATATCGATTTCGAGATACTCATGTATTATGAGATTCCTTAATCCTGCCATTTTATAAATCGCATCTGCAAATTTTTTCGGAATAATCTGGTTCTTGCCTAAGATTAGAATAATGTCTTTGTAATCATTGGGTTTTTCGAAATTTTCAATAGAGATGATATGGTTACCTATATCTAGAACACATTGAATAGCCACTTGTAAATTATGCTCCAGAGCAGAGGCTAATATGAAGTCATTCTCAAAATCCTCAATAGCTTTGTTGGAAAGGGTTTCGAGTTTTTTCACGATGGTATCTAACTTTTTCAACCGGGTTTCAATAACTTCATTATACATTGAACTCACTTATTCGCTGAAATAAATATTGAGAATTAATTATACGAATATATTTTGTATCTAAATATTCGTGGATAGTTTTAACCTCAAAATCGATTCGGATACTTCTGCTTTTTTCATGAAGAAGAATTCCATTGATTGCTTCGAATTTTAAAAGAGGGGGTGCGAGATTTAAGATGACTATATCTACCTCCTTTTTTATTATTTTTTGAAGGGCCCCGATTAAATTGAGACGAATTTCAAACAATTTATGCTTATCAAATTGAGATGCGAATAAAAAAGCGAGATCCATATCACTGAAACGGGTATAGGTAGATTTGGCAAAAGATCCAAATAAATATACTAATTCGGCTTTCTGAAATATATGATTACAATTATTTTTAATCATATATAAGATAGTTTTTTGTTCATATTCATTTTTTTCTTGCTTTTCCAAAGAACTCAACCGACTTAAGCAATTTTATAATTTTTAGTAGAATATCTAATCTTATAGAATCATATTTTTTCCGTATCTTAAAAATTTAGATTGAGTAAATTCATAACTTTTCAAAAATAAACTGATATACAAAAAGTGCCATACGGCGTATAGAAACATTGATCTGAGAATCAATCTTCAAGTATTTTCCCGTTATTATAGTTTTTAGGTAAATAATTGTAGAAAAACTTCTCTTATCGAAGACTTGAGTTTTAAGTCAGAAAAAATTTTTGTTGGAATAGCAATAGATGCTATATTAGCTGAAAAATTCAGCCTTTTTCTTTTTCTTAAAAAACTAAAATTGGATTAGTAAATTTATTTATTAGTGTTTACTAATTTATAATGATAATTATGTCAATTGTTAAAATTACTGATCGAAAAGGGCTTGACGAATTGATGAGCAGGCTTGCTTTAACGCTAGGACGGTCTCCGAACCAGCAAGATGTACTCGAATATTGTGTGAAACTAGCACTCTCAAACATTGATAAGTTGATTTTACTGATGGAAGACGTGCCTGTGATTAATAAAGAAAAAATCGAACGCATTAAGAAACTCAAAGTCAGTCATGCGGGAATTCCATATGATAATAATGCGATTTTTCCAAACCCAGAAGATCAGGACTTTCTTGGTTAATTGGAGGGGTGATTACGACTGCATTTCTTGATACAGGGTTTTATTTATCATTAGGACACCCTGATGACCTGAATAGCGTGCGGGGTGACCTATTACTTGAAGAAATAGAGACGAAAAAATTTGGTATCTTATTTACGTCGAATGCCATAGTTGAGGAACTAATGTCACTCGCTTGGGTCCGCACGAAAGGTAATAAAACAATCATTCAGGATATCGAATCGCTCATCTGGGGTGATCAACGGTTAGCAAAGATAATCTATATTGACGAATATATCCTGAATGAAACCCGACGCGCTTTCTTGAAGTACAACAAGGACGCACGATTAAAAGAGGAATTTTTAAGTTTTGTAGATGTTAGTAGCGTTATTATTTGTGAAAAATATAAATTAGATCAGATTTTCTCATTTGACGCTCATTTTGATCGATTTTTGACCCGTGTCTATTAATCTTTCTATTTTAGTCATTTTTCTCTTCGTTATTATTGAGCATATTTCCAATTATTTAGCAAATCGATTTCTATTTGTTCATACTTACAAAGAAATTGATATACACAGAATGCTATATGGCGTATAGAGAGATGAGCTGAGAATCAATCTTCAAATTTTGTGACCTTCCTTGTCAGCCATTGATTAAATTGACCTAATAAAGGATCCATTTAATATTAATAAATTGGTTTTCTATCTTTCATTTTTTCAGGGATATTACTAAATTATTCGTAATTTACGGCAATTCTGGCAAAAAATCTGTTTACTTCGGTTTAAATCTTCAAAAATAACTTATTTGAAGAAAAATTCATTATTAAGCAAGATTTTTTTATTTATGCAATTGATTTTTCCATTTTAAAGGATAGCAAGAAATTTCTCTAATAGAGGAATGGTAAATTCATCACGATTTGGATTTGCATCTAGAATGATGATGCCTTGATTGAGGGAAAATTCTGGTTTAAGAAAATCTTTATCAAAAGTTATTAGGATAAAGTTATGATCATTCAGATAATTCAAGAGATCCCCATTGTTCATACCGAATAACTGCTGATTTCTTACTGAATCAACCTGAAAACCAAATTTTATAATGGCTTTTTGCAATTTTTTGGTAATATTTTCATCGCAGAAGAATTTATATTTCATTGGAGATTTCCACTTTACCTCTATGAATATCTGCGACGCGACCTGCATAAATCAACGCCGCAATAACCTGTTCGCGAGTTAAATGTTCGTATTCTTGTAGAATTTCCTCGATCGTCCAGCCAGACGATACTAATTCCAAGATAAAACTAACCTTAATTCGCGTTCCTTTTATATGCGGTTTCCCAAAGCATATATCGGGGTCAATATCAATTAATTCGTTTACATTCATCGAATAAACGCCCTCTTTAAGAATTAGAATTCTGTGAACATTTCATTAAATTATTAATCTTTATAAAACGCACGTCCTATTTAAATAAATTAATTAAAATAACTCATTGAAAATCAATTATTAGAATACTCAAAGGAAGGAGTTAGGTAACTATTATCTTTGATTTTTTTCTAAACGCCCTTGAAGTTCTCGTACTTTCCGACCAATCGAGTCTTAGCAATAAAAATATCTTAAAACAAAAAAAATCATTATAAATTTATCCATTTATCGTTAGAAATAATTGTCTGATTCAGAATCTACACAGAGTAATTCTCATGACTTCGTTACTTTAGGTCCTAAATGTTATTTTTCTAAATCATTGTTCCTAACTATCCATATTTTCCGAAACCCTTTAGGGTCTCGTAATTGCACAGTATTCGTTTCGGCTAGATCGGAATGGATTAGGTCGTCTGCTTTTTGATGACATTCCTTCGCTTTCTCAGAGTTCTCTAATTTCTCATAAGCAAGACCCATTTCAGACCAAATTTCATGTTCTCGGGGGTCAATTTTGGCGGCTTCCTCGAGACACTCCATGGCTTTCTGAAAGTTCTCTAAAAGGAGATAACAACGACCCATTAAAAACCAGTTCTCACTGTCTTCGGGGTCGATTTTGATGGCTTTCTCGAAACAGTCCGCCGCTTTCGGATAATCTTTTAATTCGCCATAACAAACTCCCATGTACTGCCAAGCATCCTCACTAAGATCGGAGTTGATTTTGACAGCTCTCTCGAAACAGTCCGTCGCTTTCTGAGAATCGAATTCGTAATAACTAACTGCCAAGTTATACCAAGTCGTACTGTCTTCGGGGTCGATTTTGATGGCTTTCTCGAAACAGTCCGCCGCTTTCTGATAGTCCTCTAATTTGTTATAAGTATAACCCATATGCATCCAAGCATAGCTGTGTTGGGGGCAGATTTTGACGGCTTTCTCGTAACAGATGAGGGCTTTCTGAAACTCTTCTTCTTTAAAAAATTCAGCTCCTTCATCATACAATTCTCCAGCCATTTCCATTTTCTTTTCATCCGACATCTCCCAACGGAAATCGTCGAGTTCTGGGCAATTCTTCACGGGGCTAACATCTAATTCTAGCAATCTATTATCATCGAGATACAAGGTTTTTAATTTCCTGCAATTGGCGAGCGGCGAAAGATCAATTTTTTCGAGAAAGTTGTCGCCTAAACCTAAGAATTCTAAATTAGAACATGTGGCAAGGGGGTTAAGGTCGATCTCTTTCAATCTATTATGCGTGAAATCAAGCGTTTCTAATTGTGTGCAAGAGCCAAGGCCAGATAAATTAATTTTCGAGAGCCAATTCGCTCTGAAGCCAATTACATGGAGATTTGGACAAGATGCAAGCGGGGAGAGGTCGACTTCTTCGAATCGACACTGTTCAAACCAAAACCATTCAAGTTGTTTGCATTCGCTTAGGGGCGAGAAATCTGCCAGGAATATCGGATTCTCCTCCATATTGATAACCTTCAGGTTGGGGAAGTGTTGAAATTGTTGAAAATCTATATCCCAGAGATCTTCTTGAGAAAGATCGATTTCTTCTGTGTCTGAAGGAAATTCCTTCTCATTATCGATAAAATAGCCCTTCAGATATTCGAATAGACCTCTATAATTGCCCTTAAACTGCTCGTCAATCTGGTCGACATTATCATCAGTAAATGCCTCGTCATCAAGAGTGTGATAATGAATGGCGATTTTACTCGCTTCTTTTTTACTCGCTTCTATCTTATTCGCTTCTTTCTTACTTGCTTCAATCTTTTTACTCGGTTTTACAGCCTTTTTACTCGATTTTTTAGCTTTTTTACTCATTTTAAAACCTTTTCAAAGTAATGTGGTAAGAAATTTTTGAATTAAGGAATAAAAGGTTTTCAATTGGAATTCATGCATAAAATACGAATTACCGGGCGTCATGGAAGATTTTCTGATGTTCCTGCCCTTATATCTTAGAACTTGATGAAATAAAACCTCAAAAGTAACAATTAGAATACTCAAAGGAAGGAATTAGGTAATAA
>Ga0315279_10004504_pt1 | contig 18663 bp, 26 predicted proteins | sample YL17G06_20_MG_FD_203694 | JGI IMG/M metagenome (GOLD analysis project Ga0315279, IMG submission 203694) | Sediment microbial communities from Yellowstone Lake, YNP, Wyoming, USA - YL17G06_20 | ecosystem: Environmental > Aquatic > Freshwater > Lake > Sediment | place: USA: Wyoming | collected... | reverse complement strand
TCCGAGCATTGGGAGGTCTCGTTTGGCGTGTTCAACGGCAACGGAGGGAATCAGGCCGGAAACAACGACCGGCGCTTCCTCTACGTGGCACGACCGACATTTGATGTCATGCCGCTTGACAGCGTGCATGTGCACGGAGGCTTGTCGTTCGCCTATCGGAACAAACGGGGTATGACGTTCAAGAAGATTTTCGGCACCGACGTTCCGTTTGCAGGCGACGATTTCCGTTGGGGTGCAGAATGGTCCCTCTCTTCGACGCGGTGGCGCCTTCAAGCAGAATACCTGCAGGCCAACCTCGGCGCAGAAAAGGCCTGGGGATACTACATTATTGGCAACGTGTCGCTTGATGTGACCGATGAGGCGGTGGGACTCGTTGAGCGATTCATTGACCTCGATCCGTCAACGACGAATCACACCTGGTACGGTGTGGGATGGAATCATTACTTCGCAGGGAACCGATTCAAGATTCAGTGCACCGCGCGGGCGCAGTTCGTCCGCGGACACAATCAGTATGCGACAACTGTACAGCTGCAAACGTACATTCATTAACGAATTGAGGAGACCTTTCATCCATGACTCTGATTAAATTAGAAAACGTCACGAAAGTCTATACCACCGGTGAAGTGCCTGTTACAGCGTTGAAAGGGATTAATCTGGAGATTGGCAACCGAGCTTTTATTTCATTCATCGGTCCATCGGGTAGTGGCAAGACGACCCTGCTGAATTTGATGGGCGTGTTGGATAAACCAACCGAAGGTAACCTCGTGGTCAATGGCATCAATATCAGCTTGCTTGATCGCGCGGAGGCTGCAACGTTTCGCGCCAATATTCTTGGATTTGTATTTCAGAATTTCAACCTCATTCCGGTGCTGACTGTCTATGAAAATGTTGAGTATCCGCTGCTGTTGGTCAAACATACTACTGCTCAAGAACGCCGTGACCGGATACTAAGATTGCTTGAGCAGGTCGGCATGATCGACCAAAAAAACAAATACCCCAATCAAATTTCCGGTGGACAGAAACAACGTGTAGCGGTCGCCCGTGCTTTGGTGACGAATCCACAGGTGGTGCTTGCCGACGAACCGACTGCAAATCTTGATCACGCTACAGCATTCAAAGTCATTGCTATCATGCACGAGATGCAAAAAGAATTCGGCACCACGTTCATCTTTTCGACACACGATCCAAAAATTGTCGGTGAGGCGGAAATCATCTATACGCTTGAGGATGGTGTGCTGGTAAATCAAGAAACCAAAAATCGGAATTGAGGAACACTATGCGAAACTTAATCAAAATTGCTGTCCGAAATCTCTTCCGCTATAAACGCCGGACACTCCTCACCTCCTCGCTCATTGCTTTCGGTGTCATCCTCGTTATCGTGTTCGGTGGGCTGGCGATCTCCTTCAAAACCCAAATGGTCGGGATTCTCACCAACACTGCGCTTGGCGATTTGCAGGTTCACAAAAAGGACTACGTCGAGTCGGTTGACAACTTGCCGCTTAATCTCACCTTGTCCGGCAATAAGCTCGCCGAAGTCGAACAGACGCTAAAGCAAAGCCCGTATGTTGCGGCCTACAGCCCTCGCATCAAGTTTGGTGCGATGATCAGCAATTACGCGCAGACCTCAAACATTCGATTGAGCGCAGTATATCCGGAAATGGAAAACAAAACCTGCCCCGGCTTGGTCAATCGCATTGAGAAGAACATCCCCAATCCCGATCAGTTTATTAGACCCGGTGAAGTCATAGTACCGGACAATTTGATGAAGGGACTTGGATTGAAAATCGGCGACGAAATTGTTTTGGTGGCAACGAACAAAGACGGCTCTGTCAACGGGATCCCTTTGCACATCGGCGCGGTCATCGAGAGTGTTCTGGGACCGGCGGGAAAAGATGGCTTCATTCACATTGACGATGCAAAAACGCTTTTGCGGATGAACGAGCCGGAAATAGTCGAAATTGCGGTGCACTTGAAAAAATTCGATCAACTCAACACCGCTTTCAATGAATTGAAAAAAGGCATGGTTGCGCCCCAATCGGGCATTGAAGTGCACACATGGGAACAGCTTTCGCCGTTTGCCAGCATCGCCCGCATCGTTGATTTGCTCATTCTCGTGGTCAAATTCATCTTGATATCGATTGTCTTGGTGAGCATCCTGAATATCATGACGATGTCGGTGTACGAGCGCATCAGCGAGATCGGCACCATTGCCGCCATCGGAACGCGTCCTGGTCGCATTCTATCGATGTTCTTGATGGAAGGATTCGCCATGGGCCTCCTGAGTACCGCTGTCGGCATCGTCATCGGCCTTGGCTTGTTATGGCTGATGAATCTCGCTCCCATCGATTTTACTTTTGGGATGATGCGGGTATCGCTCGCACCGAGTATTCCAGCGCGAGAAGTCGTTTTGATAACGATCATCGTCATGCTGGTGTCGATCTTTGCTAGTTTGCAGCCGGCGTATAAGGCGTCAAAGATGGAGCCTGTTGACGCCTTAGGACACGTATAATATGTCATGTAACCCCAAAAGGAATCCCAATATGAAACATATTTTCATTGTCATGCTAATGTTTTCTCTTCATCCGCTTATGGCTCTAAGCCAAGATGCCAACGCCCTGCTCAAAAAGATGGATGAAAGTCTCATGCCCGAATCGTACGAAGCTATTCGCCGGCTCATTAACGAAGAGCCTGACGGCAGCAAGAAGGAGTTCACTTTCTTCACAGTCAAGAAAGGCAAGGACAAAATCGCAATGTTGTATCTTGCTCCGGCCAGCGAGAAAGGACGCGCGACGCTGCGGCTCGGTGAGAACATGTGGCTGTACATTCCGAACGTCAATAAGCCGATTCGCATCACCAGCCTGCAATCGATTGTCGGCGGCGTGTTCAATAATGCCGACCTCATGCAGCTGGATTATCACGTGGAGTACGATGCCCTGTTTGCCGGAGAAACCCAGAACGAGCGCATTCTCGACCTCAAGGCGAAGAACAAAACCGTCGCCTACGATAAGCTGAAAATGTGGGTCACCAAAGACGGCACAATCCTGCGCAGAGTCGAAGCGTATACTTCCAGTGGTATGCTGATCAAAACGCTGGAGTTCAAGGACGACAAGAATTTCGGGAACGGCTTGGAGCGTCCTGCGACGATTGAAACCACAAGCCCGTTGTACAAAGGTTATCGCTCCTTGATGATTTATCAACGTATCAAACCGCGCCGATTTCCGGACGAAGTCTTCACGCTCAATTATCTCGCACGGTTGGGAGACTTACGATGAGATCGCTTCTGGCCTGGCTCTTACTGGCATCTGCAGTTGCGCAGGCGCAAGAATTATCCGCCGACAGTCCTCCGCCGGACGATAAGAAACTGGAATGGAGCGGCAATCTCGATGCGAAGTATACACTTTTTCACATGGCACAGGGTTCGTCGATGTATCAACTGCAATTTCTTAACTCCGGCATGGTGTCCGCGTATCTCTCTCAATACCGCATCGAGCCATATATCAATGCCGACTATCAGACCAAAGACCTCGGCTTCCATCTGAAAACTCATGCTACTTATTTCAGCGATGATGTATCTAGTTTCGATCTATTTGAAGCGTACGGTAGTTTCAATCCCTCGTTCAATTCCACACTGCAGGCGGGCAAGCGTGTGTATAGTTGGGGAAAGGGTTACGCATTCAACACGGTTGGCTATGTGAATCCCGTCAAGGATCCCGAGAATCCCGAATTGGCGCAAGCCGGTTTGCTGTCGGCGAATATTGAGTACATCAAGAGCTTCTCATCTTTGGCGCTGCAAACCTTCTCATTTGTCTTGGTCGTGATTCCACCGACGCCCCAGCTCAACGGCCGGTATGCTGAGGCTGAGAGCACCGGCGTCGCGCTCAAGGCGTACGTTCTGCTCTGGGATACCGACATTGATGTCATGGGTTACTATCGAAAGAATAGTCCGACGCAGCTTGGTTTCGACTTTTCCCGCAATCTCAGGGAGAACCTCGAGGCCCATGCAGAGCTGAGCTACAATCAAAACGCGCAACGGTACACGATTGTCAACGGCAATCTGCATTCGGCGCAAGAGAATCGCTTTTCGTACTTGCTTGGTCTGCGCTACCTGCACGAGTCGAACACAACGGTCATCTTAGAATATTATCACAACGGTCTTGGCATGAATCGTGGTGAGTATGAGAACTACGCTGATTTTCTGGCGAATGCTGCCAACAGTGGAAACGCAACCTCCGCGCAACAGGCGCTGAGATTAAACCAGCAGTATTTTCGCACCAGCACACTGATGGAAGATTATTTGTATATGAAACTCACAATACCTGAGCCATTTGACTTGCTCTATTTCACTCCGTCGTTGTACTCCATTTACAATCTCAACGACAATGGTTTTTTGCTTTCAACCCCATTGAGCTACAAGCCGGTGACGAACTTCGAATTCATCTTCTGGCCTGCAATTCTCATTGGCGCAGAAGCCAGCGAGTTCGGCCAAAAAATGGTTCAGCAGAGGATGGAATTGTGGGTCAGGGTTTTCTTCTAAACAATGTGCTACTTCATTTAAATGGAAGGGATACGATGATGGTACAGGCAGGAGAATGGTTGGAATTCGGACAGAAGTTCCACGGGCACAAATGTCCCGCAATGCCCGTGGGCCTACGCGTTGACGCTGCAGCAATGAACGCTCCGGATGACAAGTTACTGACCGTTCCCAAAGTCTTCGATTACGAATTAAAGGAAGGTCCGCACAGCTTTGACGGTTTTGTGTGCAAAGAATGCGGCGAAATGACTGTGATGCAATATGGACGCATCGAGGGAGGTAAGACAGTTTGTATCGACGGTGCAGCGAAGTAAGCACCTTTGAGGTTTCACACCGGCTCTCCCCGTGGCTATTCTCTTTCTTTCGTGGGGAGGCACAGAGGGTGGTCGTCAGTTGCGTGGACCGAACATTATCAATGAGACCATCATGCTGAACAGCCGCACAGAAGAATCAGAGACACGCAATGTCGATAAACAATGAACATTGGTACGATGGGTGGTTCTACGACATGTGGATTGCGCCGAACCAGGACCGTCTCTTCGGACAGATCAAGGAGCTTATCGAACGGAACTCAAGGGTGATTGATGTTGGATGCGGAACAGGGCGATTAGCGTTCGCGCTTGCAGACAAATGTGAAAGTGTTTTGGGAATAGACCTCTCAAAGCGAAACATCGAGAGATCCAATGTCAATCTCACCAGAAGGCCGCACCCCGGCATTGCATTTGAGCACACAAGCGTAAATGCAATATTTTCGAATCGGAATGAACGCTTTGATTATGCAATAGTATCGTACGTTCTTCATGAAGTTGCAGAAAATGACAGGGCACAACTCCTTCAGGATATTTCCCAAGTCGCCGACAGGATCATTATTGGCGACTATCTCGTTCCGAGGCCCACTGGATTCTGGTCTTCGCTGAACGACGTGGTAGAATTTGTTGCGGGAAGGGAGCATTACAACAACTTCAGATCCTTTGTAGCTATGGGCGGCATACACGGACTGATTGAAGGTATGCCACTCAAATTGCTGCAAGAAATCACGAACTCACCTCAGACGAGCCACCTTGTGCTGCTTCAAGTGAACCAAGCAGCGCGGGTCGCATAGCCTGAGCCCCCACAAACGTAAACAATGGCACATCATCGTACCCATACTTCTTCGGGCGGTCAGTTAGAGAACAACCTCTTTATCACCATGCTATTGAACTTCCTCATCACCGTCGTTGAGATCGCTGGCGGGATTGTGTCCGGGAGTCTTTCCCTCCTCTCCGATGCGATTCACAATTTCAGCGATGGCATCGCCATTATCGTCAGCTACATTGCGATCCGGTTGAGCAAGAGACCGCGAACCCTGAAATATACATTCGGCCTCAAGCGTGCCGAACTACTGGCGGCGATCATCAATGCAAGCACGCTCATCATCATCAGTTTCTTCTTAATCGAGGAAGCGATTGCGAGGTTTTCCAACCCGACCCCGATCACCGGGAATCTGATGTTGATTGTCGCTGCCATCGGCCTCGTCGCCAATATCGTCGGAACCGTGCTGCTCAAGAGAGGGTGCGACCAGAACATCAATATTCGTGCTGCCTATGTTCATCTGCTGAGCGACGCTGTCTCCAGTCTTGCGGTCATCATCGGCGCGGTGTTCATCATGGTCTTCAACATCACCTGGATCGATCCAGTGCTCACGATCCTCATTTCCATCTACATCCTCAAGGAAACGTACGAGATCGTCAAGGAATCCGTTGATGTCATCATGATGTCGTCGCCGGCTGGGATCGATATGGACGACCTGCAACGAACGGTAGAAGCAATTCCTGGCGTCAGGAACATGCACCACGTTCATCTTTGGAAGATGAACGATACTGACATTCACTTCGAAGCGCATATAGACGTCGATGATGTCCTCCTGAGCCGCACAGCCGACATACGAAGAGAAATTGAAAAATCCTTGCACGACAAGCATGAAATCAATCATACGACCTTGCAGTTTGAGTGCGATTCGTGTCGCACAAAAGACCTGGTGTGAGTCAATCGGTAAAGGGAACTCAAGGAATTTGCGGCATTCCTATCCACCGAGGCAGCGATGAGCAAAAAACATCAAGAATTGATGGAAGAGATACTGGCCCTCGCGGGCTTGGCCATCAAGGGAACCACTCCGTGGGATATTCAGGTTCACGACCCACGTTTCTACCGGCGAGCATTGACGGAGGCGGAACTGGGATTGGGCGAGTCGTACATGGACGGCTGGTGGGACGTCGACCAACTCGATGAGTTCATCTATAGAATTCTGAGAGCGCGGCTGGATGAAAAGATTCGCCGTTCGTGGCACATTCTGCTCAAACTTGCCAGTGCCCGCTTGTTCAACCTTCAGTCGCGACGGCGTGCCTTCATCATCGGAGAACGGCATTACGACTTGGGGAATGATCTGTTCCTCAACATGCTCGACAAACGTATGAACTACAGTTGCGCGTACTGGGAGAGTGCAGCGACGCTGGACGAGGCTCAGGAGAAAAAGCTCGACCTGATTTGCCGAAAAATCCATCTTGAACCCGGTATCCGCGTCCTCGACCTCGGCTGCGGATGGGGTGCCTTCGGCAAATACGCTGCAGAACGGTATGGTGCCACCGTGGTAGGGCTGACCGTATCAAAACAGCAGGTCGAGCTTGGAAAGAAGCTGTGTGAGGGCCTTCCCGTCGAGTTTCGGTTGATGGACTATCGCGATATCGACGGCGTTTTCGACCGGATCGTGAGCGTGGGAATGATCGAGCATGTGGGATGCAAGAATTACCGAACGTACTTTGAGGTTGCAAATAGGTGCCTGACCGATAACGGTTTGTTTCTCCTCCACACGATCGGAGAAATTCGCTCGACGGCGACCGTGAACCCCTGGACGCACAAATACATTTTCCCTAACGGGATGCTCCCCTCGATCGCCCAGCTCGGAAAGGCGATGGAAGGACTTTTTGTGATGGAGGACTGGCACAGCTTCGGGCAGTATTACGACACGACGTTGATGGCGTGGTATCGGAACGTCACCTCGAACTGGGGAAAGCTCAAAGATACATACGACGACCGGTTCTATCGAATGTGGAAATTCTTTCTCCTCTCAAGCGCCGGTTCGTTCAGAGCGCGCCGCGATCAATTATGGCAGATTGTTCTGTCAAAGAAAGGGATTGCAGGGGGCTATCAAGCTGTTCGCTAAGCCCCTTCGAAGTCGACAACCAAACAAAGGAGTTGTTGCCATGACAGACGAGCGAATTCAAGCAAAGCGTTTTGCCTTTCTTGGCGCCGGAATCATCGCCGGAGTCTTCATCGAGCGCATGCTGAATGCACGGGTCACGACGCCTGAGAACATCCTCGCCACCGATCCAAAAGAGAAGCGACTGAAGGAGCTGAGCAACCGGTTTTGCATCCGTACCAGTCCGGACAATAAAATCGGCGCCGACTTTGGTGATCTGGTCATTCTGGCCATGCCGCCGGGAGTGGTCAAGGCGGTGCTTTCAGAGAGCTGTCAAGCGGTTCATGAGAACCAGATTATCGTATCGCTGGCAGCCGCGGTTCCGACGTGGCTCATCGAGAGCGTGCTCTGCAAGCCGGTGCCGGTTGTCCGTGTCATCCCAAACACGCCCTCACTCATCGGCCAGGGTATGAACCCGTACTGCCTCGGCAAGCACGTCTCTGAGACGGCGCTTCCATTGATCCAGAGTTTTCTCGATGTCTTCGGAAAAAGCCTAAGGGTTGAAGAACGGTTGATGAACGCCGCGACTGCCCTGACGGCCGTGGGACCCACGTATGTCTTTCCCGTGATCAAAGCTCTGACGGATGCCGCGGCTGCAAAGGGGCTGTCCCAGCAGGAGGCATTACAGGCCTCAGTGCAGACGGTGCTTGGTGCAGCAAAGCTTGTGCTCGAAACGAGCAAGGGTCCAAACGAGCTCAAGCTCATGATTGGGACGCGGACGATTGATGAGGAGGGGGCAGGAGCATTGTTCAGGACCGCCTTCGATTCGGCTTTTGCAAAGGTGTCAGCAGCCGAGAAGAAACTCACGGAGTGATGAGGAGGCATACGTATGCAGCGAATGTGCTCAAACAGTGGAGCGCCGAAGCGGGTGCAGCTACTGGCTACAGTGCTCTCGGCGTTGGCTTGCGATAGGCGCATACAGCTCGTGGAGTTGCTGTGCAATGGAGAGCTTTCTGAGAAAGAGATTGCTGCAACACTGCAAGCGACGCAGGCGACCGTCTCACGTCACCTGCATTGCCTGAAACAGGCCGGTCTTGTGAGTGTGCGACGAAAAGCGAACTGGAGGTTGTACTCCCTCAAGCACAACCAGGTCTGCCAGATCCTTGCGAGTGCCCAAGAATTGCTGAGGGAAGAATTCAAACTTGAAGGATAGAAATTCGACCGAGGAAAAACACTTCAGAGGTCGATCTGAAGTTGCACAACATGTGCCGGGAAACTGAAGATTTTCCTTGACAAGAAGAGGAAGTATGCATATCTTATATGCCAAGAAGGGCATATAAGCATATATCTGCTCGGAGGATTGAAGATGATGCAGGAGAGCGAAGTGTTCAAGGCGCTGGCTGACGAGACCCGACTGCGGGTGCTCAACCTGTTCCTCCTGTCCGACGAATCCCTTTGCGTATGTGAGATTGTGGATGCGCTCAAGATTCCCCAATACAACGTCTCCAAACATCTCACGCTACTTAAACATGCGGGCCTCGTCGACGTGGAAAAGGAAGGGCTCTGGGGGTACTACCACCTCAAGAACGATGAGCCGAAGAACCGTCCACTCTTCGCCTTCCTGAAGAACGATCTGACCGGGGAGAGATTCGAAACGGATAAGCGCAATCTGGAAGTCAGGCTGCTCTTGCGCGAAGAGGGGAAGTGCGTTGTCGGGTTTGTTCCGGAGCGGGAACTGCTCAAACTCATCAAAGAGAGAACGGCGGAGACTTCATGACGGACGACACAACGCTAGATGCACGCACGCGCGAGCTCATTGCCATCGGTGCATCCATAGCCGGCAACTGTCTCCCCTGCCTACGCTATCACTTCGCCGAAGCACGAAAGGCGGCCTGTTCGCTGGAAGAGATTCAGCAAGCCGTCGAGCTTTCCAGGATGGTCAAGCAGCGACCGATTGATGATATTGAGAAATTAGCATCTGATTTGATTGAGCGTGAACGCGCGGCAACAAGAGTGTAACATCATTTGAGGAATTCCCTATGCCGATATACGAATATCACTGCAGAGAATGCGGACATTATTTTGACGTATGGGCAACAATCGCTGAGAAAGAGAAAGGCCTCGACATCGCCTGCGAGAAATGCGGCAGCAAAGAACTGCATCAGGTGTTTGCAGGAATTTCCATCGCAACCGGTGCATCTGTCACCCGCAACACACCCTTCAGCGGCGGCGGGTGCGGCCCGGGCTGTTGCTAAGTCTGCACAGCTCCTGCAGAATCGCACGAACTTAACTCCCGATGTTGTCTCATTGCATAGAAGAAAGGAAGCAAGAGAGAATAGAAATGAATACAACAACCGACACGAAATTGCTGACCATCGAAATCTTCGATCCGCCCATGTGCTGTCCGAGCGGCTTATGCGGTCCGTCGATCGATCCGGCCCTCCTGGATATCAATGAAGCGATCTTGAAACTCAAGAAGGACTATAACGGGAAGGTCACCATTGAGCGCTATCTGCTGACGCAGCAAGGTCCAAAATTCATGCAAAATCCAAACGTCCTTGCACTGCTCAAAAGCCGCGGTGTTGAGGTCTTACCGATCACAACCGTCAACGGCGAGGTGGTCAAGCAACAGGCATACCCATCGTACGACGAACTGAAGTCAGTCATAGGAGAGCGGCAAATGCAGCAAACTAAGTATCTCTTCTTCTCAGGAAAAGGCGGCGTCGGTAAGACCACGATGGCCTGTGCCACCGCTGTCCACTATGCCGAACAGGGCAAACGCACACTCATCATCACGACAGATCCCGCCTCGAATTTGGCGGACGTCTTCGAAACGGAAATCGGACACAAGATTACTCCTCTTGGAATTCCCAACCTCTGGGGTATGGAAATCGATCCCGACAAGGCCACGGAGGAGTACCGTGAGCGCATCCTTGCTCCCATGCGGGCCGTGATGCCGGTTGATGTGATCAAAGTGCTCGAGGAGCAATTCAATTCACCCTGCACCACGGAGATCGCTTCGTTCGACCGCTTTGTTGATTTCATGGTTGCGGAGAAGGAAGGCAAAGGGGAAACGTACGACGTGGTCATCTTCGATACGGCTCCCACGGGACACACAATCCGTTTGCTTGAACTTCCTGTTGATTGGAGCAAGCACATTGAAGAGAGTGCCAAGGGAGGCGGCAACACCTGCATCGGTCCTGTAGCGTCGATTCAGGAGAACAAAAAGAAGTACGACGAGGCGACACTACTGCTCGGCGATCCTGAGCAAACCACGTTTATCTTCGTGCTGCAGCCGGAAGCGACTTCGTTGTTTGAAACAAAGCGTTCGTCGGAGGAATTGAAAACCATTGGTGTCAAGAAGATCGAGCTGATCGTTAACGGCATTCTTCCAAGAGAGGTCTGCGAGCACCCCTTCTTCGTGAAGCGGTTCGAAATGCAACAGAAGCATCTTGCAGAAATCACCAGGCTCTTTCCGGTGCCGCAACGCCGCATGCTGCAGCGGGACGGAGAAATCAAGGGGGTGACTGCTCTTCGGAACATTGCCCACGATCTTTTCCCTTCGGATGGCCAGTCCGGCTCATATCGCTTACAGACCTCTGCAACCATCGTCAGCGATGCTCAGCTGCCCCCTGTTGCAGATGACATTCTTGGCCTCATCCGGCCAAACGGCCAGACGAAGGCTGTGTTTTTCACCGGAAAAGGTGGCGTCGGCAAGACGACGGTGTCCTGCGCTGCGGCGTTTCATCTTGCTTCGGAGGGCTACAAGACCCTTCTGCTGACGACGGACCCAGCCTCACACATCGGTGAGGTGCTTTCGCAACACGTGGGGGACACGATTCAGCCGGTGAACGGCGTCAAGAACCTTGTTGCGACGATCATCGATCAGCGGAAAGCGACGGAAGAGTACAAGGAGCGCATACTTGCGGAAGCGCAGTCGAAGTATTCTGCAGACATGCTCGCCGCAATTCGGGAGGAACTCGAGTCTCCCTGCACCGAGGAAATGGCAGCGTTTGACAAGTTCATGCACTACGTCGAGAGCAATGAGTTCGACGTTGTTGTGTTTGACACGGCTCCCACTGGACACACACTTCGCCTGCTCCAGCTCCCATTCGACTATAGCGATCAGGTCGGTTTGATGGTGACAACGAGCGAGAGAAGCGCTTCAGCAAAATCCGAGACGCAGCAACGATTCGACCGCATCATTGCACAGATGAAGGATCCTATCCGATCAGTGTTTGCATTCGTAGTCTACCCGGAATCGACGCCGGTCGTGGAGGCGTACCGCGCAATGCTCGATTTGAAAGCGGCCGGCATCCCGACGCAATTCGTGGTGGCAAACCAGGTTCTTTCGCCCAAATACTGCACGAATGAGTATTTCACCCGCCGACAAGCAATGCAGGCAAAGTACCTCAAGGAGATCAGAGACCGTTTTCAGCTTCCGATGGCGGTGATGCCCTTGCTGGAGACTGAAATCAAGGGACTTGCGATGGTCGAGCGTGCGGCGGATGAGTTGTTTACTCCTCTGAGCACAGCGACCGGCGTGTGACGGATGGACCTGATCAGATGGGAAAGAATGCGATAGAGCTTATTTCGGTGATTACATGCCCACAGTGTGGCCATCAAAAGGCGGAAACGATGCCGACTGATGCGTGCCAGCATTTCTATGAATGCGAGAGTTGCCACGCCCTCTTGAAACCGCGTCCAGGAGATTGTTGTGTTTTTTGCTCGTATGGTACTGTCAAATGTCCCCCTGTACAGATGGCTAGTCTTTGAATAACCAGATGAAGAGAATACTTATCCTGTGCACGGGCAATTCCTGCCGCAGTCAGATGGCGGAGGCGTTCCTGAAGTCGTTCAATCCGTCGCTCGAAGTCTATTCCGCCGGGACGAATCCCGGGTCGCGTGTGCATCCAAAAGCGGTCCAGGTTATGCAGGAGGTTGGTATCAGTCTCGAAGGAGCCTTCCCTAAGAATGTCGACCGCTTTCTGGGTGAAGCGTTCGATTACGTCATCACTGTCTGCGACAACGCAAAGGAAACGTGTCCTTTGTTTGTCGGGAGCGTGAAGCACCGACTGCATATCGGATTCGATGATCCTGCCGAGGCAACAGGAACAGACGAGGAAGTGATGAATGTTTTTCGCCGCGTGCGTGACGAAATCAGAAATCGTTTCAAACAATTGTATCGTGAATCCATTGCACATGAATCGAAGAAAACGACATGAACATATTCCGCTTTCTTGAAAGACTCCAAAACTTTAAGCTGCTGCCTTTCTTTGTCGTCATCAGCATGGCAATCGGCATTGGTATTGGAGAGATCTACGGCATCTCTAACTTTGCTCTCACTCCTCCCATCGATGCCCTTGCATCGATCATCCACGGGACCTATGAATTCTCGCTTCCGAACACGCTGGCGCTTGGTGTCGTTGTGGGACTGTTCCTCATGATGTATCCGGCGATGACGAACATTCGCTTCGGTGACCTCGGCAAAGCGGTGCGATCGCCGAAACACCTTGCCGTTGTGCTCTTCTTCAATTTCGCGGTCGCGCCGTTTTTTATGCTGCTGTTGGCAAACCTCTTTCTCACGCCCGGGTCCGATTTCCACACGGGATTAGTGCTGTATGGTTTGGCGCCGTGCATTGCGATGGTGATCGTTTTTACGTTTCTCTCCTTCGGCAACAACGCACTTGCCATCATTCTGGTGGCCCTCAACTCGATCCTTCAGATGCTGCTCATTCCTGTGTACGCCCACTGGTTGCTCGGCGAAGTCAACTTCGACGTCTGGCTCGTCGGAGAAAGCGTCCTGTTGTACCTGGGAATCCCGCTTGTTGCCGGTCTTCTCACCCGGTACTTCGGCGTGAAGCGATATGGTGAGGAGAAATTCAAGAAGGTGAAGACGCTGTTAGACACTCTGTCGATTGTTGGCCTTCTCTTCACACTCATCGTGATGTTTGCGCTGAAGGGGGATCTGATCCTTGAAAGCCCCGGATTGATTCTGGAGCTTGCCATACCTATGACGCTCTTCTTCTGGGTTATGTTTGTGGTTGTCTATCTTGTCGGCTGGAAGCTGGGCTTCAACTATCAAGACGCTGTGGCAGTAGGCTTCAACTCGACAGGTCGGGATTTTGAGATTGCCATCGCCATTGCTATTACGGCATTCAACCCGACGGTGGCCCTGGCAACAGTTGTAGGACCTCTGATTGAAGTCCCGGTCATGTTGGTTCTCGTATGGTTTGCACGATCCACACGCGCAAAGCTCTTCTCTACACCTTCATCCGCATTCGATGGATCTGCAGTTCGTGAATCCGCGCAATCTTCCGCCGGACCTAAGTAAGGAGATCAGACCATGTACAGCAGAATTCTTTTCCCAAGCGACTTCGGTGAGCATGCGCGGCAAGTATTGGAATGCACGCTGGAATTCCGTCACGTAGGTCTCAAAGAAATAGTCTTCCTCCACGTCATTGACCTCGACGAGCTTGGATGGTACGCCTCCCCAAACTATCTCAAGATGCGTGAGGAACAGATACGGGAGCTCGCAGCTCTTCAGTTTCAGGAGTTGGAAGCACTGGTGCGTGAACACTCTGTTGAGGCGTCGTCCATTGTCGAGACGGGCATTCCAAGCGTCGAAATCGCGTCTGCGGCAAAATCCAAACGCGCATCGCTTATCATCGGCGGCTCGCACCGCAAGCGGGGGGACCAGGAAGAGATGCTCGACACGACAACTGCCCGTGTTGTCCGGCATATGCATCGGTGCCGGTGCTGGTCACACGGTTCCATCAGTCCTGGGGCAACCCGGAAGAGTGTGCCCGGTACTGCAGGCAACAGTTCTCAAAGCTGCTCGTGCCGGTGGACTGGTCGGATTGCTCGATGAAAGCAGTGGACTATGTCATCGGCCTGAAAGCCGAGGGCCCGCAGGAAGTGATTATTGCCCACGTGATGGATGAGCACGCCCTGCAGTATTCGGATGCCCAGCAGATTGAGGAATTCCGCAAGAAAGACCTTGAGCGGTTGGAGCATACCAAAACCCGTCTCTCACTTGCAGGCTTCAATGTGAAGACTCATCTTCATTTTGGGACGCCCCAGAAAGAGATCGTAAGAATCGCACACGAAGAACGAGTCTCATTGATTGTCATGGGACACCACGGGAAAGGTTGGATGAAGAACCTGGCGTTCGGCAGTACCACCGAACGGGTGCTGCGCCAGTCAGACGTGTCGGTACTCGTTGTGAATGATATGCCGGAGTAGACTTTGGAAGAAACCCAACACCCCGTCGTCGTTCGCATCTTCGCGTTGCCCATGGATGCCTGTGATCCCGACAAGACATGGCGGAGCGCTGCCTGGATGATCGCACGACGGCTGCGCGAGAGGTACGGAAAGGCAGTCGAAACCGAGTTCGTCGAAATCTTCTCTCCTGAATCGTTTGAATATCCGGATATCCTTTCCCTTCTTGAGAAGGGAGATGACGTCCCGCCCTACGTCACAGTGAATGGAACGCTTGTGCAAAGCGGCGGCAAAATTTCAGAACGCCGCGTCCGCGAGCAGCTGGAGCTTATCGGCATCTCACCGATTCCATAAAAACAAGGAGTCTTTATGCAATCGACCAATCAAATTGAGGAAAAAGTCGAACCAAGAACCCTCGAAGCATCAAAGCGCTTTGCACGGGCGATCGTTGAATCGCCGCAGTTCCAGCGATTTGAGGAAGCGAGCAGGCGCTTGCGAGATGATCCCGCTGCCCAGCAGTTGCTTTCTGATTTTCAGCAGGCACAGCAACTCCAGCAGATGATGCAAAGCTGGGGAGGCACCCCCACACAGGAAGCGGAGCGCTTGGACCAGGCGAAGCAACAGATGCTGGCCAACGCAACACTCAGGCAATACTTTGAATCTCAAGATGAAATCGTCTTGATATTGAAGGAATTGAACGTGCATATGACCGAGAAACTTGGCTTCGATTTTGCCGGCTTGGCCAAACCCGCAGGCGGATGCTGTTGAGGAAAGGAGAGACACCATGGTTGACATACGATTGAAGCTTGCTGCTGATGAATTCATTCGATATCTCGGATCCTCGACTGACGTCAAAGAATTCCAGATCGCAAAGGGACAGTTCGAGAACGATCCAGCCATTGAGAAGATGCGGCGGGAGTATACGACGCTGGCGAGTGCTTATCAGGAGAAAGAACGCCGCGGCACACTCACGCAAGACGATATTTCCAAGCTGCGCACTGTTCAGAAGACTTTCAACGCACACCCGGTTACGGTCCGCTACGCACGCGCACAGCAGACGTTGATCATGTTGCTCCAGGATTGCAACGGTGCCATCAGCGAGGACCTCGGATTTGATTTTGCGGCAACCGCGGCACCCACGGCGAGCTGCTGAGCGAATCCATCGATCTCGAGAGAGAAGATGCTTGCAGGCAAAAACATACTACTTGGTGTCAGCGGGGGAATTGCTGCCTATCAGGCCGTTGATCTGATCGGCATGCTCCGTTCTCGTTTGGCGGATGTTCGCGTGATTATGACGAAGTCAGCCGCGCAATTCATCACACCATTGATGCTCGAAACGGTTTCCCAGCATCCGGTTTCGGTAGAGATGTTCGACGGATACTATCATCCCAGCATCGAGCATATCACCTTGGGACGTATGGCAGATATTGTTGTCCTTGTCCCTGCGACTGCTAATGTCATCGGGAAAATCGCCAACGGCATCGCCGATGATATGCTTACCACAACGATTATGGCCGTGAAAGCTCCGATGATCATCTGTCCGGCGATGAATGAGAGTATGTGGTTGAACCCGATCGTGCAAGAGAACGTCGCCAAGCTGAAGCGCAATGGTTATTTGTTTGTCGATCCCGAATACGGTGAGATGGCCTGTGGCGGAGAGGGGTGGGGACGCCTGGCTCGACTAGACAAGATTGTTGCTGCAATCCTGGATGCCGTAAAGACATCAGATCGCAGAGTGGAACAATGATTTGGAAGAGCATTGTGATTGAGAGCGAGCGTTGGCCTGGGCAGGCGGTCTGGAGGTAGATCGCACCTTATGCCGCAACAAGTATCGCGGTGTTACGTTGCACTTACCACAGAACACTCATGAGGATGGGCATGCCACGCATAAAAACAGAGAATTTTCGAGAGCAGGACGTCTATCTCGCCAGCCTGGCAAGAGCTTTGGCACATCCTGCAAGAATCGCGATTCTGCGAACTCTTGCCGCCAGTCAAGGATGCTTGTGTGGAGAAATTGTCGACGACTTGCCTCTTGCCCAAGCCAGCGTCTCCCAGCATCTGAAGAAACTGACAAATGCGGGACTGATCTCCTGCAAAAATGTGGGGGCAAGTTCGTGCTACCAGATTAGCCCAAAGGCAAATGCGGCCCTGTCCGCCCTTGCCCAACAATTCGCGCAAATTCTCGGGCCGGAACACCGCTTCACGAATTGCTGTTAATCCGGGAGACAGCTACGAGGTATGAATAATGACATCACGTGAGGAGATTCTCAAAGCGTTGGACGAGGTTATCGATCCTGAACTGGGTCAGAGCATCGTGAAGATGAATCTTATTCGAGACATTCAAATCGACGGCGGAATCGTCCGTCTCAAAACGACCCTCACCACTCCCTTTTGCCCATTGGCCGGGTATCTTCTCTCGAAAATCAGGGAGCGCGTTGAGCAGCTTGACGGGGTCGAGGAAGCAATCGTCCAGCTTGTCTGGGACCAACAAGGTAGTGAAAACCTATCCGTTCAGTGAGTAAGGGATGCTTGTCAACGTCAAAGTCACCGCAGTTCGATGGTGTCCTGTCCATCGCATGTCCGTTGTCATCCTCAAGAATGATGAGCGTGGATTGTGGCTCCCTATGTTCGTCCGCAAGTGCGACGGTCGCCGCATCAACGCGCTTCTTTCCCGTCTCGGGAAGCGAGAGCGTCATCATCCGGCGCCTGAAGAGCCAGTCGACGATTTCATCCTGAACGGAGTGCGTGGTCATCCGTTTCTTGCCGCCGTAACGGCTCGCAAGGGCAAATCTCTCCAGACAAGCCTCAAACCGTATGTGGAGGCAGTTCTGCTTTCGCTCAGATCGGGTGCTCCGTTGCGTGTTGACGAGGAGATCATGCTGGAGATATCGGAGTCACCTGAAGCTGAGAGCGACCGTCAGGCCGATCTTGTTCTGCCCGAAAAGAGAGAAGCCGTGTCGCGACCGAGTCAAGACGTCTTGCAGAACGAGCTTCAGCAAGCCATCGAGAATGAGGATTATGAACGAGCTGCAATTCTCCGGCGAATTCTTGCTGTTCTCAGAGCGCCGCTGAGTGAGCGCAATCGTCAAGATCTCGATCGGTGAGATAGCGTCGGCCGTTCTCATCTATTTGGGCGTGCCCTTCGGCGCGGGGATCATCACCCGAGTGATCCTCGTCAGGCTGAAGAGCAAGGAGTGGTACCACAGCACTTTTATTCCGAAGCTCTCACTTATCACACCCATCGCTCTTCTCTTTACGATCTTCGTGATGTTCTCACTCAAGGGAGAGTTTATCGTCCAGCTGCCCCTCGATGTGATTCGTGCAGCAATCCCTTACTCGATCTACTTCGCTGTGATGTTTTTCATAACGTTCTACCTGGCGCATCGAATGGGGGCACCGTACGCCAAAACAACGACGGTGGCATTCACCGCAGGAAGCAATGACTTCGAGCTGGCAATCGCTGTAGCGGTGGCAGTCTTTGGCATTAACTCGGGCGTCGCCTTCGCGACGGTGATCGGACCTCTCGTTGAAGTGCCGGTCCTCATCAGTCTCGTCAACGTGTCGCTCTGGTTCCAAGGAAAGTACTTTGCCGCAGCTGAGCAAGCCGGGACGTGAGGTTCGCCTCACCGTAGTCAGATTCCCGAAGTCTTCGAGACTTCGGGAATCTCTCCCCTCAAACGGCATCTCGGAAGCGAGATGCCTTTCTTATGACCAGAGCGAGCCACCAAGACACAAC
>Ga0315279_10004503_pt1 | contig 18663 bp, 26 predicted proteins | sample YL17G06_20_MG_FD_203694 | JGI IMG/M metagenome (GOLD analysis project Ga0315279, IMG submission 203694) | Sediment microbial communities from Yellowstone Lake, YNP, Wyoming, USA - YL17G06_20 | ecosystem: Environmental > Aquatic > Freshwater > Lake > Sediment | place: USA: Wyoming | collected... | reverse complement strand
TTAGTAAATTGGCAACCGAATAAATTTTTGTTACTTCCAGACTTTCGTCAAAAGTCAGTTTTGGTAGAATCGTCGCAAGTGACCTGGCCATTAGAGTTTTGCCGGCACCCGGTGGTCCTTTCATCAGTAGGTTGTAGACTCAATGCAACATTTAGCCTCGGAGGTATCACGCCAGTCATTAAAATTCGCCGATTTTCTATTAAAATTTCGCCCAGCAGCTTTCTTAAAAATTGTTGTCTTTCAATCGGGTCAAATTTTTCCAGTGCCAATTTTACCTTTGCCAAATAAGTTTTTAGTTTTTGGGCAGCGTTCCCCGTCATTACCTTGTTTGGCCTTTGAGCAAGAACTTTGCTCTTTTCGGTATTAAGCTGTTCTCTTTTTTGTTGTAATTTTCGGTTTTGCTCATCAAGCTGTTCTTTTGTTATCACCTCAGACCCGAAGGCTTCTAAAAATCTGCTCTCTTGGTTCCCAAGTTTAGTCAGCTCTTGCTCTATTATGTCCAATCTATTCTCTATACTGGAAGTATCTTTAGTGATAGCCTTTTGCCTTTCCTTAAATTGCTGGATAATCATTCGGGGATTACTAATGAAATCTTTGATTGTTTCCCAAATGAAAGGCTCTAAGAAGCTGCCGCTAATTGCTGGCGATGGACAACCACTTTCACTAATCAGCTTACTTTTGCCTGAACAGCGATAAAAAGGTCTGCCGTGAAATGGGATACCATAATAACTACGGTGATCTTTGCCACATTTAATGAGACCTTTTAGGAGATAAGAAAGTTTGGCGTGTCTATTGGAAAACTTTGAGTTTTCATCAAGCTGAATTTGTGCGGCTTCAAAAATTTCGGGTTCGATGATTTTAGGAACTGATATTGGTATCCACTCCTCTTTCGGTCTTAACCTAAAACTGGTATTTTTTCTTCTGTGATACTTGATTTCGCCGTTAGACCCATTGTTATTTTGTGACGGTACTCCATAGTGCTTATTATAATAAGTAGTACCTGTGTAAGTTGGATTCCTCAGGATTTTGGCGACACTTGATTTTGCCCATTTTCCGCCATTTCTTGCTTTAATACCAAGCTCATTCAATTCAATAATGATTCCATATGTTGTCTTACGTTGCGTTACTAACACGTCAAACATCAACCTAACCACTCTTGCCTCAGCTTTATTAATCTTGTAATAAGCATAGTTTGTCTCAGACTCGCTCTTTTTTACGCAATCATAGCCATAGGGTGGAATGTTGCCTAGGATATGACCACTTTTGGCACGATGAAGCCTACCCCGTCTTGTCCGTTCTAAAAACTTGCCTCGTTCGTATTCGGCTATAATCCCTTGAACTCCTAAAAGTAATTGGTCTTCGGGTGTTTCTGCGATAGGTCTATTAAGAAAAATGACCTCAATCCCTTTTTGTTTTAATTCGTCAATTACGATTTCTTGATAAACGTACCGACGAGCAAGCCTGTCTGGGGAGTGGATCAAAACAGCTTCAAAAAGACCTTTTGAGGCATCATCTCTTAATCTATCAAGCTCAGGTCTCGCCAAAAGAGTTCCGCTATACCCCTCATCTTTGTATCTTTCAACGATTATATGACCTTGGTCGATTGCCCATTTTTCTAAGTCAGCTATCTGTGACTCAATGGTTTTCTCGTCCTCTTGCTTCTCGGTTGAAACTCTTGAATAGGTCGCTATTTTCATTGAAAATCCTAACTTTTCCTAACTTGCCTTTTCTTAATAAACTCCTCAAAATCTGATCGTTTGACTCTAAACTCCTTACCTAAAAAAGTTGCTGATAGCTTGCCAGAGTTGATATACCTACGGATTGTAATTATATGAACCTTTAGAAGTTCGGCTATTTCCTTTGTTGTCAAAAAATCCATTTTGTCAGTCATTAGCTTTAATATAGCATACATTAAGTAACAATGCAATACATAATTTACCCGTCATTTTTAAGCCTCGCTGCAAACCGCTTATCCAGCCGCGAGGCTAACATCAGAAAACTGTTTTCAAATTTCTCGTTTAATCTAATTAGCCGTTTGTATTTTCTGGTAGGTTTGCCGTTATAGTAATATCGTTTTACTTCTTTCTCCGCCCGCTCTAAATCGGGAATACTCACGGAGCTACTTCTAAACTTCCCGCCGCTCATTTGGGCGTCATAGACTACTTCTCCGCAATGTCTGCAACCGAAATACTTGCCAATGCTGTAAATCACTCCAACCCGCCGTCCGCAGTATTGTCCGTTCTTGGACAGGGGACATATAAACCAGTATCGAACACCGCCGTAGTTGCAGGGAGTAGCGGCAAGCATAATCTTGGAATCCATATCCTCTTTTTCTCCTGTCCACGGGTTTGTGTGCGTGTACGTTAGTTCTATGTAAGTTTTTTCTTCGGGAGTGCTCCAGTTATCCCTAATTACAGCAAAACCTATACTGCTCTTATTTTCGCTATAGCCGTGAGTCCAAGTAATGCCACCAGACTGATGACTATAATCCTTGTGCAAATAGCCGTACTTTTTTAGCCAGCTGATACTTAAAGCATTTGATCGTTCTGCTATCGCTTTTGCCATAGTTTCTTCAAAAACCCGCCGAAATCATTAAGGATTCTGACATTTTAGCCTTGAGTTTTCCTACATTTTTTCTAAACGAACCCACCTTTATTTATTCTTTATATGCCTAGATCAATGACAATTGATAAAACAGTCTTAATATTTTTTAGTCGAGGCCATATTCCTCCTTTACCCAGTCAGGTCTTTGTTCTGCCGGAACGTGCAGTTTCCAATAGTTTCTGCCCCCTGCTTTTCTGTAGGGATCGGTTGCGGCAGCGAAATGCGGGGCTTCCTTACGCTTTTCTACTTCTTTTTCCATGACATCCAATTTCTTTTTTAGTCCTTGATAAAACTGCGTTAGTTCTTCGTCACTAAAACTATCAAGCGGACGATTAAAAAGGTAATAACTCATCTAGTTCCTCCGAGATTGTTTTTTTGATGGAAATATTATCGTTGGACAGATTATTGTTAGGGGTTTTGTCCAGCGTTATTTTCTGCGATTCATTGTCCGTTGATATTGTTTGATTTTCTTCGATCCTACTTTTCTCGCTTATATCGCTTTCCTCGCCAGTGGAAACAAAAAACCATTTCTCAACTGGTCGTCCACCTGTTGTCTCTTTTATGAAGTCTGCTTTACCAAGACTTTTTAGCTGGTCAAGTGCTGTGGAAATTTGAGCGGATGTCTTATGTCGTTGGTAATAGTTAATAATTTGATCTCGTGTGCGTGGCTCCTCGAGTAGAAGCTGATAAATATTGTCAGCCAGGGGATTCCCTGTTGTGTGTTGGAAAATATGGGCTATTGATCTTTCGCTATATTCCCAAAGAGAGATTGCAGATTTAATATGTGGTATTTCTACCACCCTTTTCATATCCGCTAATGCGTAGAGGCATGAGTACCTTAGTACGTGTGCTTCGTCCCTGTCACTAATTGCTCCGATTATCCCAACACTCTCTTTTAGTGAATTCGCAGTATACCAATCGTCCCAAAACTTTTCTGCTTCTGGAGAACGCCTTATTTCATCTACTGTGCTTGCAAAGTCAACAACCTGCTGTACTTTCTGTACCATTGCTCCAAACTCTAATTCGTTAATTCGCGGGTTGGGGACAACCTTAATACGCTGGACACAGATTAAAGTAAATCGGTTACCAAATCCTGAATAGGCTTCCGACTCATGCAAACGTCTTATAAGTTCGTCCAAGGTTACATGCGCCAAAACACTAACGTGTGGTTCTGTCGCCTGAAGCAAGTTTTTAGTTATGGTCGCCAGATTCTTACCATCCCAACTATCTTGGAGAATATAGGAGAGTGTTGCATTTTCTCTGTTTTTTACACTCAATATCCTTCCAAACTCACTCTCAATAAACAAAACTCGCTTGTCACTAACTCCCTCATCTTCGATTAATTCTTCAACCTTACCCGTTTTTTTATTAAGCTTACTTTTAACAATTGGATCTCTGACATAGTTGATAATTCCTTCCCCAGAACTCAACCCACTTGGATGCTTCCATGTAGGATCAATTTCCCTGAATAGACGCTCGATGTAATCCCAAGCCATGCCTTTCCTTGCTTTAGATGTTTTGCCTACTATGATTCCAAATTCATTCATGTGGTGTATTGTCGCTCCAACTACAAAGTGCGGCTTGCGACCTATAACCGATCCAAAGGCAATTAAGAAATTCAACAAAATTGCTACTGGATCAACTTCGGAGTTGGGGATTATCATATTTACAATTTCTCCCGCCAAACCACTAAAAACCTCATTTGAGGGTGGGGATGGCCATTTTTTTTCTTTTTCCATGTGCGAGATAAGCGAGTTATGCGAGATAAGTCCCCCACTTTTTGGCTGTAGAGGGTTCTTTTTGACAAAACCATCAATATAATCAAATTTTTTGCTTAATTCCTTCGGATCTAGTGGGTCAGGGAACGAGTTATTAAGTGCAACTGTATACATCCAAGCAGTCTCCTTGTCGTGTTTATTCAATAGTGAGGCGATAGCACGTTTTAGGACTTCATTCCTTTGACCAATTTTGGCTCCAAAGGCAGTTTTGTGGTCAAAGGGTTCACTGGCTTTTTTCTCTGACTCTGCTATTAAATCCAGAAAGTCCTGCGGTAGAGAAGTAAGTGAAGCAAAATCCTTCTTAAGCCACTTATAGGACTTGCCATCGCAGGAACTATCAGGTAACACAATAAGACCTCCATCGCCTCTAAAATCAAGAGCCTCTCCATTGATTGCTTCCAAATTCCTGATCTCTCTCGTCCATTTAAAAATATGTTGTTGATGCCCGCTTATGGTTTCTGAAACAACTGATGATGGGAACTTATCAAATAGTTTGGGATCATCGATATCGATTGCCATAATTCCTGAGAGCCTTCCAGTTGTGCAACCGATTGCGTTATATTGAGGCTTGTCAAACCAAGTGTGGAGTTCTTCCAAAGTTGGTAATCGTTTCTGGTAAGCTCTCCACTCAACCATGGGTAGTTTCTCGAACTTCTTTTTTTGTTCGCTCCAATAAACTTTGACAGGAAATACAGCAAGTCCAAGGTCTAGGTGTTCTTTTGCTAGCTTAAAATCAATCATAATTCAACTCCTTCCAAAATTCGGTTGAAATGATCGATAAGCAGTTCGTTTTGGACTGCCCATTTTTTCCATTTGCTGCATTTGGCGCAGACTTGCTTGACCATTGGTACATATCATGGCCATGGGGTAGCCCCAGCATTTTGGAATCTTGTCCATTCCATGGTCTAGATTTTTATTAGGAATTGGCATTTTTAACCTCGCCTTTTAAAAAATCATTGACTAATGATTGTGTCGTAAACGTCTGAAGAGCAAATTTTAAATCTGATAAGTTGCTATAAATTCCGTCATTGTAATCTTCCTTGTTATACTGGACTTTGATGTAGGCTTTTTCCGGTAAAATCTGGTTCCACTTAGCCTCGGTTCGTAAGGCAAAAACGGTTTTATTTCTCATAATGGTCCTGTTCACTATTTTTTTATTTTTGAAGAATTTAATGATGAGATAGAAACCTTGCGCTTTAAATTTTTTCATCTTGTTCCTCTTCCATCTCCTCGATTTTGGCGAAAAGCATCTCATAGGCCGAAGTAAGGCGATCTTGCCAGTTTGCAATTGTCGAGTCGAATTCGTAACTAATTTTCCAAGATTGTAGTGACTTGCCAGATTTAACGTGTAGTCCTTTGTTAGAAGAAACTTGTGGTGTATGTTTAATCCAATCCATTTTCTCTTCCTCCATCTCTGACATTCTTCATTTCTGAAATTTGTCGCCAAAAAGTGTCAATGGCCTCGAGTAAGTCCCGGGCTGGAATATGTGGCTCAGTCTTTGTTTCGAATTGCTGTAAAAGTATTTTGGCTGTATCTACAGGAGTGAATTGCCAATGAAGTACACCGTTCTTGAACTGACTACCTTGAAACTTAATCAATCCTTGAAAACTTGCCGCCAGAAGGAACGGGGCTTGCCACTTATCGTTTTCTATGTAGATTTCTGAATTTTGCATTAAAAAACCTGCATTTCTTGGTCATGCAAGTTATAACAAGGAAGGTACAATGACCCCGTCGCACTTAATTTGGTGAAGAGTTAGTTTAGATTGTTAGGAGTATCTTTTTTTGTGCCTTGAAATTATTTTTCGAACCTGATCCCCAGTAAAAAGCCCATATCTATCTAACCACTGGTTGTGTTCCTTAACTGGCCAAAGTTTTTCAACAGAATTATTATCATCAAACTCATACATTAGCATTTTTTTCTTACCAAACTGAATATATTTTTCCCTATCTGCCAACTGGGCAAGGGGGTCGTATTCATCAGCAACTTCTGCAGCCGTTTTCTTTTTGCCTGTTGAGGAATTAATAGAGCTATTGAGCTCCAAGAGTTTTTTACTACGCAGGTATTTGTCCTCCCTACGGGTTCGTGAAAGCTCCTCTTGCTTTATTGGATACGCCCCGTTAAAGGCCAGTAGCAAAAAGATCTCTAAGTTGGAGATATAATTTTCTGGCAAGCCGATGCTCTTTGCAGTATTCTTTAATACGGTTTCCCATTCCTTAGTCTTTTCTCTATTAGTGTAAAGTCTAATTTGCCAGCACAACATTTCAGCAACGGTTTCATATCCCTTTATTGGTATATCAAAAAGTTTACGAATTTCAATATGCCGGCTAACAACTCTCAATTTCTCAAAATAGTGATCAAGTCTGATGAAGCGTTTGGTCGCTTCTTCCATACATTTCTTCATTTCTTAATTTCTTAGAAAAGTTAAGCCATTTTATCTTAATCTGATTGATTCACGTCACCTGCATCTAAGGGACTCAATGGGTGCTTCAATCCCTCGAGCTCTTGCGGTGTTGCGTTTATATTTAATACGGTAACAGCCTCCTTACTCCTTACTTCACTTCTCTGAACAGCTCGGCCCAAAACTCTATCTAGAATATCTTTCGAGGCTGCAAATTGGTACTTGTAGCTCGGCTGGTCCAGTCCCTTGGCAAGCGTTCTTGCCGCTTTTGGCACGCTGGCTATGAGATTGTCCCAAGCTTTATCCGCCAGTTGTGTTTTAATTTGCTCCTTTGCTTTCATCAGCTTTGGTTTCAACTGATAAAATCGCCTTTCACCGATCGGGGAAAGAGCGATCGCTTCCCTGTCTGATTCCGACACCATCATCGCAGTTAACACTCGCTTCTCGGTCTCTGTCAAATCTTCCAGGCTCGTATCCTGTATTTTTTGCAGGTCTTTGTTTTCGGAACCTGAAGTGAGGTTTTGTACTTGTGGGATCATTTCATAGACAGTTTACTAGATATTACCGAAGGCTTCAACAAATTTCAGCCGCTAATTTTGCGGTTTATTTAGAGCAGGTTTTTAATCTTTACCTTCAAGCCTTTGGTTATTTTGCTCAACATTCGGATACTCGGAACTTTCCTATTCTGCTCGATAAAGCCAAGGTATTTGGCGCTTATCCCGACAATGGCTGAAAATTCCTCTTGACTTAGACCCCTAGCTTTTCTGAGCTTTTTGATAGTAGCGCCGATCTTCATAACTTCACCACTTTGTCTTGTCATACGACAAATTATTGTCGGCGAGGCTCAAATAAGCCACTACCTGTAGGGTAGAACTTAGCTTTGACTTAGGATTGACAAACCTATCTATCTGACAGTAAACTTAGCGCATGTTAAAAGCTCGATTGCTAAATAAATAATACAAATGAAAATTTTTGAGAAACTGGGAGATTGGTGGCTTGACTTTCATGGGGAAGACCGAGAAGAAGCACATAACCAGTGGCTAATACTAAAGTGGTCTGTTATTGGCCTTTTGGCACTTACCGGTGCATGGGTTTGGTTTGAGGCACTCAAGAAGGACTGGCAGATGTGGCTTGGGGTGCTTGGTCTTTTTGCCTTGTTTTTCTTGCCGTTTTGGCTTTGGGTTAAGATCAAAAAACCGTCTGAGTATGAAGATAACGACTGGATTGGTTGGGCGATGATGGCCTGGATGTTTATACTGGCGTTCTTACTAAGGATTTTCTGGAAACCTATAAGTTCCGTCTTGTTTGGTTTATGAAATTCTCAACATGAGACTTAATTGTTGTTTTTTTATATTCTTAAAAGTAAACTTTAGCTGATGTCACGACAAAGCATAAACTGGACGCCTATCGTTATCACTCTTATTTTGGTCAGTTTCGTAAGCCTCATGATTGCAGCAGGATTTTACTATTACGAGTTGCGCCCTCAGCTTAAAAAGAAAAAAGTTCTTTCCGCACTGAAACAATGTGAGAAGAAAATTTACAATAGACCAAATGAATTAAATATGGAATGGGCAGAAGGGAAAGAGTGGAGCTACGTTTCCGGTACGAATAACAATTGGGGGTGGATTTATCCAGATCAAGGGGGACTTCGATCTGATGCCAAAGATTATAAGGTGGGCGAATGCTTAAAAGAGATGGGTGTCGTTAAACAATAATGTCATGGATAACTTATAAACTTTTTTGTGGTGCTGTTGATAGAGTGGATGGCTAAAAAGGGAGACAACGAGTTAAATGAGAAGCGTTAATTTGTTAACGATGGGTGTGCGGACAAAATTTCTTGCTTTATAAGGATTCTTTAGGCCGCCCTTTTTGAAAATAGATCAAGATTGTGGTATTATAGGCTACTCCTGTTCTTAGTCACATTTACCCCTGCCCCAACTGTAGAACAAAGGCGTTTTTAAACCTTTGTTGCAAGTTGGGTTTTTATATGTAGATTGATATGAAAATGAAAAAAATAAGCGTAATCATACCTACTTTTAACGAGAGAGCGAATGTTAATGATTTGACTCATCGCCTTGCCGCATCTTTAAGCAAAGAACAGTGGGAATACGAACTTATTTTTGTTGATGACCACTCCACTGATGGTACGATCGATTATCTAAACAGCATAAAAGAAGAATTTCCTCTCAAGACATTCACCAAACAAGGAAAAAAAGGTAAGGCATTTTCTCTGCTTGAAGGACTCCAATATTCTGAAGGCGACATCATTGTACAGCTTGACGCTGATCTTCAGTATCCTCCTGAGGCAATACCAGTAATGATCCAAGGACTGGACAATTTTGGTATTGTCGTGGCTAATCGAAAATTTCAAAACCTTTCATTTCGCAAAATATTAAATAGCTTATACAAATTCTTTTTTGGGCAACTGTTACTTAATCTTAATTCTGATTTCCAATCTGGCCTCAAAGTTTTTAGAAAAGAGATGTTAAGCCACATCACTTTAGAACCTACCCAACGGACTTATGACGCTAATTTTCTTTATTTGGCAAAAAAAGCCGGTTACACCATAGGGCTTTATGACATTGCATTTTTAAAAAGAGCTTCGGGCAAAACAAATCAAAATCCGATAACAAAAACCTTTGGGCTGGTCATGGCAGGCTTGAAACTCAGATTTTCCCCAATACCGCCAACCAATGTCATCCCTAGTCAAGATACGATGCTTAATGCGGGTATTCATTATCATCGGCAACATTTCATTACCCATACGACACTTCACCGACATCATAGCGCTGTCACTGTCCTTCTTAACTCACAAAAACTTTTTCTGTTTAGTCTCATTGCGGTTTTATTAACCATCTTTATACTTAACTGGCATTTGGCGCTACTTATTTTATTTTCGTCAATCGTTATCCTTTATTTTGCAGATTTACTGTTTAACCTTTTAATTATCTTCCGCAGTCTCCTAACGAAGCCGGAGATCGTAGTAACCGATGATGATTTGAGAAACTTACAAGTAGAGTTGCTACCAACTATTACTGTCCTTTGCCCGCTTTACAAAGAAGAGGCTGTTCTTTCACAGTTTATTGGAGCCATGTCCTCACTTGATTATCCAAAAGATAAGTTGCAAGTACTTCTCCTTCTTGAAGAAGACGACATAGGAACAATCGAGGTCGCAAAGCGACTAATCCCCCCCCCATTTATCGAAATACTATTAGTCCCCAACTCCCTTCCAAGAACCAAACCAAAAGCACTCAACTGGGGACTTGGTCATGCAAAAGGGGAATTTGTGGTGATATATGATGCGGAAGATATTCCCGAAACAGATCAGCTTAAAAAAGCAATCATTGCTTTTGATAGGGTAGGAGAAGATGTTTTCTGTTTGCAGGCAAAGCTTAACTTTTACAATCCCAACCAGAATGTGCTTACCCGCCTGTTTACAGCCGAATATTCACTGTGGTTTGATCTTATCCTCACAGGACTTTATTCCATTGCCGCACCTATCCCTCTAGGGGGAACATCTAACTTTTTTCGAAGGCTTGATCTTATAAGTATCGAGGGCTGGGATGCTTTTAATGTCTGTGAGGATTCTGATTTGGGAATGAGATTGTTTAAACAAAAACATAGAACAGCTCTTTTTAATAGTACAACTTTCGAAGAAGCCAACAGCAATCTTCACAATTGGACACGACAACGTTCCCACTGGATTAAGGGATATATCCAAAGTTTTTTTGTTCACCTCCGCTCGCCATGGGGATTCATGCGCTCGCTAAGACAACCCCACATGCTTACCTTTCTTTTGGTTATTGGTGGGAAAACACTCTCAGTCTTTATTAACCCATTTTTGTGGATAATGACAATATCTTATTTCGTTTTCCGGCCAATTGTAGGTCATCTAATAGAATCATTCTATCCTGCTCCTATTTTTTACCTAGGATTATTTACTTTGGTAGTTGGCAACTTGATTTACCTTTATAACTATATGCTTGGTTGTGCTAGGCGAGGTTATTGGGGCTTGGTAAAGTTTAGCTACCTTGTTCCGTTTTACTGGTTGTTAATGAGTTTTGCCGCTTGGAAAGCAGTCTATCAACTATTGGTTAAACCTTATTATTGGGAGAAAACACACCATGGCTTGCACTTAAAAAAATAGCAAAATGATGAAAAAATTTAAAGATTTTCTGGATAAGCAATTTCTTAAACTGATTATTTTTGCCGGCCTAGCGATATTTGTTGGGGCATATATTTGGTATTTCGCCCAAGGCGAGACGTTGCTCCATGGAGATGCACGTAGTCGACTCATTATTGCTCGTCGAGTATTCGACTCACTCACCCCAGGACTTGTTCAGTTGGGTGGAATATGGCCTCCCTTTCCACAAATACTGTTTCTACCAACGATATGGAGTAACGTCTTTTACTATTCAGGACTATCGGGGAGTCTTGTTTCTATAGTAAGTGCTACTTTAGGACTGATTCTATTGTCTAAAATGGTTCTTGAAATCTCAAAGAGCAAGATTGTTACTATAATTGCAGCTTCAGTATACGTACTTAATCCCTCATTTCTCTACATGACCACTACTCCTATGACAGAGACACTTTTTATCTCTCTCATGATTGCCTCTACGTACTACCTGTGGAAATGGGTAATTACAGAAAAGGTTATTTACTTACCACTTGCCGGCATAATTATTGTAGCTGCCAGTCTAACGAGATATGAGGGTTGGTTTTTAGCCATATTTTCAGCACTGACTGTTGCAATAGTTGCTTTCAGTAGGCGCAAATCTTTTAGTGAAATGGAGGGCCATTTTTTTTTATTCTCAACAATTGCCTTTGCGGGTATTGCCGGATGGTTTTTATACAATCTTTTGATCTACGGTAATATACTAGAATTTGCTCTTGGCGAGGGCAGTAGTGCCCAACAAACAGCTCTTGGCGACCCCCTTCTTCTTACTAAAGGTAATTTAATCCAATCAATATTGAGGTATCTTTCAGCAACAGTCCTAAATATCGGTTATATATCACTTGCTGTTACTGTGCTGGGTTCTTTTTTAGCTGCTCTAAAAATGAAGAAATATATTATTCCTGTAGTCCTATTTAGCACCCCACTTATTTTCAATACCATTTCCTTATTTACTGGCCAGTCAGACCTTTTTACATACCATTTCCCGCCGTACACGTCTGTTCATCATGTGAGATTAGCCCTGCTAATGCTGCCATTAGCGGCAATAGGATTTGCACTATTGGCAGATATGTCAAAGCGCTTCGTACCAATTGTCTTAATTATTCTCCTAATGCAACTTATTATTCTTTTTGGTCAAGAACCAATCACATTGAGAGAAGCTTTAAACACGTATTATGGAAAAGGTAAAGAACAACAACAAGTAGCTTCTTGGCTACGTAACAATCCAATAAACGGCATGATTCTAATTAGCGGATTTTCTAACGAGACTCTAATTTTCGATGCCCATATACCCTTGAAACAAACTGCTTATGAGGGGAGCGGGAAGTATTGGCAACAGGCAAAAAATGATCCTGCTAGTATTGCGCAAAGAATAATAGTTTCCCCGGATGTGCGGGATTCTATTTGGAAAATAAGTCAAGAGAATAAAAGTTTCTTCAATGGTTATACAATGGTGTACCAAGGACAATATTTTCTTGTATATGATCTCTCTCAAGAAGGACTTTCGCTCAAAAGAAATTAGTTTTTGTATGTAGGAATACCTGAACCAAAATTGGGCTTGGTTTGGGACAGCTTTATACTCGGATAATCTTTCCAATCTTTGGAGTGAATAAATTTTTGACTTGGTATAAAATCTAAAGAATAAGAAGAGCGATACGTGATGCTTAAAAACCTTACTTTTGCCTTGGCAGTTTTGGCTACCTTAATCTTCGGCCTTGCTATTGGTTATAGTATAAGCGCCAATAGGCAGGACGTGGTCCAACTATCTTCAATCCCATCTCCAACACCTTCGCTAGACTTTTCGTATTACGAAAACTTAATAAAACAAAATCAAGAAGTGATGATCAAGAGACTTGAGCCGGTTGACCTCACAGGAGATGGCAAAGCTGAGGTAATCTATATTACCGCTGGCGAGGGCTGCGTAAGCTGTCACGAGCAGACAATCCGCATTTTTGACGGCCAAAAGGAGATTTTTAATGAAAAGATGTTTGACGATCCTATCTTTGTGCCAGGGAATAAAGCCTTCATGGTTTTTCGGCCAGTTAGGAAAGAGGGTGAACCACTGTGCTGCCCGACTTCTTTTAGCCTGACAACTTACCTTTGGGATGGGCAAACTTTTAAGGTTAAGGAAGAAGAGCTTCGGGAGCCCGTTATGCAGTTTTAAGTATTAAGTTGTATGGAAATAACTGACAAAAGAATAAAAAGGCTGATTAAAAGATTTGAAAAGCGATTATTAAGGTATGGGTGGGATGCAATTTTGGAGTATTTGGAATATCCAGGCGGGATAGTTTGGATTACTGAAAGGCAAAGTAAGAGAAAGAAAGACTTGAGTGGAAATGCAATTGCTTATATCAAAAAGGCCGTAGAGCATGGAAATACTCCAGGCCAAGACGATATCCCTCTTTTTAAGATTGTACTGATTAAAGAACAAGTTTTGGCATTAAGCGACAAAGAAATTTTGCATACATTGGCACACGAGGTTAGTCATATTTTCTTTAAAGCAAAGAGGAGGCCAACCAATTTCGAGGAGTATGCTTGCGACACTTTAGCAGACTGCTTCTTTGGTTTTAAAAAACCAAAAGGTGCCACTTTAGGGTATATGCATGACGAAGTAGCCTTTAAGAAGATTTATGGGAAAGCACTGAAGAAATTTAAATAACTGGAAGCCTTTTGTAACAACTCTTAGCCGGCCATGGGTGTGTAGCCAAACACAAAATTTTGACCGAAGTAGAAGGAGAAAGTTAGACAGGTCTGTGTGGAAATACGGGGTTGCCCCTTGAGGGTGGTTGTCTGTTTGAGTAGTTAGTATCAAAATACTGCTTCAATAATTCTCCATGGTTGTGATAAGTAGTCGGGTGTTCCAGCGTTTCATCTTGAGGATTTTCTCTTCGTCTTTTCTTCGATATTTCAAACAATTTTTCCAGACTCTTTAATAAATTACACCATGTCACAGTGAATTTTAATCCGCAGAAATGGCACCTCAAACTGACACTTGTCTTGGAGCATCGGTAAATTGCGCAACTTGGAGTTTTATTTTCTTCCTTATAGCGCCTGTCTTGGGATTCTTTGCCGCAATTTGGGCATGAGCTTAGGTAAGTTTTCAGTATGAAATCAACTCTTTTGGGTGTTTTTATTGTCCCCATGTGTGGGGATAGTATACCAGATATAGTCTCTATCTTTCGATTAAAAAACCGTCCTAGGACTTATTATAGCCTCGCAGGCTCGATCGGCCTCTTGACAGGTACAAGAATTTGCGCCTAATCTGAAATAGACCACAATATCTTGTGCTTTTGGGGATATATCTCCCGTAGGCCAAAAGCATTTTTAAAGGGCAGTTTAAGGAGAAGCTAAAAGTAACTGGAAAAAGGTGTAAGAGGAAGCCCAAGGTGGTTGATTACTGCGGGTAAGGCACCTAGAACCAGGTTGAGGGATGGTAATAGGTGTTTTTTTGAATAAAAAAAGACAGGGGTAGAAACAAGTTTTATCGGGCCCTTCGTATTAATCGGATAATACGCCCGTCTTTAAAACGGGAGATGCCGGACCATGCCCGGTAGGGTCCACTTAGTTTCTACCCCTATTAATTTTCAAACGCAGTCTGCGGATTATATAGTAATTTGCAGGTTTTGACAATTTGTAACAGATTTGCACAGTTTAGACTATCTTTAATCATCATAACACTTTTTGCAAGTAGTCAAATTTATTATGATATAAGAAAACTCGCTTGATTTTGAACCCAAAAAGTTCTAACATCGTCTACGTGCCGGCAGGGCAATTTTATAGAAATATAGGCTTAAATTCTTCTTCTATTTCCACTTTTTCAAATCTTCTTCCGTTATTTCCACCAGCTCTTGGGTCTCCGCCTTTTGGCTACTTTTTGAACCTACTTTTTCCTTCGGTTTAGCCTGTCACTGATGGCTCCCAAAACCTCAGCAATAATGCCAATGGTCCCTCCGATGGTCACCCCATTTTTGATGCTTAAAAAAATGTTACCAGTAAACAAGCCAATTAAGCCTCCGATAATAAGACCTACAGTTGCTCCTCCCCAAATAGCTGAACGCCGACTCCAGGTGATTACGAGCATGGCTATAACAGCGATGAAAAGAATGTTTATGATAAGGACCATATTTTCACCACCTCTTTAATTGGATAATCACAACACGTATCTTCATTTGGTTCGATTATGGCAACAATTAGACTTATCTCCTAAGGCAATGTTTCACAGGCCACACCATCGCCATCTCTATCTAAATTATGAGGGTCATCATCCGGACCTCCCTCATCTTCAAAAAATTCTTGAGCCTCTTCTTGAGTGCTAAAATCTGAACAGTCATAGTCTCCTGTTGAAGGAGGCCTTTCTTCCTCTGGATCATCATATCTATCATATGGCTCAGAATCAGAGACATAATTGGAAGAGCAACCACTAAGGGCTACACCTGCAATAATTATTCCCAAAACAATAACTTTTCTCATAACCTTTGGACCTACTTTACAACTTCGATTCGACTTGGGTCATCTGCGATAATTTCTGGGTGACCTTCGTACATTTTAATTAAACCCGTAACCCGTATTGTTTTACTACCATACATTGATATAGGATTTCCAAATTTATTTACTGAGTTGGCAAAAATTGTTGTAGTAAATCCACTTTTAAACTCTCTTTTTTCATTAAGAAAGACATTACCTTTTGATGATTGGAAAGGATTACCAACGAAGTATTCAACGGTAGCAACTTCCCCAATTTTGTTCCAAGACTCTTGGGGTGTAATAATATTCCCCGCAGGAGTTGACTTTGGCGTTGGAGTTACATTCTGCCCAACAGTTGGTGATGGTGATGGTACTTGTAATTTTGGCGGTTGCGACCTTACGAAAACAACATATCCAAGGATTACTATGACAATGACAAGAAGCCCGATTATGATATTCTTTTTGTCCATGAATCACCCCCTTTCGTTATTTGTTAAAGCATTTCTGCCAAATTCCAAGATTTTCATTTTTGGCGGTTAGCTGGGCATCAATAAATACTTTCTCAAATTTCTTATCAGGTGGTATTGCTAAGACTTGCGCATATCCTCTTCTAATTAATTCATAGTTCACAAATACCCCATCATCGGAAAATACAAATCTTAAAAGACGTCCATACTGGTCTTTATCTGTAATATCCTTCTCAAGTTTGACTTTCTTCCCAGCGACGAGTTCGGAGTTTGCGTCGCTTGCCTCTTTTCCACCGCACTCTTCCCCTACTTTCGGATGATGAAGTTCTGGGGTATCAATTCCCAAATAGCGAATGACATCTCCATTCTCCAATACAATAGTATCACCATCAATCACTTCTTTGACTAAGGTAAAATCTTCGTTGTTTTGTTTCGGCATCGGTATTGGTGTAGCGGTTTTAACAAAAAGAAGTTTCTCAAATGAGAGGTCGTTTGTCTTGAGATAATTTACGGTGAAAAGAACTACCGCTATGGCACTTAAAATGATGATTAAAAGATTCTTGTTAAACGGTGTGGTCTTTCGGCTCATTCGTTTTTGGTAGTCTGATAATAAAAACCATAACCAAATAAAAAACAGCCGCCAAGAAATCAATAACTACCCAAGTATCTTTTGCTAAATGAACGGGGACAATTGGATTAAAAAGTAGGGCTACCAGCCCTAAAGCAACCGCCCATGCTGTTTTTTCAAGATTATAGGCGATGTAAGCAGCGAAAGCACCAGTCCCTGCAACAACCCATCTCAAAAAAATGTAATATCCATAAGGCCACAAGTTGGAAAGCATTGCCAGAAAAAGCATAACAACACTAATTGCGATTACCCATCTAAAGATAGTGATTTGGTTTTGGTCAACATTATTCATTTTGCTTTGGAGACTGTGGTCGAAATTTTTTCAAAATATTTCTCCCTATCCAAAAAACCCCACCTCCAACAATTGCCAAGATTAGTAATCCCGTAAGGGTGTCGCTACCCTCTTTCTTTTCACCCTGTACTGCAACTGGAGAGGGGGAGGTTTGTGTTGTTTCACCCTTTACTTCTGGGGTGGGTGATGGTGAAGGTGTAGGAGTAGGCTTTGGACTTGGTTTCGGGCTGGGAATAATTGGCGTGGTGTATGGCGTACTGTAAGGGGTTGAATATGGTATTGTGTATCCTCCATTATGGTAATGATATTCTCCATACTCCAAACCCCAACTAGGACAGTTTTTTCTACAAGTATGTCCACCACTTGGGTCTGTTCTGCCAGGGTGGGCCTCGATGTCACCAGCACCAAAAAGGACGACTGAAACAAGAAGGATGTTGATAATCAAAAATCTTTTAATCATTTAATCCCCATAGTCTCCTCTCCGCCAATCGCCACCATCAAAGTTTTGCTGGCAAACTCTTGTTGAATAAGGGTCGTCTTCTATCATTCTTTTACAGTCCCTTCCACATTCGTAGAGGTCTTGGGGTTGAAGTGACTGGTCTTGTGGTCTCGATTTAATCATAGCCTCGCCCCATTTAATACATTCTTCTTTGCTCTTTAATTCTGGACTATAAATTGGACTTGTTAAAGCCCCACCTGGATAATAGAATCCCAGCCATCCGCTTTGGCTACACCCGCTTAACAGAAAAGAACCAAGCAAAACAAAACTAAAGATTGCAAACTTCATTTAAATTAAAAAACTGCCAGTGGCAGCGAGAATAATATAGCCCTTTCAGACAGACTAAGTCAATTTCCAGCACACGTTTCAAGAAAAAAAAGTAAAAAAAATAATTTTTCTTAGGGAAGTTACTTCAGAACTTAGCCTTATGGATGTAAAGAGACACAAAAAAATATTTGGCCCAGTAAGAGTAAAAAGTTACAAGGGTCTGGACGGCAGTACGGGTGTACGAGGGTAAACTGCGGAACTTTTAGGCGTTTAAGATTCTGGGGTCTGACGGTGTGCTTGCGGTTAAGAATAAGACTGCGCCAAGGACAACCAAGGCCAGCCCTGACAAGAACAGGGTCAGTATAATTACTCTTATTTTACGGGGAAATTTTTTGAATGTTGAGTACTGTTCTTTCAGGTAAGTCTTTAGCATAAATCCTCTTGTGCTGATTGATGATTTTAGGTAGCTTCCTCTCTATTTTAAACTCAATTGTTGGTATTGTGTCCACATCTTCAGGAGATTATGACCGCCGGCTGCAGCAATTTCTAAGGCTCGCTTGGCACTTTCTTGTCCGCGGATATTTTCAAAATCATATTCTGAGTTTTGGATATTGGTATATTTTTGTCTTTTAAATTTTGCCGGGGTGATTGATTTCCGATTGGGCTCCGGTAGATAACTTGTTGCGAAATGATCAAAAAGCTGTTTTAAGGATTTTACCGGAAAAATTTTTAATTTGTCGACAATTTGAGCTTCTTCTAAGTTTTCCTCTGGCAAAAAAATATTTTGGAATTTTTTATCCCTAGCCATAATGGCACAGGGCAAAACTCCCCAGATTCGACGAAGAGATCCATCAAGGGAAAGTTCACCCATAAAAACACTATCACTGACCTCCGCAACAAGTTGTTCAGACGCAATTAAAATGCCAAGGGCAATTGGTAAATCATAAGCTGGACCTTCTTTGGGGAGATCGGCAGGAGCAAGATTAACTGTAATTCTTTTTGGGGGTAAATCTGCCCCACTATTTTTAAGGGCAGCCCTGACTCTTTCTCTTGACTCCTCGACTGCTTTGTCAGGAAGTCCGACAATTGT
>Ga0315279_10004502_pt1 | contig 18665 bp, 16 predicted proteins | sample YL17G06_20_MG_FD_203694 | JGI IMG/M metagenome (GOLD analysis project Ga0315279, IMG submission 203694) | Sediment microbial communities from Yellowstone Lake, YNP, Wyoming, USA - YL17G06_20 | ecosystem: Environmental > Aquatic > Freshwater > Lake > Sediment | place: USA: Wyoming | collected... | reverse complement strand
CTTTCGCACCTGGTCGGCAGCCTGAAAGCGATGCGTGTGCTGGCCGTTTTGAGCGGGGGGGCGATGGTCGTCTGCACTTACCTGGTGGCGAAACGGGCCTACCCGGAGGACGAGGGGGTTCCCCTTCTGGCGGGGGCCATCGTAGCCTTCCTGCCTTCGCAGTTGACGCTGAATGCTTCCGTAGGCAACGATTCCCTCGCGGCCCTGATGTTCTCGGGCTTCTCACTTTGGGTCGCCAGCCGGCGGGGCAGGACACGAGCCGGCGGGGCGATGGGAATTGGCGCCTTGCTGGGGTTGGCGATGCTTACCAAACTAACCTGCCTGGTGCCGGTCGTGCTGGCGCCGGTCGCCATTCTGATCGCCCCTCGCGCGGCCAAGAGCAAAGGGGAGACTTCTTCGCGACTTGCTCGCAAGACGATGCGAAAGGGATCGCGAGGGAAGAAGAACGCCAGCCGAAGGCCTCGTGCTGCAGCAACGCAGGGCCGGGGGTGGTCGGCATTGAGGACGTTGCTTGTGGCCGGAGCGGCGGCGCTCATCATCTGCGGATGGTGGTTGGTGCGCAACCAGGTTCTGTACGGGGATCCCTTTGCATTGCGAGTGTTTCAGGAAGTGTTCGGGAAAGATCGGCCAACACCTGAGTATTTCCTCTCACGAGGGTTCTCAGCCGGAACCTACGCGGAATTGGTTGGCGTTTACACATTCAGGTCTTTCTGGGGAACGTTCGGCCAGGCGAACATCTTCCTGCCTGGGTCGGTGTATTGGATCTGTCTGGCGGTAAGCGTCTGGATCGTAGCCGGATGGATAAGGCGCGGCTGGGAGGGACGTAGAGGAGGCGGCCCGGCGGCAGGGACTGGCCTTGGCCGCTGGATTCTGCTGCTTCAGATTGCTCTCTTGGCGGCCTCTTTCCTGAGGTTCAACGTGACGTTCTTCCAGGCGCAGGCGAGATACCTGCTGCCCGCGGCCACGGCGATAGCAATTTTCATGGCGTTAGGAATGTTGTGCATCCTGCCGAATCGTTGGAGGAAAGCAGCGTCAATACTGCTCTCCGCCGCATTCTTCGGCTACGGAGTTGCGGCGCTGCTGATGTGGGGTCTCCCGGGGTATTCGGCCGGAGGATAATTGGCCAGGAAGAGTTGAGCAAAATGAAAGCCTCAATCATTGTTCCCGTCTATAATGAAAGGGAGACGGTAGGCAAGGTGCTGGACAGGCTGGCCGCACTGCCGATAGAGAAGGAAATCATAGTGGTGGAAGACCCCAGCACGGACGGGACGCGGGAGTACCTGGAGCGACTAGCCAAGAAGGGCGAGTTCAAAGCCGTTTTCCGCCCTGAGAAACGCGGCAAGGGGGCAGCCATCAGGACGGGGCTGGCGGAGGCGACGGGACAGGTGGTGGTCATACAGGACGCAGATTTGGAGTACACGCCGGAGGAGATTCCGCAACTACTGGTGCCCTTTGAGAAAGGGGAGGCCCGTGCGGTGTATGGCTCCCGTTTCCGGGGGAGGATAGAGGGGATGAGTGGGGCGAGCCGAGTAGCCAACCGGGTGCTTACTTTCGTTGCCAACCTTCTCTTCGGGGTGGGGATCACGGACGAGGCCACCTGCTACAAGGCTGTCGAAACCGAGTTGTTGAGGAGCCTTGACCTGCGCTGTGAGAGGTTTGAGTTCTGCCCTGAGGTGACGGCGAAGTTGGGCAGGAGGGGCATTAAGATCGTGGAGTTGCCGATAAGTTACCGAGCGCGGACCGGGGAGGAAGGCAAGAAGATCTCGTGGCGAGACGGATTCGAGGCGCTCTACACTCTGCTCAGATATCGAATCAAGGAATGACGGCAAGGGCGACACGATTCGCAGTCGTCGCGGCACTGCTGGCAGCGGTGTCGGGCGTGAGCATATTCGTAGTGATGAGAGGGAGAGGCGGAGAAAGGGGGATGGAAGTGGGGCCCGGACCCGGCACCGGTCCCCGACTGGAGATTGGGCCCAACAGGCTGGTTGGATATTCCCCGAGCGGCGAAGTGCTCTTTGAGGCGCAGATGGAGGGAGGCGAATACGACAAGGAACACGAGTCAGCGAGGTTGTGGGGCGTGAAGTGTTCCATGATGGAGCAAGGAGCAGCGGTGAGCGCGGTGGAGTCGGACAGGATGGACTTCTTCCTGAAGCAGAACAAAGCGCTATTTGGGGGGGCAGTGAGGGTGTGGTCGGAGAAGCAAGGCGTGGAAATCCGTTGTGAGGATTTGGCGTGGGACATTGGGCAGAAGGTGCTTCACTCTGACAAGCCGGCGCAGTTTCAGTGGCGAGAAGTGAAGATGCAGGGGAACCGGGTTGACGCGGACTTGACGCTGAGAAGGGTCAGCCTCTACGACGGCGCAAGACTTGTGGCAGAGGTCAAATTGCCAAGGCGATGAACCGCCGATTGCGCAGGACTCTGCACGCGAAGTCTGCGCTCCGCAGCCGTCCGACCGAATCGCAACAAGGGAGAACCGGCCGGATGGCGGGAAGCGCAGGCACCTCAAACGGCTTTCAGCAAGCAGTCAGGCAAGTCAAGGAACACAGACAAGGAAAGAGCGAAGCCATGCAAGAAGCGAAGAAAGAACAGGACGGCCGCCGAGAAACGAACATGCAGGTCATCTGGGCACCGTGGCGGATGGGTTATGTGTCACAGGAGAGAAAAGGGGGCTGTTTTCTATGTCGGAAAGCAGCCGAAACGGAGGACGAGGAGAACCTCATACTGGCGCGCTGGGAGAAGTGCTTCGCGCTGCTGAATACCTTCCCCTACAACAACGGCCACCTGCTGATCGCACCCTACCGCCACGTTGGGGAATACGAGGAACTGGAAGAGGCGGAGGTTCTGGGAATTGGAGAGGGGCTGAAGAGGGTGCTCCGCGCCGAGAAGGCAGTTCTTCGTCCGGACGGGTTCAACGTAGGCCTGAACCTGGGGGAAGCGGCAGGGGCAGGAGCGCCGGAGCACTTGCACGTTCACGTGGTTCCCCGATGGAGCGCGGACACCAACTTCATGCCCGTGTTAGCGGCAACCAAGGTCATCCCTCAGCATCTGGAGGAGACATGGAAGGCGCTGCGACAGGCGCTTGCGCGCTAGGTGCAAGTGATTCGTCCATGAGCGCAGGCGCGTCGGGAGAGGACCGGGAAGAACCGGCCGATCTGGGGTCCTTCTACGGACAGGAACTGGGCAAGGCGTTTCCGCAGGTTCAGGTGCTGGCGGCCAAATGGGAGGCGGAGGACAGGATACCAGGGCTGAGCGATCTTGACGGCCGGCTCGTCTGTGGGAAGATGGAGGCAGAGGACTGGACCGCGCTCGGCGAGGCGATAGGAGAGATGCATCTGCAGATGTGCCGGCAGCATCCTGAATGGAGTCGGGCGCTGGAGCACCCACCCTCGGCTTCGGTGACGGCGGACGAGGCTGTGGATGGCATACTCTACCACCCCGAGAGCCGGCAGTGGAGTTTCGACTGGGGCGACCCGAACACATACGAACGAATGCAGCGGAAACTGGCGGCGAGGGACTGGACAGAACGAGACGAGCAATACTTCCTGCGCCGGTTCGTTTCCTATCTGGGACCATACGCGGCGGAGATGGACCCGGGGATAAACGTTCCGCCGGCTTTGGAAGAGAGATACGGACTTCACAGCCGGGTGATGCACTATTTCGTTCCCGGCATCCAGGCGGCGCTCTGCCTGCTGAAGAGGAGAGTGATAAGAGGCAAAAGGGATGCGCTCCGCCAGTGGCTGGCAATCAGGCCGAGAGAACAGGTATTGCGGCAGGCGGCGGAGATGCTGGAAAAAGGCTACCGTGTGAGGGAGTTGAACGACGAGGGACGGAAGCGGGAGTTCGAGAGTAGGTGCTTCAGTTTCCTGGAGGAACTGGCAGAGGAGGTCAGGGAGTGCACGAGCGTTGCTGACCTGCGATGGTGCCGGTCGGCGGAGGAGTTGCGAAGGGCAGTGAACGGCCTGAAGGTCGAACCTTTGTTGACGGTCTTTGAGGCAGCGCGCTTCTTCAGGGCCAGAAACGGGAGATGGCGTTTCTACCTTGAAGCGCCGGAACACTTCGCGACCGACCGGCTGATAAGCGCCGAGTTAGCGTTCTTGAAGACGTATTTCACAAGATCGGTGCTGGAGGCGTTTGCAGCCTTGAGGTGGGGGGAAGAGAGGGCCAATCACTTGCAGGTCATTGAGAACTTAGGACGAGGACCGATAGGGAGAGAAGGCGCGAAGACGATGAGGGAGATGTACCAATTGACCTGGGAAGAGGCGGACAGAATCCCTCACTACGAGGCGCTGAGGAAGGCGACCGGTATCTACGCCGCCTATCATCTGATCCTCGAGGAGTTGCTCGCGCAAGCCAGGCGCTTGTCTGCCGGAGGCGCATAACAACCAGGGAACGCGGCCGGCGCCGGCGCCATCGGCAGTCCTTGACCCAACCGAGGCTAATCGTGTGGCGGGAGTTGAGGCAGGGCAGTGGCCACGCCGGCGGCGACAAGAGCAAGAGGCCAGACGGCGAGCATAGTGTGCTCAGTGCCAATGCGGTCGGCCAGCGCTCCGACGCCCATCATGGAGAGGCCGCCAAGTCCCCAGATTCCGCCGGTGAAGACGCCTGAAACAGCGCCGACGTGGCGAGGAAGAAGCCTCTGCGCCAAGCCTATTTCAGCCGACATGGGGGCCATGAGAAGCAAGCCGGAAAGCATGAGAAAGCCGAAATGGCCCGGGCCATGGGACAAGGAGAAGCCCAACAGGGCCGGAAAGGCCAGCAGATAAGAGGTGAAGATGACCGCCCTGGGGCCAATCCTCTCCGTAAGCCATCCACCGAGGATGTTGCCGCCGCATCCGAAGAGCATGTAGAGCGCGAGTGCATTGCCGCCGGCAGCCAGGGGGTAGCCACGTTCTGCCAGTAGGAGAGGGGTCAGTACGCCTACAACGTTGCCGAGCATGCCACGGCAGACGCCGACGACGAAAAGGAACCGAAGAGGTCTGGGAATACCAGTTGCGGGGACCAGATCGGAAGGCCGCTGGCCGCCGCCGGACATGCGTCGGGGCACGTACTTGTACAGGACAGCCCCCAGAAACAGGGCAGGCACCATTGCGACGCCAAGCCTCTCGAGGCCCAATGCATCCACCAACATTACGACGGCCTGATAGCCGGCGGCACACCCAAGAATCCCGCCGCTAACATAGATGGCAAGCGACAGGTGACGTTTCCTGCCTCCAGCCCTGGCTGCCAGCACGGCGGCTGTGGGATGAAAGGCGGCAATGCCGAACCCTCCTATCACCAGCAAAGCCATGAGCGACCCGAAGGAGTGTGCGTTCCCGATGAGGCTGAAGAAGACACCTCCGAGGATGGGGCCAAAGACCAAGAAGTGGCCGCTCTGCAGGCGGTCGGAAGCGTAGCCCAACAAAGGCTGAGTGAGGGAGATAGTGGTCGTCTGGGCAGCGGCAAGGCTGCCGCACATGAACTTACTAAGGAGAAACCGGCGCTTGAACTCAGGCAGCAGGGGGGCGAGGAAACAGCCGTAACTGTCCCCGAAGAAGTGCGCCACGGCGTAGAGGCTGACGAGGAACCAGTCGAAAGACAGGCCGGGCACCTGACGAGGAACACGTGCGCTGGGGGGAGGTTGGCGGCCGTAATCGTCTTTGGTGGGCATTATTGAGAAACGGACGAGGCAGCAAATGCTTCAAGGGACTGCGGCCAGCGTGCGGCGGCAGCGGCATGTGCGCTACAAACCGTCTTCACGCGCCCAGCATGCCGCGGCCCCGCATGTCCGGGGCGGCGGCCGGTTGCCGCGGAGCGACCAGTCTTATGGCATGATAACAATCTTGACTCGTTCGGGAGATTTCATGGTGTCGAGGGCCGCTTGAACGTCCTTGAGAGGAAAGCGGTGGGTAACGATCTTGCCGGGGTCAACGAGGCCTTTGCGCATGAGGTTGAGGGAATTGACCATGGCCCGGGGATTGACGGAGAAAGACGCATCTACGCGGGTCTCAAGGAAATGCACATCGGCTGGAGAAATGAGGATGGTTCCGGGTATGATGACACCGAAGCAGTTGACCCGGGTTCCGCGACGCGTGAGATCGAAAGAGAGCCTGGCGGCATCCAGGCTGCCGGCTGCCTCCATTATGAGGTCCGGCCCGCCGGGCAGTATCTCATAGACCCTCTTCTTCACGTCCTCCCGGGTAACGTCTATGGCATGATGGACCCCCAACTCCAACGCCTTGCGCAGACGGGGCGCGACGGTGTCAACGGCGATGAGAGTGCCTGCGCCGGCGGCAACCGCAACCAGGCAAAGCAGGAGACCCATGCTGCCGGCCCCGATGACGACTACGTCCTCGCCGATGCGCATCTGGGAGTATTCGATGAGGCCCTTGTAGGAGCCTGCAAGCGGCTCTGCCAGGGCAGCGGCCTCAAAAGAGACGTTGTCAGGCTTTGAATAGAGGACCCTCGTCGGCAGGGCGATGAGTTCGGCAAAGCCGCCGTCGAGGACTATCTTCTGGCCCTCTCCGCCGATGACCTTGCCGTTGATGCAACAGTGCTCGCGGCCCATACGGCAGTAAATGCACTCGCCGCACGGCACGGCCGGGGAGACGCTGACCTCATCTCCGGGCGCCCAGCCCGTGACGTCGGCGCCAACCTTCTCGATGACACCGGAGATTTCGTGTCCCACGATGAGGGGAGGCGTCCAGTTCGTTCGGCCGCCGCTATAGGCCAGGTAGTCGGTCTGGCATATTCCACAGGCCTTAACCCGGAGAAGCACTTCGTTCGGGGTAATGGTGGGGTCCGGCACCTGCCGGAGCACCATCTTGCCGACCTCTTCCAGGACTGCTGCTAACATAAGTGTCCCTCGCAATCTCCAACACGAAGTGTAAGGGACGCCCTTTGCGCCCCATCAAGAGTGTAAGGCGTCCACGTGGCCGGCGCAACCGTCGGGGACTTCCCCAGGGAAGGCGCTCTCGCATGAGGAGCGAGGGCGCGTTCAATACGCCCCGTGGTGGCCGGCAACACGAGAGGCGCAGCAGACAAGTTTGTGTAGCGTAGGGCCCGTCCAGCAAGAAGTCCGTCCAACAGGAAGACGGATGCGCCTTCCGACTGGGCGCAACGGGTCCGCCTTCACGTTGGGCGGGCTTTGACTCCGCCACCACAGGCAGGCCTGATTCAGCCGACGCAGCCTAGGCTGCTTTGGCGAAGTCGGCAGGCCTGCGCTACTTCGCGGTTATCGGAGCGCTGCGAGGCTTGCCTAGGACAGATCGAGGGCGTGCTCGCCCTTGAAACTACTCTGAACCAGTTCCAGGAACTCGCTGTTGGACTTGGTCTGGCGGAGGCCGTCAAGCAGGCGGGTGGTTGCCTCCTCGGTTCCGAGGGCATTCAGGACGCGACGCAAGTGCCAGGACTGGCGCAGTTCCTGGGCCGAGAGCAGGAGTTCCTCGTGCCTGGTGCCTGAGGCGCGAACGTCAAGGGCGGGGAAAATGCGTTTCTCAGAAAGGGTGCGGTCGAGGACGATCTCCCAGTTGCCGGTGGCCTTGAACTCCTCGAAGATCATCTCGTCCATGCGGCTGCCGGTCTGAACGAGGACAGTGGCAATGATGGTGAGGCTGCCGCCGCCCTCGATGGCCCTGGCGGCACCGAAGAACCTCTTTGGTTTGTACAGGGCAGCGGGATCGAGCCCGCCGGAGAGGGTACGTCCGCTCCCCTCAACGAGCAGGTTTGAGGCTCGGCCGAAACGGGTCAGGCTGTCGAGGAGAATGACAACGTCTTTGTCGCATTCAACGAGGCGTTGCGCCTTGGCCAGGACGAGGTCTGCAACGCGCAGATGGTTCTCCGGAGGCTGGTCGAAAGTGGAACTGACGACCTCACCGTCAACCGAGCGCTCGATGTCGGTGACTTCCTCCGGCCTTTCGTCAAGCAGAAGGACGATAAGGGAGACGCCTGGGCAGTTGGCAGTGACGCCGTTGGCGATGTTCTTGAGGATGGTGGTCTTGCCGGCCTTCGGGGGGGCGACGATCATGCCCCTCTGGCCCTTGCCGATGGGAGCCATAAGGTCAATGATGCGGGCGGCATAAGCCTTTGAGGTGGTCTCCAGGCGCAGCGGCTGGTTGGGGTGGACCGGAACGAGTTCTTCGAACTCAGGGCGACGGCGGGCGAGGTCAGGCTCCTGGCCATTGATCGCCTCGATGCGCAGGAGACTGTAATGCCGCTCAGGGCTGCTCTCTTTGGGAGGCCTCACCTGGCCGGAAACAGTATCGCCGGTGCGGAGGGCGAATCTCCTTATCTGGGACTGGGAGACATAGACGTCCTCCGGGTTGGGCAGGTAGCCGTTCAGGCGAAGGAAACCGTAGGCCTCCGGCAGGATCTCGAGAACCCCTTCCCTGTACATGAAGCCATCATGCTCCGTCTGAGCCTGAAGCACTTTCAGCACCAGGGCGTGTTTCTTCATCTTGCTGTAGCCGGTGACGTTGAGTTCTTTGGCAACGTCGTGTAGTTGATCGAGAGTCATCTGCTTCAGTTCGGAAAGTTGCATTGGCTCACCACTCCTATTTGTAACTGCAGGCTACGCAAAATCGCAGGATCACAGGGCTCAAAAACCACTCGCGCTTCCAACCCCTGGCCTCCCTCCGCAGCCAAGAAATAGTCCTACTAACGAACGGACTCTCCTCCATAGATTTCGGGCTTCAACACTCCCACAAAGGGCAACTCCCGATACCTCTGCGCGTAGTCAAGGCCGTACCCCACCACGAACTTGTCCGGGATGGTGAACCCTTTGTAGTCTATCTTTACTTCGACCTTTCGTCGCTCCGGTTTGTGCAGTAGCGCACAGACTTTGACGCTGGCGGCCTTGCGGTTTCTCATATTGTCAACGAGATAGTCCAGAGTAAGTCCGGTATCTACAATGTCTTCTACGATCAGAAGGTGGCGCCCTTCGGCATTCTCGTCAAGGTCTTTTAGAACTCGAACGACCCCGGAGGATTCTGTGCCTTGAGTATAACTCTCTATCGCCACAAAGTCAATACCCGGGGAGATGGACATCTGCCGCAAGAGGTCGGAAAGGAAGACGAAGGCGCCTTTCAGCACCCCGATAATCAACAAATCCTTCCCCGAGTAGTCGCGGGAGATGGCCTTGGCGAGTTCAGCCACCTTCCGGGCAATGGTCTTCTCATCTATGAGGATTTCTTGAACGTCGTCTCTGGGGGTCCGCATTTGGTTCACTCCCATTCAATGGTGGAAGGAGGCTTCGAACTAACGTCGTAAACGACCCTGTTGATGCCCTCCACCTCATTGATGATCCTATTGCTGATCACTTCCAGTACCTCGAACGGCAGTTGCGCCCAGTTCGCCGTCATCGCGTCCTCGCTGGTTACGGCCCGCAGGACTGCCACGTTTCCGTACGTCCTCTGGTCGCCCATCACGCCTACGCTCCGCAGGGGCGTCAGCACCGCAAACGACTGCCACAGGCGCGTGTAGAGACCGGCGCGCATTATCTCCTCAACCACGATGGCGTCAGCCTCCCTGAGAATCTTCAGGCGCTCCGGCGTGACCTCCCCGAGGATGCGGATGGCAAGTCCCGGCCCGGGAAAAGGCTGCCGCCAGACTATCTCATCCGGCAGTCCCAACTCGTAGGCAATATCTCTGACCTCGTCCTTGAAGAGTTCCCTTAGCGGCTCGAGGAGTTTGAAGTTCATCGTCTCAGGAAGGCCGCCGACATTATGGTGAGTCTTGATGGTCGCAGCGACGCCCGTCCCGCTCTCTATGACGTCAGGATAGAGCGTGCCCTGGGCGAGAAAAGCAAAATTGCCCAGTTTGTCGGCTTCATGTTGAAAGACCTCGATGAACTCATTTCCGATGGCCTTCCTCTTCTCCTCAGGGTCGGTGACTCCGCGCAGCCTCTTCAGGAACTTCTTCTTGGCCTCGACGGTGACCAAGTTCACCTTGAAATGCTGGCGGAAGGTTCGCTCAACGGACTCAGCCTCTCCCTTTCGCAGCAGGCCGTGGTCAATGAACATGCAGACGAGTTGGTCTCCGATGGCCCGGTGAACCAGAGCGGCGGCAGTACAGGAATCCACTCCGCCGCTGAGTCCGCAAAGGACGCTCTCCTTGCCGACAATCTCCTTGATCCTTTCGGTGGAACTCTCGATGAACGATGCAGCGGTCCAGTCGCCCTTGCACTCGCAGGCCAGGAAGAGGAAGTTGGAGAGGAGGTCTTTGCCCCAGGGCGTGTGCACCACTTCGGGGTGAAACTGGACGCCGAACAACCCGCGGGAGGTGTCCTCGATGGCCGCGGCGGGGCAGTTCTCAGTCTTCGCCGCCAGCCGAAAGCCGTTGGGCAGCCCAACGACGTAATCCGCGTGGCTCATCCAGCAGATGAGCCTTTTGTTGAGGCCGGTGAAGAGAAGCGGGTCGCCGACTACTTCGAGTTCAGCCCTTCCGAACTCCTTTCTCTTCGCAGGCGCGACCTTCCCGCCCAGAATGTGGGCGATGAGTTGCTGGCCGTAGCATATGCCGAGGATGGGAATGCCGCTTTTGAGAAGGGCGGGGTCCATGAGGGGAGCGCCTGGCTCATGGATGCTCGCCGGGCCGCCGGAGAGGACCAGCCCCTTCGGTTTCCGGGCCAGAATCTTGTCGGCAGGCGTGGTGCAAGGGATTATCTCGCAATAAACCTTGCACTCCCTTATCTTGCGGGCAATCAGTTGGACATACTGTGCGCCGAAATCAAGGATAAGTATTAGGTCTCGCTTGCTGTGGCTTCTCATAGAAGTCGCATCACACACATTCTGCTTGAAGCAGTACGGATACAGGTGTCAGGGACAGGGCAAATTCATGTCAAGCGTGTGGCAACTTTGCATCTATCCGGCCGGAACTGCTCGCCACTCACTTTCCCATCCCCACTCCCTGTTCCCGCTGGTCTCGCTTTCCCTCGGCCCCTATTGAGGGAGCGATCACCGCCTGCGCCAGTTGCATCTGCTCTATGCCGGTTGCTCCGCAGACGGCCATGGACAGGCGGAGAGCGCCCGCCAGGTTCTCAGTCCCTTCGTCGGTGGCGGCAGGGCCAAAGATGAGTTGCCGAAGGGAGAGGCCTTTGCCCATCTTAACCCTGGTGCCCCTGGGCAGGTTCGGGTCGGAGGTCGCCATCCCCCAGTTATAGCCTCTGCCGGCTGCCTCCCTGGTGGCGGCGAAAGGCGATCCCAGCATCACCGCATCGGCCCCGCACACGACGGCTTTGGCGATGTCTCCGCCACAGCGCATTCCCCCGTCGGCTATGACAGACACGCGGCGGCCCGTGTTCTCGTAGAAGTCATCTCTGGCGGCGGCAACGTCGAGGATGGCCGTAACCTGTGGCACGCCAATGCCCAACACCCTCCGGGTGGTGCAGGCCGCTCCAGGCCCTACCCCCACCAGGACTCCCTGGGCTCCGGTCTGCATCAGTTCCAGGGCCGCCTCGTAAGTAACACAGTTGCCGATTATCGTCGGCAGTTCCGTCTCTCTCACCACTTCAGCCAGATCCAGAGGTTCAGTAGAGGAACTCCTGTGTCTGGCGGTGACGACGGTGGCCTGGATGACAAACAGTTCAACCGAGAGTTCCTCGGCTATGCGCCGAATGTCGCGGCAGGACTTGGGAGTGGCAGAGACCGCCACCTTGGCGCCTTTTGCCTTGACGCTCTTGATTTGCTCGGCGAGGAGTTCCGCCCGGAAGGGCGCCCGATATGCCTCGCGAATGACCTCGACGACGCTTCCCCTGGGCGCATCGGCTATCCTCCGGACAATCTCAGCCGGATGCTCGTAGCGCGAGGCCAGCCCATCTCCGTTGAGAACGGCAAGCGCTCCCAACTCCGAAAGCGCCACGGCGAAGCCGGCATCCGTAACACCGTCCATCGCCGCAGCAAGAAACGGAACCTCCAGGCGCAGCCCGCCCAGTTCAGTGGATATGTCCACGTCGTGCGGATCTATGGTGACTGCAGACGGCACAAGGGAGATATCGTCGAAGGCGTAAGCGCTTCGCCACTCCCTCTCTCTGCCAATGCGTTCCTTCATCGCTCTCATCTGCCCTTCAGCGAGAGGCGCCCTGCGCTTCGGGTGTCGCAGACGCGGGTGACCAACGATTCTCGTTACTATCTGCCATCTTCTCAGTTATCCCTTTCGTTTCAGGAATCCGAGCAGGTCTTTGAGAGGGAGGGCGTTGATGACTTGTTCCGACTGAACCCAGCCTCTCTGTGCGGTCATGACCCCGTATTTCATCATCGAGGAAAGGTGGGTGGTATTGTGAGAGTCGGTGTTTATGCATATAGGGATATTCTTCCCCCTCGCTCGCCGAAGGTAAACGTCGGGAAGATCGAGGCGCTCTGGCCAGCAGTTGATTTCCAGTGCGACCTGGTGTTTGATCGCGGCTTCAAATACTGCTTCGAGATCGAACCTGGACTCCTCCCGCTTGCCGATGATGCGGTTGGTTGGATGACCGATCGCATCAATGCTACCACACTCAATCGCCTTTATCAAGCGTTCCGTCATTTTCGCTTCGCTCTGGGACAGGGCGGTGTGGACGGAGCCGACCACAAAGTCCAACCGGTCGAGCACTTCAAGGGAGATGTCCGGCTCGCCATCGGCCAGGATATTCACCTCACAGCCGGAGAGCAGGCCAGCCGCTCGCGGGTGCGAATCGTTGTAGGCGGCAATTCGCTCGGCCTGTTCGAGCAGTTCCTCTTCGGTAAGCCCGTTGGCTACGGCAAGGGCTTTGGTGTGGTCGCTGATGCAGATGTATTCGTAGCCCAGTTGGGTGGCGGTGAGGGCTGCCTCGTCCAGGGTCATGACGCCGTCGCTGGCATTGGTGTGGACGTGCAGGTCGCCCTTGATGTCAGAAAGTTGGACAAGATGGGGAAGACGCCTCTCGGCGGCAGCCTCGAACTCGCCTGCATCCTCTCGCAGGCAGGCGGGTATCCAGGCAAGCCCTACACTTTCATAGACCTCCTCTTCCGTCTGCCCACCAAGAAACTTATCACTACCCTCCTCGAATATGCCGTATTCGTTTACCTTGAGCCCCTGTGCCTTGGCCAGGCCCCGCAGACGGACGTTGTGCGCCTGGGAGCCGGTGAAATACTGGAGCGCGGCGCCGTAACTGACCTCCGGCACCACCCTCAGATCCACTTGAATGCCCTCGTCAGTCACCAGGCTGGACTTGGTCTCCCCGTGCGCCAGCACCTGTTCCACCGACGGCATTCCCACGAAGACCCTCATCAGGGCTGCCGGCTCAGAGCAGGTGGCAAGGATGTCCAGGTCGCCTATGGTGTCCTTGCCGCGGCGCAGGCTGCCGGCGTATTCAGTCCGCTCCGGCAGGCCGCTCTCGTTCAAGATGGAGAGAATCCTGGAAGCCACCTCCAGGGCTCGGTCGAGGAGATGGCGTCCGGTGCGGCTCTTGGCAAACTCGATTCCGTGCAATATGTTCGCCTCCACCGTGGCACCGAAACCTGGGAGTGACCGCAGTTTCTGCGCTCTGCCAGCCTCCTCGAGTTCGTCAACCGTCTTTACCGCCAGTTCGCGAAAGACCGCCCCAACCTTCTTCGGCCCCATGGTGGGTATCTGCAGCAAATCGAGGAGGGTCTCCGGCAGTTCCTGCTTCAGTTCCTCCAGATAGCCAATCCTGCCTTCATCCACCAACTCCTTGATCTTCTCAGCAATGCCCTTGCCCACGCCTCGAATCGCCACCAACTCGTCCAGGCCGATTCCGCGCCCGAAGGCAAGCCCGCTGGCCTGCACTGCCTCGGCTGCACTTTCGTAAGCCCTGATCTTGAACGCGTTCTCGCCCTTGATGGCCAACAGGTCGGCAATCTGCTGGAGAACCCTGGCTATCTGCTCGCCCGAGAGAGCCTTGTCTTCCCTGGGATGACTGTTCCGACCGGATTTCACCGCGATCAAGCCTTCCCGCTGCGAGGCAGAAGGACGGAGTTCATGAAGTCCCGGGATTTGAAATCCTGCCCGAGGTGGTATTCGATGAAGCGGCTGAGGAACCCTCTCACCTCTCTTGCGGCGCGAGCGGGCATCTCCGGTGGAGACCCAACCCGCTTGCCGCGGAACGCAAGGAGGCATTTGCCTGCCTCAGCAGTGAGGTGCGCGACCGGCCGGGCATTTGCGCGGCACCGTGAGCAGACCCTGCCGCCGCCGGTAACGCTAACCAACCATTCGTCTCCGAGCGCCTCCGATCCGCAAACGGCACAATGATCGAGAGAGACGGGAGTCCCGTGGATTTCCAGAAGGCAGAGTTCAAAGGCGGTAACGACCGCCAGGGGGTGCGGATGCTTCTTGAGAGTGGAGAGCGCCTCCAAGGCCAGGTCAAAGAGCCGCTCTTCCCTCTGGCCAGTGGCCGAGGCGCCGGCGAGCAGGTCCAGCAGGTAGAGAGCGGCGCCCAGGCGGGGCAATTCCGCTCTCACCTCTGGGAAGCCATCTTTGACTTCCGCCTGGGTGAGGATATCCCGTCTCGCCCCTTCGGCCAGGGAGACGACCGAGTAGGTTCCGGGCTGGACTGCGGAGGCTAGCCTGCTATGCATCTTTCTAATGCCTTGACAGAGGGCGGTGATTCGCCCTCTTTCGCGGGTGAAAAGGAGGGCGAGCCCACCCGCTTCCCCAAACGGCTGCAACCTAAGGGAGATGGCCTCGGTGTTGTAGGAGGGCATTCTCAGACGGTTGCAGCAGTCTAGGCCTCTTCGGGTTCGGAGGGCACACTCTCAACAATCCGGCAGGCATGCACGGTCCCGACGCGGGTGGCCCCAGTGTTGATGAGTCTGAGCACTTCCTCTGCGGTTTCGATGTCGCCGGCAACTTTGATGCCCGTTTCCTTCCCAAGCCTCTGCCTCAGCAGCCTGACCTCAACCGGCCCGGGGCGACAAGGGAAGAGGCCGGAACCGGTCTTGACGAACTCTGCCCCACTGGCAAGGGCGATCCGACAGGCAGATTCCAGTTCCTCTTTGGTCAGATGCGCGGTCTCCAGCACCACGTGAACGAGAACGTCCTCCCCGTTCTCAGTCATTCCGGCGAACTTCGTTATCCTGACAATCTCCTCCAGGTCCCTCGAAACGGTGAGATACTCGCGAGACTTGAGCGCCCCCATGTTCAGGACAACGTCTATCTCGTTCGCCCCCGCTCCGATCGCGGTCTTGGCTTCCAGCAATTTGACCTGCGTGGAGCAGGTTCCGAAAGGCAGCCCGACGGGCACACACACCTTGACGTCACACCCCGCCAGCACTTCCACGCAGGTCCGAGCCCAATAAGGGAAAACACACACCGACGCCAGGTGAAACTCCAGGCCCCTTTCGCAGAAGGCCCTGACCTCTTCCTTTGTCGCCGTGGGAGACAACAGCGTCGCTTCCATCATTTTGGCCAGGGAGGACCTAGTGGTCATTCTTCCGCCTCCCTGGTCCCTTTCTCGCCGCGCTGCCAACGTTCTCGTTGCCGCTCCCCGGCTGCCTGGGAGCAGCCGCCGCCCCTGACACGCCGACGACGCTCTGTCCCTTACGGGTAGCACGCTTCATCTCAGCCACAAACTCCGAGAGGCGCTTCAGTGAAACGCCATGGTCATCCTGGCGGCGAGCGACCAGGTTCACCAGGGCACTCCCCACCACAACCCCATCGGCAACCCGGCACGCATCCCGCACGTGTTCCGGGCTGGATATGCCGAAGCCTATCAACACCGGCAAGGGGGTGTGTGCCTTGATTCTCTTCACAACGTCGCCAACGCCGGCTGCAAGCGACTCCCTGGCCCCTGTCACGCCCAGCACGGAGACACAATACACAAAGCCTGTCGCAGCCGCCCCTATCTCCTGCAGCGCCTCCTCCGTGCTGGTGGGAGAAGCCAGGAAGATCGTATCAACACCAGCCCGCTTGGCCTCTTCAATCCACGGGCCGGCTTCCGGCACGGGCAGGTCGGCGAGTATCACCCCGTCAACCCCGCTATCGCAGGCCATGCCGCTGAATCTGCGCAGGCCTGGGCGCAGCGCGATGTTGTAGTAGGTCATGACAACCAGCGCCACGCTGCAATCGCGCCTGACCTGTGAAACCATGCCCAGAATGCTCTCCGGTGTCGCTCCTGCCGCCAGGGCTCTGATTCCCGCCGCCTGGATGGTGGGGCCGTCGCCGACCGGCTCGGAGAAGGGTATTCCGATCTCAACAATGTCCGCTCCGGCCTCGGCCACGGCCAGTATGGCCTGGCGGCTGAGTTCAAGGCTGGGATCCCCACCCATGAGATAGCAGGCGAGGCAACCCTCGCCAGGCGCGGCAAGTTGGGAGAATCTCTCCGATATTCTGCTCAATGGGATGCTCCACCGGACAGGATGTCAACATCCTTGTCGCCGCGACCGGACAGGCACACCACCAGGGCAGACTGCTTCGGCGCTGAGGCCGCGACTTGCATGGCATAAGCCACGGCGTGGGCGCTCTCAAGAGCCGGGATTATCCCTTCCAGTTGGGAGAGAAGGCCAAAGGCAGCGACGGCTTCCGTGTCTGAAGCGGAGACGTACTCCACCCGCCCGCTGTCCTTTAGGAACGAGTGCTCCGGACCCACCCCTGGGTAATCCAACCCAGCGGAAATGGAGTGCGTGGCCTCTATCTGGCCGTGTTCGTCTTGAAGCACGTAGGAGTATGCCCCGTGCAGAACGCCCTTGCTGCCGGCGCAGAGGGTCGCGGCATGCCGTCCGGAATCAAGAGATTCCCCCCCACCCTCCACGCCTATCAGCCTTGTCTCCTCCTCCAGGAAAGGATGGAACAGACCCATGGAGTTGCTTCCGCCTCCCACGCAGGCTACGCAGCACTCCGGCATTCTCCCTTCTGCTTCGAGGAACTGTTCCTTCGCCTCCCGGCCGATAACGGACTGGAAATCCCTCACCATCATCGGGAAGGGATGGGGACCCACCACGGAGCCTATGACATAGTGAGTGCTCTCCACCGAAGCAACCCAGTCTCTCATCGCCTCGTTGATGGCATCCTTCAGGGTCTTCGTTCCCGAGGAGACAGGGATCACCTTCGCGCCCAGCAGTTCCATTCTGAATACGTTGAGCCTCTGCCGCCGCATGTCCTCTTCGCCCATGTACACCTCACACTCGAAGCCGAACAGGGCGGCCGCCGTGGCCGTCGCAACGCCGTGCTGGCCGGCGCCGGTCTCCGCTATCACGCGGCGCTTCCCCATTCTCTGAGTCAGCAGCGATTGCGGCAGGGTGTTGTTCAGCTTGTGGGAGCCGGTATGGCAAAGGTCTTCCCTCTTGAGATATATCCTGGCTCCTCCCACGTGACGGCTAAGGTTCTCGGCGAAGTATAATGGGGTTGGCCTCCCCACGTAATTGGAGAGATAGTAGTCAACTTGCCGATGAAACTCCGGGTCGGCCTTTGCCTCGGAATAGGCGGCGATCAACTCGCGCAGCGGCTGCATCAGGGTCTCCGGGACGAACATGCCGCCAAATTCGCCAAACCGGCCTCTGGCATCCGGGAGCCACTGGGTGGAAGCACGGTTATTGGCGCTGCTCAAAGGTATCGTCTCCGTATAGTTCTCGAATCGCTTCAAGAGGGGACTCCGCCGTGACCAGTTTCTCCCCCACAAGAATGGCGTCCACGCCTGCATTTTCGGCCTCGACGACGTCGCGTCGGCCCTGATAACCGCTTTCGCTCACCACGGTAGTCAAGTCCGGAATCAGGGGCCGCAGCCGGAGAGTCGTCTCCAGGCTCACCCGGAAAGTGGACAAGTCCCTGTTGTTGATCCCGATCATGTCCGGTTCGCAAGCCAGAGCAGCCTCCACCTCTTCGGCAGTGTGCACCTCCACCAGGGCCGGCAAACCGGCTTCCCGCGCTGCCTCGCGAAGGGCCAGCAAGCGCCCACCCTTCAGGCAGGCGGCTATCAACAGCACTGCGTCGGCGCCCAGCAGGCGCGATTCCCAAATCTGATACTCGTCCAGCACGAAGTCCTTCCTCAGAACCGGAAGGGAAGCGCCGTTCTTGGCCTTGGAGATAAGGCCGTCGTCGCCACCGAAGAACTTACCCTCGGTGACAACCGAGAGGCAAGCGGCGCCGCCATCCGCGTAGATGGCGGGCAGGGAACCCGCCTTCTCCGGGCTGCACAGGCTGCCCCGGCTCGGCGAGGCAATCTTTATCTCGGCGACGAGGGCAGGGCTCCTCCTGGAATGTCGAATGGCACCGACGAAATTCCTGGGGGGCGACGTTCCTTCCGCCTTCACCCGCACCCGCTCCAGGGGAAAGAGACGTTTTCTCTCCTCGATTTCGCGTTCTTTGTGTGCCACGATTTCTTCCAGGAACATCGCAGTTCGCGTCCGCAGGCCCAACTCAGAGTGAATAGTGCCCGGCCTGTCCCATCGCAAAAACAATATGTCGGGCTGCGTTCATTGGGTGGCGGCCACCAGCCGGTCAAGCGTCTTTCTCGCTGCTCCGCTGGCCACGGCCTCCCGAGCCAGGGCGACACCCTCCTGGGGCGAGGCAGCCTTGCCGGCCAAGAAGAGGGCGGCGGCGGCGTTCAGCGCAACGGCATCGGCGCGCGGGCCTTCCGCCCCCTGCAGGATTTCCAGGAGCATTCTGCTGCTTTCAGCGGCATCGCCACCGACCAGGTCCGAGGCCTGGCAACGCTGCAGGCCGAATTCCTCAGGGGTCACCAGGAAGTTCCTGACTTTGCCGCCCCTTGCCTCGCTCACTCT
>Ga0315279_10004500_pt1 | contig 18668 bp, 15 predicted proteins | sample YL17G06_20_MG_FD_203694 | JGI IMG/M metagenome (GOLD analysis project Ga0315279, IMG submission 203694) | Sediment microbial communities from Yellowstone Lake, YNP, Wyoming, USA - YL17G06_20 | ecosystem: Environmental > Aquatic > Freshwater > Lake > Sediment | place: USA: Wyoming | collected... | reverse complement strand
CTTCGATGAGCTTGTTGCTCTCCTGGATCTGCTTGACCCGGTTGTTCCATTCCTTGTCCTGGCTGAAGAACAGGCTCTGGGCGATCTCCATGGCCTGCTGGGCTTCTTTGGCTTTTTTGGTGCCCAGGACGGCCGCGTCGAGGAGGTACTTGATGGCTTCGCCGGTCAGGGCCGGGTTGGCCTTGGCTTCCTTGGCCAGCATGACGCCGATGTTGTAGGCCATCTCGCCGGTTTTCTTCTTGGCGAAGGCCTCCTTGAACATGGCCATGGCTTCCGCCTGCTTGCCCTGTTTGTACAAAGCCTGGGAAAGAAGCGTCAGGCTGTCGCCGTCCTGAAGGGTGTTGAAGGTGATGCGGAAGACCTTCTCCGCCTCGGCCATGTTGCCGGCGTCGTAGAGGGACCTGCCCAGGTGCTTGATCTCGCCCAGGATCTCCCTTTTTTTCAGGATATTGTAGGCGCTGAACAAGGATTCGACCGCGCCTTTGTAATCTTTGACTTTCTTGGCGGCCTGGCCGATGACGTAGTAGGCGCCGCCGGTCAAATTGTTCCAGGTGGCGGCGTTGCCCGCTTCGGCTTCCTTGCCCTTGGCGGAGGCGGCGTGCTGGATGAGCTGGTTGGCGAACTGCTTGGCCTTGTCCGCGGTCTGGGGATTCTTGGCGTACACGCTGGCCAGGGTCATCAGGATCCGGCCCTTAATGATGTCCTCGATTCCCGTGAAGGTCAGGGCCTTTTCGCCGTACCCGAGGGTTTCGGCATCGGTCTTGTTCGACTCGATGAGGGCCAGGAAAAGGAACGAATAGGCGAAGCCGTCGTACTGGCCGCCCTTGCCGCCGTACTTGGAGATGTACTCCTTGAGCTGGGCGGCTTTTTCCTGCGGGGAATTGGCCTGCATGGCCTTGATATAGGCCTGGTCGCCCTCGCTCTGGGCGTAACAGATGCCCCCCAGGAAAACCGAGAGAAGAACGATGGTCAAAACAGCTTTTTTCATCCTGGACCTCACATCGAAAAATTTTGGGAACTATAGCCCAGCGCCTGTAAAATGTCAATCGCAAGACCTTTACAGGGGGCCGGGCCGTCGCCTGGAGCGGGGGCTCCCAAGCCATGGACAGCAATTTTCGTACCGTTATCCACAGCATTTGCCCGCGCCTTACTACGGGGAGCAGTAAATATGTTACATAATCCTTACTGCTCCCCGAGTACTAGCCGGGCGACAAAGACATCCGGGGTCAACTATATTCCGCCCGGCTTAGTATATCCCACAGGGGTGCAGCGGCAGGGGCAGCGGTGGGTGCCCCAGGCTTAGCCTGGGGGTCCATTTCCGCCGTACTCCTCCGGGCATAGATCCCGGAGGGGTGGACGCAGACCCGGTCTTTATTTAGAATAAAAGCCGTGATCGCTGATCCGGATTTCATCGCCCTTTTTGAACGTTCCATGGGGAAGCTGCTCCTCCGAGGCGAGCCCTTGCGCGACCATGCCTTTTTCCGGATCGGGGGAGCCGCCGATTTGTACTTTCAAGCGGACACTCTCGACGATTTGAGGATGGCCGTCCGGCTGGCCCGGCGGACGGGCTTGCGGCACGCCGTCATCGGCGGGGGGTCCAATCTCCTTTTCGATGATGACGGTTATCGCGGCTTGATCATCAGGAACTCCGCGTCCGCGGTTTCCCTGGCTCCGGAAGGGACGCTGATCGAGGCGGATTCCGGGACTCCTCTCGAGGCGGTGGTCGAATTCGCCGCCTCCCACGCCTTGAGCGGACTGGAGTTTCTGGCCGGAATCCCCGGGACGATCGGCGGGGCCGTCTATGGAAACGCCGGGGCCTTCGGGCGGGCGATCGGGGACGTCCTGGAGTCCGCCTTCCTGCTCGGCCTGGACGGAAGCGAAATCCGGGCCGGCCGCGACGAGTTGGAGTTTTCCTACCGGCATTCCGTCTTGAAGTCCCGCCCCGATATTTTATGGCGTGCCGTTTTTCACCTGGCGCGCGGCGATGAACGGGACATCCGGTTGAACATAGCCGATAAACTGGACTTGCGCGCCCGCCGCCATCCTGACCGCGGGGCGGCCTATCCGGGCAGTTATTTCAAAAATCCCAGTCTGCCCGACGGATGCCGTCAGGCCGCCGGATATCTTCTGGAACAGGCCGGGGCCCGCGGGCTGCGCGCCGGCGGGGCGGCCGTTTTTTCCGGCCATTGCAATTTCATCGTCAACGAGGGCGGGGCGACGGCGCGCGACGTCCGGGCCCTGGCCGCCGAGCTCAAGCGGCGGGTGCGGGAAAAATTCGGGATCGAACTCCAGGAAGAGGTTATGTTCCTGCCAGCCGCCGGGCCAGCGCTTTGACCGTCTTTTGATCCACCCCCCGGCGTTCGGCCAAAACGAGCGCCTGCGCGCCCAGCAGACGATAGATCCGATCGTCCCGCTTCCGTCCCCGCAGCGATTCCAGATGCAGGCGGACGGTCTCTTTGTCGCCCCGGGCGATCGGCCCGGTCAGGGCCCGGGCGCGGTCGAGGCCTTTGAGGTTTTCGACCGTGCCCTCGACCAGGGGAAGCAGGATGCGGGCCGCATGGCGCGGCCGGATGCCCGTCTCTTCCAGGAGCGCGCAAGCCCGATCGAAAAGCGGCACGAGCATGTTGGACGCCAGGCTGCACGCGGCGTGATAGAGCGCTTTATCCCCGGCCCCGATCGGGAACGGTCGTCCCCCCACGCTGCGGGCCAGCCGCCGCGCCGCCGCGGCCGCCTTGGGGTCGCCCTCGACGGCGAAGAAAACGCCCCGGAAGCGGGACGGCGGGGTCTCCGGCCCGGCGAACGATTGGGCCGGGTGCATCGAGCCGACCGCCGCGCCGGCCCGTTTCAGCGGCCCCAGCGTTTGCGAGGACAGCGCCCCGCTGGTATGGAGAACGATTTTCCCGTTCCAGCGCAGGGGCGCCCGGGCCAACACTTCGGCGACCTCCGCGACGGCCCTGTCGGGCACGCAGAGCAGGATGACGTCGCCGGCGGCCGCGGCCTCGGCGGCCGTCCGAACGACGCGCCCACGGCCGATCCTCCGCCGGCAGCGCCGCGCCGCCGCCCCGTCCCGATCATGGAGCGCCTTGAGGCTGAACATTCCGGGCGGCAAGGCCCGGGCCAAAGAGGCGCCCAGACGCCCGGTCCCGATCAGGGCGATGTTCATCGGCGCTTGTCTCCGAACACCTCGAGCCACAATCCCAGCTCCATGGCCGAGGCCCGCGGCTCGGGCTTGTCCATTTCCTTGAGGGCCTTGCGCTCCTTGAGGGCGCCCTTCAGCTCGGCGGCGAAATCGCGGCAGGTGAGCGGCTGGGCCCCGGCTTCGCGCGCATAGGACCGGATCTCGCGGTCCGAGCTGACGACGAAAAGGCGGCGGCGGTCCTTCTGCCGGTCGATGAGGCCGCGGATGACGTCGTCGGCGGAGTCGCCTTCGGGCGGCTGGATGACCCGGAATTTCTCCTCTCCTCCGGCCAGGGCGGCCAGGTCGTCGGAGACCCGGCCGTCGAAGACGAGGACGACCCGCGATCCGGTGAATTTCCGGAAGGCCAGCAGCTTACGGACCAAGGCCATGCGGTTCTCGGGATCGCGGTGTCGGCCGGGAAAGGCGAACCCCAGGAAGTTATTGCCGTCGACGAGGTAGGCCATGGCCGGGGCGGCCCGTCATCCCGGGGGCCAGGCCATGCGCCTGCCGCCGAGGACGTGGAAATGGATGTGGAAGACTTCCTGTCCCGAGTCCCGGGCCGTGTTCAGGACGACGCGGTACCCGGTCTCTCCGACGCCTTTGGCCTTGGCGATGTCCCGGGCCTTGAACAGAATGTGGACCAGGAGCGGGCCTTCCCCTTCCGGCACTTCGTTGAGCGAGGCGTAATGGGCCTTGGGGACGATGAGCGTGTGCACCGGCGCCTGGGGCCGGAGGTCGTCGAAAGCCAGAATGCGGTCATCCTCGTAAACGATCTTGGCCGGGATGCGCTTGTCCGCGATCTTGCAGAACAGGCAGTCGTCCATGCTTCCCTCCACCGGCCGGTTCAGGTTTTAATGCGCTCGATGCGCGCCCCGAGCCCCCGGAATTTTTGTTCGATCGCCTCGTATCCGCGATCGATGTGCTCGACCTCGTTGACCACGGTCGTGCCGTTGGCGATCAGCCCGGCCAGGATGAGCGAGGCCGAGGCCCGCAGGTCGGTGGCCGTGACCTCGGCGCCGGAGAGCATGGTCCGCCCCCGGACGATGGCTTTGTCGCCGGAGACCTCGATATTGGCCCCCAGCCGGAGCAGTTCATTGACATGAAGGAAGCGGCGGTCGAAGATCGTTTCCGTGATGATGGACGTCCCTGTCGCCTGGGTCATGAGAACCATGAACTGGGCCTGCATGTCCGTGGGGAAGCCCGGATAGGGCGACGTCGTGATGTCCTGGGGACGAATCTCGTATCGCCCGGTGATGCGGATGGAAGACGGACCGAGCATCTCGATATTGGCCCCGGAATAGCGCAATTTTTCGATGATGGTCGGCATGTGGGCCGGCTGGACGGCGTCCAGAACGATGTCGCCCCGGGTCAGGGCCGCCGCGACCATGTAAGTCCCGGCCTCGATGCGGTCGGGGATGATTTCGTGAGAGGCCCCGCCCAGGGCGTCTACACCCCTGATGCGCAGGACTTCCTCGCCGATGCCGTCGATCTTGGCCCCCATCTTGACCAGGAGCTCGCAGAGGCATTGGACCTCGGGTTCGCGGGCGCAGTTGCGCAGGATCGTCTCGCCTTGGGCCAGGGTTGCGGCCATGACCAGGTTTTCCGTCCCGGTCACGGTGTTCTTGCGGAATTGGAAATCCGCTCCCTGCAGCCGCTGGGCGGTGGCCGTGATATAGCCATGCTCCTGCGAAATGGAGGCGCCGAGCTTCTGCAGGCCCTCAAGATGAAGATCTATCGGACGGGAGCCGATGGCGCATCCGCCGGGTTGGGCGACGATGGCTTTGCCGAAGCGGGCCACCAGGGGTCCGAGCACCAGAATCGACGCCCGCATCATCCGGACCAGATCGTAGGAGGCCTCCTCGGAGAGGATCTTGGGGACGCGGATGGACAGGGCGTTGCCTTCGATCGTCGACTCCGAGCCGAGGTCCTTCATCAGGGTCAGCATGGAAAACACGTCGCGGACGAGGGGGATGTTCTCCAGCCGGATGTCCTCCCCGGTCAGCAGGGCGGCCGAGATCGCCGGCAGGACGGCGTTCTTCGAGCCGCTGACGCGGACCCGTCCGCGCAGGGACAGGTCGGGATCGCCGAAAATGCGGATTGTTTCCATCGCACGAATTCTAGATGATCAGGCGATAAAATTCAAATTCACAGGGCTTTGAGGGCCTGCTCCAAATCGGCGATGACGTCGGCCGGGTCCTCGGCGCCCACGCAGAGGCGGATGAGCTGGGGCGGTACGTCGGCCATGCGCCGGGCTTCCTCGCCCTGTTGCTGGTGCGTGGAGATGGCCGGGATGGTGGCCACGCTCTTGATCCGGCCCAGGTCGGTGGCCCGGTAAATCATCTTGAACCCGTCGAAGACCTTGCGGGCGTTCTCCGGCGGGCCGTCGACCCGGAAGCTCATCAAGTGCCCGTAGCGGTTGAGAGCCTGGCCCGTGCCGTCGTCCGAGTCGACCAGCTTCATGTAGCCCTTAGCCAGTCCGTGCAGGCGGTCGCCGGGCAGGCCCAGGTAGTCGACCTGGTAGACCTTGGGCTGCGTTTTCAGCCATTCGGCCACGGTCTGGCAGTTGCGGCTGACCAGGTCCATCCGCGAGCGCAGGGTGCGGAGGTCGTTCAGGGCCATCATGGCATTGAACGGCGATGCGGCCGGTCCGTTGTCCCGGTAGGGCAGGAACTTGACGTACTCGGCGAAACTGGCCTTGAAAAGCGGATGGTCGTTGACGATTTTGGTTGTGATCGGTTTGCGGCTGATAAGGGCCCCGCCGACGGCCATCCCGCCGGCGGTGATCGACTTGGTCAGGGAGTGGACGACGATGTCCGCCCCGTGGGCGATCGGCCGCATCAGGGCCGGCGTGGCGCAGGTGGCGTCGACGATGAAGGGAATGCCCCAGCGATGGGCCAGCTCGGCGACCGCCTTGATGTCGCAGAAGGACTGCTGGGGATTGCTGGGCGCTTCCATGAAGACGAAGCGCGTGTTTTCGTCGATCTTGGCTTTCCAGGCTTCGATATCCTCGGGATGGAGGACCCAACGGACTTCGATGCCGCGTTCCCGGCCGCGGCGGACATTTAACAGTTGGAACGTGCCTCCATAGACCTGGATGCAGGAGACGAAGTTGATTTTCTCGCCCTCCTTCTGCCGGACCAGGAAGGGGTCGATGGACTGGGCGATGGCGGCCATGCCTGAGGCGGTGACGCAGCAGGACGTATCGGCGCCCGTCCGGTAGCCCTCGAGAAGGGCCAGGGCCCATTCCAGGTAGTAGGTGGTGGGGTTGGCGATCCGGGTGTAGCACCAGGTCGGGATGAGATAGGCCAGGGCGGCTTCGAGCTCGTCCGAATCGCGGTAGGACTGCGAGGTCGAAAGGTAGAGGGGCTCGATCAGCGCCCCCTGGTTGCGCCGGTAGGATTCCTCGAGCGAATACAGGCCATGGACGGCGATGGTGTCGAATTTCCACGTTTTGGCCAGGGCCAAATGGGCGTCCCGTTCCAGGCAGAGCGCCTTGGCTTCCTCGATGTACTTTTGGACCCCCGGACCATAGGTCTTGGCGTCGGACATGAATCCTCCTGAAGGAATGCAGTCGGGTGGAAGCGGGGCTTCGCGCCGGTCATGGGCAACCTAAGACAGGCCGCGTCCCCGAATGGCGGTTTAGGTATGATGTGCGATTTCAAACGCATGATACGGGCTGTATAGCGCCGATTTGCGAGACAACAGTCTATGTCAATTCACGGTGGATGGCAAGCAGGTCCTGGAGGACGGCGTGGCCCGTTTCGACGCGGCCGGCGCCCGGCCCCTCGATCGTCACCGGTCCGAGCAGGTCGAGGTCGAAGGTCAGGGCGTTCCGCGCGCCCATGACCCCGGCCAGGGGATCGCTCAGAGGGATCCGGCGGGGCGAAACGCCGACGCTCGCCCCGCTCCCGTTGCGGCGGACGGACCCGACCAGTTTATAGCGGAACCCTTCCGCCCGAGCCGCCCGGATCATCTCCCGGGTGATGCCGGTGATGCCCTCGGGCTTGACGGCCTCGAACTTAAGGTCGGCGCCGAAGAGCACGTTGGCCAGAATGACGGCCTTGGCCAGCGCGTCGAACCCCTCCACGTCGGCCGCCGGATCGGCTTCGGCGTAGCCGAGCTTCTGGGCCTGGGCCAGCGCGGCGCCGTAGTCCATGTCTTCAAGTTCCATCTTGGACAGGATGAAGTTCGTCGTGCCGTTGAGGATGCCCGAGATTTCCCGCACCGTGTTGCCGGCGAAGCCGTTTTCGAAAAGCGTGAAGACGGGGGTGCCGCTCATAACCGTGCCTTCGAAACGGAGGAGGCGTTTCTTTTGGGCCGCCAGATCGCGGAGCTCCCGATAATGAAGGGCGATGGGACCCTTGTTGGTGGTCACGACATGTTTCCCCGTCCGGAGCGCCGTCTGGATATGCTGCGTGGCCGGTTCGCCGGTCTGAAGGTCGGTCGAGGTCAGCTCAACGATGATGTCGGCGGGGGCCGCGGCGATGACGTCCGCCGCGGACAGCCCGTCGAGTTTGGCCGCGCCGGGGTCGACGTCATGCAGGGACCGGCCCTGCCTCAGGGCTTTGAGCGTTTTCCTGATGTCCAAGCCCTGGGGAGAGATGACGTTGCCCTTAACCTTGTCAGCGATGGCGACGATCTTGGCTTCGAAACCGGATTGGTCCCTGAGCGAGGCCGCCTTGCGGTCGAGGATTTCCAGTAAACCCTGGCCGACGGTGCCGCAGCCGACGAGACCGATACGGTAATTCATAAATCCTTCCCCGCAAATTTCAAATTTGCTGACCCTGACCATCGTAGCCGAAAAGGGGGGGCCTGTCAAAACGAGGGCTCGGAGGTTCGGGGGAGAAACCCACGGATTTTCCCCGGCGCGGAAAATCCGCTCCGACGCTCCTCCTCCGCTCTTTTCGCCTTCGGCGAAAAACCATGCCCGCTCCGTCGTCGCACGGGTTTCTCCCCCGAACGCTCCTCGCCCAGGCCAAGCGAAATCGATGGGCCATGAAAAACGGCTAACGCGTTGGTCGCATCACCTGCCGCAAATTTTTAGGCTCTCCCTAAGATTAAAGCCGGGCGGAGCGCGTTTTCCTCGCCGGGGAAAACGCGAGCGTTTTTGCCCGAATGCTCCGAGCCCGGTATTCATGTCAGGGAAGGCTCGGAGGTTCGGGGGCGCTTGAAACGGCCAATCCGCGTGTATAAGATGGGGCGGTCAGGAGAGCACAATATGAAAAAAATCGGGATCGGCCTTTGGCTCGTTCTGTTGGTCCTGGCCGGCGCTTCCGCGGCCGCGCAGCAAGCCTCAGTCAAGGGTCTCAAAGTTTTCATTTCGGTCGATATGGAAGGCGTGAGCGGCGTCGTTAATTGGGACGACGTCACGGTTGGGGGCACCGATTACGGACTTTTCCGCCGGTTGATGACGGCCGAGACCAACGCCGCCATCGAGGGCGCCCTGGCCGCCGGGGCGACGGAGATTGTCGTCCGCGACGCCCACGATACGGGGCGCAACATCCTGCCCGATCTGCTCCGGCCCGAAGCCCAGCTCCTGCGCGACTGGAGCTCCGGCCCGCTGAGCATGATGGAAGGCCTGGACAAGACGTTCGATGCCGTGATTTTCATCGGCTACCACGCCCGGGCTTCGACGCCGGACGCGGTCCTCAAACACACCATGACGACCAAGCTCCTCGATGTCGTCATCAACGGCAAGAAGATGCCCGAGGCCGGGATCAACGGCCTCATCGCCGGGATGTTCGACGTGCCCGTCGTTTTGATCTCCGGCGACAAGGCCATCGCGGCGCAGGCCAAGGAGCTCTTCGGTGACATCGAAACGGTCATCGTGAAGGAAGGCATCGGCACGGCCGAGAAGGGGATTCATCCGGACAAAGCGCAGGCGCTCATCCGCCAGAAGACGACGGCTGCGTTGAAACGCGTCAAGGACTTCAAGCCGTTGAAATTCACGGCGCCCTACACGCTCGATGTCTCCTTCGCCGAAGAAGCCGGGGCCCAGAAGGCCTCCTGGATCCCCGGCGCCGCGCGCAAGGATGAGCATACCGTAAGCTTTACGGCCGGGACGGTCATGGACCTGATCAAGCTCTTCCGGCTGGCGAAGATGTAACGGGCCGGTCCCGGCGGCTCCGAAAACGCGCATAAAAAAGGGCCGCTCCCCGCGGGGGGAGCGGCCCTTATCGTTTCGATAGACTTACTGGGCCTTCTTGGCCTCTCCCTCCAGCCATTCGATCAGCACGGATTTCGGCCGCTCGATGGCCAACCCCAGGGCGCGGTCCCAGATCAACTGGGCCAGGATGCCCATGGCCCGGGACACGCCGAAGAACACGGTGTAGAAGTCGTACTCGGTGACGCCGTAGTAGTACAGCAGCACGCCGGAGTGGGCGTCGACGTTCGGCCAGGGGTTCTTGGCCTTGCCCTGCTCGATCAGGATCGGGGGCGCGACCTGGTAGATGTCGCTGACGACCTTGAACATGTCGTAGTTGGGCAGGTGCTTGAGGGCGAATTCGCGCTGGGCGATATAGCGTGGGTCGGTCTTGCGCAGGACGGCGTGGCCGTAGCCCGGGATGACCTTGCCCGACTTGAGCGTGTCCCACAGGTACTTGTGGAGCTGGTCCTTGGTCGGCACGCCGCCGAGGTCCTTCATGACGTCCATGATCCAGCGCAGCACTTCCTGGTTGGCCAGGCCGTGGAGGGGGCCGGCCAAGCCGCACATGGCGGCGGACATGCTGTAGTAGGCGTCGGACAGGGCCGAGCCGACGAGGTGGCAGGTGTGCGCGGAGACGTTGCCGCCCTCGTGGTCGCTGTGGATGACCAGATAGAGCCGCATGAGCTCATAGAAATCGGGCTTGTCGATCCCGATCATGTGGGCCTGGTTGGCCGCCCAGTCGAGCTTCGGGTCGGGGGCGATGTGCTTGCCGCCCTTGTAGGAACGCATGTAGATCCGGCCCGCGATCTCGGGCAACTTGGCCAGGAGGTCCATGACGTCTTCGTACATGGGATCCCAGTAGTCGCCCTTGGGCATGCCGGCGCGGTAGCGGGCGGCGAACTTGGATTCGCGCTGAAGAGCCAGGATGGCCATCGAGAACTGGGTCATGGGGTGCGTGTCCGTGGGGACCGCTTCCATGGACTTGATCAGGTGGGCGGGCAGGGCGCTGCGCCGCCGCCATTCTTCGGTGATGGCGACGGTGTCCTCGTAGGTCGGGATGTCGCCCGTCAGAAGGAAGTAGAAGATGGCTTCGGGCAAGGGCTCGGAACCGCCGGGGGCCTTGGGGAGCTTGGCCTGCAGGTCGGGGATGGTCAGGCCGCGGAAGCGGATACCTTCCTGCGGGTCGAGGTCGGAGATGACCCACAGCATGGAGTTGATGTCCCGCATGCCGCCGATGACCTGGTTGATGGCCACTTCATCGACCTTGACGTTGCCTTTTTCTTTGAGCAGTTTTTGGACCCGTTCCCTCATGGGTCCGACTTTGCCGAGGAATTTTTCTTTGAGACCGATCATCCGGGAGACCTCCTGTTATGTTTATGAATTATTAGACCCGCCGGGCGGGCTATGAGTGCGGCCAATATAACACGGCCCTTAAGTCAAGTCAACGCCGCCCGGGGGTTTCCCGGCCACCGATGTCCTTGATTTTTTAGGGGCGTGCGGCTATTCTGGGAGCATTCCAATCGGCCTAGGAGACAACCATGGGTGCATTGGTGATCTTCCTCCTCATTATCGGGGGACTGTTCCTCATCGCCGTCGGCATCTACAACGGCCTGGTCGTTCTGCGCAACCGCTGCCAGAACGCCTGGTCCCAGGTGGACGTCCAGCTCAAGCGCCGCTATGACCTCATTCCCAACCTGGTGGAGACGGTCAAGGGCTATGCCAAGCACGAATCGAGCGTCTTCCAGAACGTGACCGAAGCCCGGACCAAGGCCATCGGGGCCGTTTCGGTCAAAGACCAGGGCGCCGCCGAATCGCAGCTGCAGGGCGCGCTCAAGTCGCTCTTCGCCGTGGCCGAGGCCTATCCCGACCTCAAGGCCAACCAGAACTTCCTGATGCTTCAGGAGGAGCTGGCGGGGACGGAAGGCAAGATTGCCTATGCCCGGCAGTTCTACAACGACACGGTCATGAAGTTCAACCAGAAACAGCAAGTCTTCCCTTCCAACGTCATCGCCGGCATGTTCGGGTTCAAGGAGCGGGAATATTTCGAGATCACCGAACCCGCGGCCAAGGAGCCGGTCAAGGTCCAGTTTTAAGCCGTCGCCTGCGGCATGTACGAACAAATCGCGGCCAATAAGCGCAAATCGGCGATCCTGGTCTTTTTTTTCATCCTGGTCATCTTTGGCCTGGCCTGGGCGTTCGATCTGCTGACGAACCTGGGAACGCCGGGGATTGTCCTGGCCGTCGTCATCGCCCTGGTCTCGGCGCTGGCCAGCTATTACGCCAGCGACAAGATCACCCTGGCCATCAGCAAGGCCCGGCCCGCGACCAAGGAGGAGTTCCCCTATCTCGTCAACGTCGTCGAGGGGCTGGCCATCGCCGCCGGTGTGCCCGCGCCGAAATGTTACGTCATCGAGGACACGGCCCCCAACGCCTTCGCCACCGGCCGCAATCCCGAGCATGCGGTGATCTGCGTCACGACGGGCCTTCTCGAGAAAATGAACCGGGCCGAGCTGGAGGGCGTCGTCGGCCATGAGATGTCGCATATCCGGAACTATGACATCCGGCTGATGACGCTGGTCGTGGTCATGGTCGGGATCATTGCCCTCCTCAGCGACTGGATCCTGCGGAGCTTTTTGTGGGGCGGCCGGATCAAACGGGCCTCTAAAGACAAGGGAGCCGGCGCGGCCCTGATCGTCATCGGCCTTCTGCTGGCCGTCCTGGCGCCCCTCATCGCTTCGCTCATCCGTATGGCCATCTCGCGCAAGCGCGAGTTCCTGGCCGACGCCAGCTCGGCCCAATTGACGCGTTATCCGGCCGGGCTGGCCTCCGCCCTGCGCAAGATCGGCGCCGATACGGAAAAGCTCGAGGCGGCCAACAAGGCCACCGCCCATCTCTATATCGCCAACCCGCTCCTCGATCACGGGGGGCGGATCAACAAGCTGTTCAGCACTCACCCGCCGATCGAAGAGCGCATCGCCGCGCTGGAGAAGATGTAGAGGGCTCAGGGCATCGGCGGCAAAACACGCGCTCCGACGCACCTCCTTCGCTCTCATCGCGCTTGCGTAGAACCGTGCCCGCTTAGTCGCCCTAGCCAAAGCGTAGGACAGTACTATGCTCGCTTTTGCTCTAGCAAGCATAGTACGTCGACGGGTTTTGCCGCCGACGCCCCTCGCCCGGGATACGTTTATGGGGTTGGGAGGTTCGGCGGGGAAATGCCTGGAAGCTTCCTGGCGGAGGATGTTCCACGGCTATTGAAAATCGGGACCGACCATCATATAATGTGGCCCCTCAGGCGGGGCCGTAGTTCAGTTGGTTAGAACGCTGGCCTGTCACGTCAGAGGTCGCGAGTTCAAGTCTCGTCGGCCCCGCCACTTTATCCCCAGCTTCCCCCTGATAATCGAGATTTTTCCTTCGTCGTCCGTTTAGATACCAGTACTCAAAAATCGGCTAATTTAGGCCCAGTTTGCTACACCGGTGTGACACGGGAATCGTTCTGCCTAGAGGCCGGCAATTCCCTTCGCCAGACCCTTTTTGGGTCTTGAGACCCGGGAGAAGGTCGAGCTTAGGCGACGGGCCTACAACGAAGAACGGCCGCAAATCGCTCTTGGAAAGGCAACGCCGGAGGAGTTCGCGGCTCGAATCATGCAAATATTAAACGGGTAAAATGGACTTGCATATCCGAATAGTTTCTGACAGAATTGGCGGGAGACGGGGACTAGGTCATTCGAGGGTAGCCACACTCGAACTGGGGACAAACGGCCGGGAATTGGGTGATCACCATCCTGCGTTTCACCGCCGGTTGATGACGAGCTGAAAAAGAAGGAGGGGTCATGAGAGGATGGGCAAAAAAGAAGAGAGGCATGATCCTCCTCCTTTCGGCGTTCCTGTGTGGTGCTGTTCTCGCTGCGCCGGCGACGATCAAAATCAAGACTAGGACGCAAACGGCGGTCTTACGACGGGAACCGAATCCGGCGGGAGAGATCGCCCGGGAACAGATCGTCTTGGGGACGGAGTTCGACGTCGAGCGGAAGAATGGCGAATGGTACGAGATCAAGCACGAGCCGGAATTCGGAGCCGTTCTGGTTTACATCCACGAAAACGATGTCGAGATTGTCGCGGAACCAAAGCCGCCCTCCCCCGTTAAGGCCGCAGCGGAGAAGGCGATAGGTGTGCCCGCGGGCAAGAGCCTTGTTCTTTCTCTCGGCGGCGGGCCGATCTTCCCCTCGACCTGGGACGCGACGAGCACTTACCACCAATGGCTCAGTCCTTACGTCGTTCTCCAGAGCATGGCCGAATCGAATACGCTGGCCCTCTCCCTGAAGCCGCCGACCGGCGTGGGTCTCGGTCTCGGTCTCACCTATTTCCTCTCCCCGAGACTGGGCCTTCAGTTCCGGATCGACATCATGTCGAATCGATCCATCAGCGACGGACGGAACGAGTACACGATGACCTGGAAATGGTTAGCATTCTCAACGACTTTTTCCCTGGACCCTCCGCCGACCTGGCCCATCGTCGGCTACCTCAGAGCCCAGCCGGTCAGCCTGGGCCTTGTTGCCAGGTTCCCGGTGGGATCCCGGCTCCAATCCTACCTCCAGGCCGGCCTCGCCTATTTCCTGTGCCGGTTCAAGGCCGAATCCAAAATCGGATACGCCAGAACCTGGGTCGAGGGATTGACTCAGTATGTCGACTACTTCACCCTGCCCGTGAGAATCGATGAATTCTTCAACGGGGTAGGGTTCACGGGAGGTGCGGGGCTGGAGTGGCTCCTCTGGTCCAAGCTGGCCGTGTTCGTCCAGGCCGACTATTTCGTCGGGCCCTCTCAGGAAGTCGGCTGGGCCGTAGAACCGGGAACCTATTCCGCGCACTTCTCCTCCGTGACCCTGCGCGTCGATGAAGACGCCGCCCGGGTCATCCGCAGCTACATCTCGCCCTTCACTGTCAAGGTCGGCGGCCTGTTCAGGCTTCTGGCGGGATTAAAGATTCTTCTGTGAGGGCTGCGGCCATTCGGGGGGAAGAGCTCCGACTATTCCGCCTTTTGGAGGGGGGATAAGAGGGGTAAGATTAGATCGAGCTCTTGTAACGCGTCTTCGGAATTCAAGTTACTACGGGGAGCAGAAAATATGTTACATAATCCTTACTGCTCCCCGAGTACTAGCCGGGCGACAAAGACATCCGGGGTCAACTATATTCCGCCCGGTTTAGTAATTAATCCGCTAAAGAACGCGCTGATTCTCACGCCTTCCTTATCCGGGGCCCCTCCTAATTCTTAGGAGGGGAAGGGGAGGTTATGGCGCCGGGCGTCAGCGCCGCATGAAAATCGAAGATATTCTAGAATGCTTTATGATTCGACTCCCTTGCCTGCAACCGATCTGAGCGTGAGCTTAATTTAGTAAGACTTCAGAGGGAAATCAAGCCGGAGGAAGGGCTATTTTCCCTTTCTTAACAGCAATCTACGACGGAGATATATTCATTTATAGAGGGGCGTTCTCGAGATTCCGAGCTTATGGGATGCTTAAGTCGCATAATGCGAAAAAGAGAATCGACATACACGGACCGGGCCAAGCGCAGGAAAAGACGACGATATTTCATATTTTATTGATTAGCAAGGAGGGAGCATGCGTCCAAGAATTTGTCTGATGGCCCTGGCCGCCTGTCTGTTTGCGGCCGGCCTGGGCGCCGTCCGCGCATCAACTCAGGAGAAGGTCCAGCCGATCACAGAGGTCAACGCGCAACAGCTCGGCCCCCAGCGGCTGGGGCCCTTGCCACCGGTCATTCACCCGCCGGGGAACCCTCCGTCGGGCCTAAAGATCCACCTGGGCAAGGAGCTCTATTTCGACACCCGCCTCTCGGCCGATAATACCGTCAGCTGCGCCTCGTGCCACGATCCCGCCCTGGGCTGGTCCGACGAGGGCCCGACCAGCAAGGGGATCCGCGGCCAGCTCGGCGGCCGCCGGTCGCCCCCCGTCTCCAACGCGGCCTACAGCCCCCTCCAGTTCTGGGACGGGCGGTCCCCGTCTCTCGAGGACCAGGCCAAGGGCCCGATCCAGAATCCGATCGAGATGGGCAACACTCATCAAGCCATGATTCAGACCGTTTCGAAGATCGCGGGATATCAGAAGGAGTTCAACGCCGTGTTCGGCGATGGCCCGATCACCGTTGAGCACGTGGCGGATGCTATCGCCGCCTTCGAACGCACGGTCGTTACGACCGACTCGCGTTTCGACCGCTACGCCCGGGGAGACCATCAGGCCTTGACCCCTCTCGAGAAGCAGGGATTGGAGATTTTTAACGGCAAGGGGCACTGCACGGCTTGTCACTGGGGCCCGTACTTCAGCGACGGCCGCTTCCACAATGTCGGCGTTCCGGCCAAGGACCCCAAGAACCCCGACGTCGGGCGCTTCGCCGTGACGAAAAACCCGAGCGACATGGGCGCCTTCAAGACACCCACGATCCGCGATGTGGCCCGGCGCGCGCCCTACCTCCACGACGGCTCGGAAAAGACGCTCGAATCCGTGATCGATTTTTACGACCGCGGCGGCGGCCAGGATCGGAACCTCGATCCGCTCATGGTCCCCCTGGGTTTGAGCCCGCATGAGAAACAAGCGCTCGTCGCTTTCATCAAGGCCCTGAACAGCCTCAATCCGGAAGTGGCGGCTGTCAAGCCGGTCGCGCCGAATGAGCGGCCCAGGTGAGGAGGGAGCCATGAAGAGATTTCTGACCATCGCCCTCAGCGTCGTTTTCACGCTTCTTATCCTCAGTCCAACCGCTTGGGCCATCCCGGCTTTCGCCCGGAAGCACGGCTTCAACTGCAATATGTGTCATGTGGCCTTCCCCAAGCTCAACGACTTCGGCCAGCGCTTCCGTGACAACGGCTACCAGATCCCCGGACAGGCGGGCCTGGAAAAAACCGTTTTTGAAAACGGCATCCCCTTCGCCCTCCGGACCACGACTGGATACTCCATCTATGGCAACGGACAGGGCACGGCGTCCGTCTTCCACCTCTACGGCCTGGACCTCCTCGCCGCGGGCGTCCTCCACAAGGACATTTCGTTCCTCTTCGTCTACACGCCGCGGATCGACGAGCCGGCGGCCGATTTCACCGGTCCCGGCAACGGCCATAACCCCGCCCAGCTGGCGGCCATCGAATCGGCCAATGTGGTTTTCAGCAACCTCGTTCCGGACAAGCTCAACCTGCGCATCGGCCGCTTCGAGCCGGGCTTTCAGCTCCTGAGCTCGAAGCGCCTCTACTCCATCCTCGCGCCGTTCGAGATCTACGGCTTTGCCGGCTCACGGAACAGCTACGATTTTTCCGCCAACCAGATCGGCATCGAAGCCACCGGCCGTTTCAATCCCGGCCTCAAATACGCCGTGGGCTATATCAACGGCAGCGGCGCCAATCCCGACAACAATCGGTTTAACGATCTTTACTTCGCCCTGTCCAAGACGTTTGGCAAGGGGGAGGGCCAGTCGGCCGGGCAGCGGGTCGGCGTCTTTGGCTATCTCGGCTGGCAGCCGACGGACTTCGGCGGCACGGACATCTCGCCCGTGGGGGATGTCAACGGCCGAAACAATAAGACCTTCCATCGCCTGGGCGTTGATGTCAGCCTGAACTGGAAAACATTCAACCTGCAGGCCATGGCCTTCCGGGGCACGGACAACAAGGCCTTCAATGAGATCGACCCGACCCAGAATTACAGTTTCTGGGGCGGCGCCGTGGAGCTTGATTATGCCGCCCTGCCCAACAACCGCCTGGTGGGATCGCTGATGTACAATTGGGTTCGTCCGCCGAGCAACGATGGGCTCAAACGCATCAACAGCTTTTCGGCCCTGGCCCGTTATTATCTCGGCAGTTGGTCGGCGGTGAACATCGCCCTGCACGCCGAATTCACCCACCGCGAACTCGGGACCATCCTCCCGTTCAAAGAGAACCTGTTCACCCTGCTTCTGGATTTTGATTTTTAAGCCGGCCGAATTGACGCGGCGGCGGTCATTCAAGCGAACAGATCGATCTTCAACCCGATATCCCGGGCCTCGGCCTTCTCGTAGATGAGAATGGCCGCGGCCGTGTCCTGGATGGCCGTGCCCGTCGCGTCGTAAATAATGGTCTCCTTCTCGTTTTCGCGCCCCTTCTTTTTTCCGGCGATGATCTCGCCGATCTCGGCGTAGACATCGCCCTCCGTGACCAGCCCTGCCACGAGCGCGTGGTGGAGCTCGCCGGCGACGGCGCATTGGCGCAGGATGTCGACAACGACCTTGTGGCCGCGCAAGAGACTCGATTCGAGTTCCTGCTTGGCCGGGCTGTCCGCGCCCACGGCGGCGACGGTCGTCCCCGGCCGGACGTCGGCGGCAAGAAGAAACGGCGCCTTCGACGGCGTGCAGGTGACGATCACACGGCATTGGGCGGCGGCGGAGCTTAGATTTTCGACGTAATGCACGGGGATCCCATAATCGCGCTCCATGTCCCCGGCGAAGCCCCGGGCCGCCTCCGGTTTGAGGTCGTAGGCGAACACTTCATCGATCGGTAGGACTTCTTTCAAATATCTCAGGTGGATTCGGCCCTGCACCCCGCAGCCGCACAGAAGAATCTTGCCTGCTTCGGCCGGGGCCAGGTATTTCAGGGCCACGGCCGTCCCGGCGGCCGTCCGCTGGCGCGTCAGCTCGGACGAATCCATGATGGCCAGGGGATAGCCCGACTCCGCGTCGAAGAGAAGGATGGCGCCGAGAATATTGGGGAGCCCGCGCAGTTCCCGGTTCCGGAAAGAGCTCCCGTTGGACTTGAGGGCGAAGTAATTCCGGCCCTTCCAACGCAGGCCGCCGGCCTTAATGTGGAATTCGACTTCGCTCGGCGTATCGCCGTGGATCATGGCCGTACCGAAGGACCGCCCCTCTCCATGCTGACGGAAAGCGTATTCGACGCCTTGAATGTATTCAGGCACATCGAGCAGGGGGGAGAGTTCCGTCCGGGTCAGGATCCGTGTCCGCGGTGGTGGGTTCATCGTTTCGGCCTCCGCGAAAATCGTTGCGGCAGAAAAACAACCAGGAGAATGTCGGCCGGCACGCCGTCCGCCGGAAGTGACCGGCGTCATTCGAACTTGAAGGCCTTTTCCCGGAACAGGCGGAGGCAGACGTCCACGACATCCGCGTCGTAAATCGTGCCCCGGCCCTGAGCGATTTCCTCAAGCGCCTTGTCCACGCCCAGGGCCGGACGATAGGGGCGGTGCGAGGAAATAGCCTCGACGATGTCGGCCACCATCAGGATGCGCGCTTCGAGCATGATTTCTTCGCCCCGCAGCCCCCTGGGATAGCCGCTGCCGTCGAGCCGCTCGTGGTGCTGGAGAATCATCT
>Ga0315279_10004499_pt1 | contig 18674 bp, 10 predicted proteins | sample YL17G06_20_MG_FD_203694 | JGI IMG/M metagenome (GOLD analysis project Ga0315279, IMG submission 203694) | Sediment microbial communities from Yellowstone Lake, YNP, Wyoming, USA - YL17G06_20 | ecosystem: Environmental > Aquatic > Freshwater > Lake > Sediment | place: USA: Wyoming | collected... | reverse complement strand
CCGAAACGCACGACGAATAGAGGAGCATAGTCAGATAGTCTACCTGTCGCAATGTCAGCTTGAATGCCGATGCGACGGTTGACCAGCAGAGGACGGCCAGGAGTGCAAAAACGTAGGCTCTGTTCTGGTTTGTCATGTTAGATCGATCGCCTCAAGTCGATCGCCTCACGAAAGAACCATTACCTGCTGAAGAGCGCGAAACCGTAAGCTCTGTTCCGATTTGTCATGTTAGTGCAAGTCCTTCTTCGTTTGCCGTAGCTGGATAAACGACGGGAGACCATATTCCTGCAGGTCTTCTCGTCATTCGATTCCGATGGCATGCGGGATCCTTTCTGCTCTCGCGGTGAGAGTTGGACAAGGTTGTCATCCTCTCGATCTCGGGAGTCAAGTCTTCGCTCTCCCGTCGCCATGTCGCCAGCATAATCCCTTTGCACCATCGCCGCAACAGGCAGGCAGGGAGGGTCGGAGTATTCTCCGTCGGGTGATCCCGAACACTTCCCCGTCGGGTCGGAGATAATCGGACCTCCTACCCTCTCATGCGAATGCTGGTTCAAGCCCGACCGAGAGAGGATCGTCGCCAGCGGTGGGGGAGAGTTACGGAAAAACGCTGAGATCGGGACCATAGGTGATGGTGTTGTGGTGTGGCAGAGGTCTAGTCTAGTGTCCCCGAGCGAACCCTGGGCTGTCCGGTCTGCAAGAGTAGAATTGCCAATTGAGGTCAAAGATCCTAGCGAGCGCTGAACAATCAGTTACAAAATATTTTTGGCATAACGTCGTGTTTCTGACTCCTTAGATGGTGGAGAGAGCAACGGACATAGATATGGTGTGATCCGAACGCACTGTGAGGTCAATCCGATGGGGAGAAGCTAGTTAGGGCAGCTCCTATGTCTGTGACGCATAATTCATTGCGTTACAGCGGATTATGGCGGTTCTTGACATGTAGTGCCAGGAGTCTCAATAGTTTTCGTGTGAACCATTGCGTCCATACATAACATATGCTATAGTAAAAATAGAGGGTCCGTTGGAGTTTGGTTGTGCGTAACAAAAGGACTACGCGTGTACGTTGCTTCCGAATATAATACTTGCTATATTGAAGGAAGTGATTTCGCAAGAGGCACTCGAATATGGTTCAACACTACAACATAGGATTCAAGCCCGGCCCTGACTACGGCGCGCGCATAAGGCGACTGCGGGTCGGCCTCGGCCTCACACAGCAGGCGTTAGCAGATCGCATCGGTGTTTCCTTTGCGACGGTCAATCGTTGGGAGAACGACCAGACGAAGCCTTCGCAACTTTCGTGGAACCAGTTGCGGCAACTTGAGGGTGCTGCTGCTGAAGAAAGACTGCCTTACCTCGAAAAGAACGATGTGCCCAGCCGTTCTGTTCTCGACTTCACTGCACCGCCCGATGTAGTCAAGATTCTGGCCGAGGGTGAGAGACTCAGTTTCGGTCATTTGGCGAATCCAACCTTCGCTTCCGAGATCTCCAGCATCGATCCACTGCCACACCAGCATCTCGCGGTTTACGAACACATGCTCACGAAACCTCGGTTGCGACTTCTTCTTGCTGATGATGCCGGTGCCGGTAAGACGATTATGGCGGGTCTATACATACGGGAGATGCTGTGCAGGCGTCTTCTCCGTCGGATTCTCATCGTGGTGCCCGCCGGGCTTGTCGGAAACTGGCGGCGAGAATTGCTTACGCTCTTCAGTCTCCCGTTCCGAATTGTGAGTGGAGAGGACGCGCAGCAGGGCAATCCTTTTGTCGGAGAGAGCAGCGATCACGTAATCATCAGTATGGATACGCTGGCAGGTCTCCGGATGTTTGGGCGTCTTATGGAGCCACAGGTGGAGCGCTATGATTTAGTGATATTTGATGAGGCACACAAGTTGTCGGCAGACCGAGGGACTGACCTGCGCGTCCGCAAGACCGACCGTTACTGCTTGGCCGAAGCATTGGCGGGAGTGCAGACCCAAGACGAGCGTTGGCGCCTCGGCTGGAGTGCGTATCATTTGTTGCTTCTTACTGCCACTCCACACATGGGGAAAGATTATCCTTACTACGCCTTGTGGCGCTTGCTCGAGCCTGAAATGCTGGCCACACCCGAGGCATTCAACGATTATCCGGGCCAACAACGCGGCACGCATTTCATTCGGCGGACCAAAGAGGAGATGGTCTATCTCGACGGTCGTCCGCTCTACCCTAAGCGAATCTCAGATACTTTGGGCTACGAGCTTGCCCAAGGCGAGATCAGCGAGCAGACTCTGTATGATGAAACCACTGACTATTTGCGTTTCGTCTACAACAAGGCAAAACTCTTGAACCGCGAGGCGGCACGCTTGGCAATGGGCGTTTTTCAGCGGCGCCTTGCGAGCTCAACATGGGCTCTTCTGCGGTCATTTGAACGTCGCATAGAGAAACTTGATAGGATTATTGCAGACATACAGGATGACAGGCTGACTACCGATCAACTCATGAGCTTGCAACGGCGCGTGCGTGAAGAAGACGATGTCTTTGACTCGAAGACGGCAGACGACGAGACCTCTGAGGAAGGATACGAGGAGAACGAAGTTGCAGAGGGAAAACTCCTTGACGGTGTGGTGGCTGCGTCGCTAGCCGATCTCCTGGCAGAGAGGGGACACGTTCTGCGGCTTCTGGACCTGGCGAGAAAGGTGCATGAGGCGGGGCAGGAGTCCAAGTTCGAGAAGCTCCGTGAAATCCTGACTGATACGAAATTCAGTCCTGAGAAGTTCATTGTCTTCACCGAGCACCGGGACACGCTGCAGTTTCTTGTGAAGCGCCTCGGCAGTTTGGGCTACACCGGTCAGATCGCGCAGATTCACGGGGGCATGCATTACAGCGCGCGCGAAGAAGAAGTCGAGCGTTTCCGCAAGCCGTCGGGCGATGGCGGGGCGCGATTCCTCATCTGCACTGACGCCGCCGGGGAAGGCATAAACCTCCAATTCTGTTGGATCATGATCAACTACGATGTACCTTGGAACCCGGCCCGACTGGAACAACGCATGGGGCGAATCCATCGGTACGGCCAGAAACATGACCCTGTCGTCATCTTGAATCTCGTCGCGCCGTCCACCCGCGAAGGCAAAGTGCTGAAAGTCCTGCTGGAGAAGCTTGAGAAAATCCGCAAGGAACTCCAGTCTGACAAAGTCTTCGACTGTATCGGTCGTATCTTCGCTGAAGTCTCGATAAAGCAGTACATGGAGCTCGCCGTCACGGGGGACGCCGAACAAGTGGCTCGTGAGCTAGACGGCAGACTTACCAAGGAGCAGATTCAGGCACTCGCGGCGCGCGAGAAATCGCTTTATGGTTCTGGCGGCGATGTCGCCAAGGAACTGCCTCGTCTGCGCTCGAATGTAGACCGGGAGATGTACTTCCGTCTTCTGCCCGGTTACGTCCGTCAGTACATACAGCAGGCTGCACCGTTAGTGAACATTGAAGTTGAAGGCGACATGGACGCCGTGTTTTCTTTTCGCCCAGTGCGGTTAGGCGCAATGGATTCTCTCTTGCCGGTGTTAGAGCTTTACCCTGAGAAGGCGAGGGACTGTCTTTCAGTCGTAGGGTCGATTGATCGTAAAGACGTGATCTGGCTACGTCCTGGTGAACCTGTGTTCGAGCGGTTTCGCACTTTGGTGAGCGGGCGTCTCGGAGATGCGGGAATTAGGGGCGCAGTCTTTGTGGACCCAGCAGCTCAGAGCCCATACCTTTTTCACATGGCACTTCTCTCCATCATTCGCAAGGCAGACGCAGAACTGAGTGACCTGACAACTGAAGAGGTACTTGAGTGCCGTCTGGTTGGGGTGAGGCAATACGAGGGAGCGGAAATTGGGCCTTGCCCTGTCGAGCATCTTCTCCTTCTGAAAGGCAGGCATGGACTGCCAGCGTCGGCGCAGCGGCTGGCCGTGATAGCAAACGAGAAGAACGAAGCCGCGCGGGCGTACTTGACCGAACGCGTGGCGCGTGAATTAGCTTTGGAACGCAAGAAGCGACTTCTGGAGAATCTACCTGAGCGCGAGGGTCTTATCCGTCGCGGGTTTGATTATCAGGAAGCAGAACTTGCCGCTCTTCGCGCCAGGCATTCCGAAAAAGCGCAAACGGGCGCCCGTAAGGCAATCGAGGCGCTTGAAGAAGTGAAACGACAGCAGCGATTGCTTGCCAGTCGCAGGGAACACGCCCTGTCGGTCCTGCGGCGCGAGCCGGAACTCATCGCGCCGGGGGCGGTAACTTTCCTGGCCCATGCGCTCGTAGTGTCCTCCTCCGATCCGGAGGACCTGAAACAGCACGAGATTAACGTCGAGTTGGTTGCCATGCAGATTGCACGTGTGTTCGAGGAAGCAGTCGGTGCGAAGGTTCTGGAAGTTCACACCCCGGAACTCGCCCGCACGGCCGGGCTTCCGGATAATCCTGGCTTTGACTTGCTTTCCATCCGGGCCGGCAATGAAAGGCGCGCCATCGAGGTCAAGGGTCGGGGGGAAACAGGCGACATCGAGGTATCCGCCAACGAGTGGGCTAAGGCCTGCAATATGCGGGAGAAGTACTGGCTTTATGCCGTCTACGACTGCGCCACGCCGAACCCGCGGCTCGTTCGTGTTCAGGATCCGTTTGGGCGGCTGCTCGCCAGGGCGAAGGGGAGTGTGCTAGTCAGTGCAACGGAGATCGTAGAGGCTGGTGAGGTATAGGAATGAGCAAACTGTGTGTGTTTGTCAGTTTCGTTCAGTATGACGTGTCCAGGCTCCGGGGTTTGGGACTGGTTGAAAAACGCGGTTCCGCCCGCGCCACCTACTACGTCCTGAAAGAGCGACGGAGGGACCAATGAATTCGCAACTATCCGCAACTGGGGAGAATGTTCATTGGTGATGCTTTTCTACTTCGCCGCGCCGAGCCCCAGACTCGTACGTGTTCAAGACCCGTTCGGGAACCTGCTCGCGCGAGCGAAGGGTGGTGTGTTGATTGGGTTACAACAGATCATGTCTTCGGCGGAGGAATGAAATGGCAAAAGCGGTTGCAGCTCGAACCTTCGGCGATGACTATCAGGCCCGCTTCTTCTGGTTGCAGGCATGCCGCCTCTTCGAAGACCGGTCCAAGGTGACGGAGGTCGAGATCGAAGCAGAGAACGTCAAGTCTCTCGACGACGTCGTTGTTCATTACACCGGAATGCTCGACTGCGGCGATGCCATTTTCGGTGATTATTACCAAGTCAAATTCCATGTGACGGCCAACGGCGCTTTCACTTGGCAAGGAATGATGAATCCGGCCTTCATCAACGCGACTTCCGTATCTCTGCTCCAGCGAATGCGTAATGCGCAGACCCAATACGCACCCGATGGGAAAGGAAACCGTTTCTACGTCTACTCCCCGTGGACCGTTCATCCGGACGACGCTCTTTCCAAGCTGGTTAGCAACACGGACGGACGCATTCGATGGGAAGCCGTTGCCGAAGGCGGCGAAAGATCGGAAATGGGCAAGGTCAGAGCCGCTTGGCGCAAGCACCTTGGCTTGGCGTCTGACGAAGATCTGCGCAAGGTTCTTGCCCCACTTCGATTGGAACGGGGCCTCACGCTGGAACAACTGGGAGATAAGCTCAACGACAAACTCAGACTTGCGGGATTGAAGCCCGTTGCAGACGGGACTATGATCCACCCATATGAGGGGCTGGCGAAGAAGTTAGTGCAATCGGGCCATACGAGACTCAAGCGTCAGGATGTCGAGTTGTTGTGCAAGAACGAGCACCTTTGGATCGGGAAAACAATGTTGGATCCTGAGGCTCGTCGCATCGGCATCCGGAGCTTCCTGCGTTTTGCCGAGAACCTTGAAGACGAAACCGACGAGATGCTCTGCCTGTTGAAGCACTTCGAGGGGCGTCGCACTCGCCATCCTGCCGATTGGGATAAGGTTGTTCTTCCGGCAGTGATGGAGTTCCTGCACCGCAGTGTCAAGCCCGGTTCGCGGTACTTGCTCCATCTGCCGTCACACGGGACAATCGCGTTCTTGGCCGGCTGGTGTCTTGATCCAAAGTCTGGCGCTGATGTTGCGTTGGTTCAGACGGGGGCTCAAGGCAGGCAAGTGTGGCGCCCGATTCCTTCTGCTTCTGTGGCTCCCACGGGCATTGATTGGCAAGTCACATCAGTACCTATTACTGCAGGAGGACACGACGTCGCACTTGCCATCAGCGTCACCCATGATGTCGAACCGGATGTGGCTGCCTACGTGAAGAAACAGTTACCTGTCGTGTCCCGGATCATGCACTGCCGAATGCCGGTGCCAGGGAACACGTCGATCCCTGACGCCGCGCCCGCATGCTTCCTTGCCCAACAGATATCCGCGATACTCAAGACGCAACGCACCCCTGAGGAACGTGCCGGCAGACTCCATTTGTTTTTTGCCGCCCCGAATTCCTTCGCCTTCTTCTTGGGACAACTGGCACGCAGCTTCGGCTCTTTGACTGTGTATGAATACGACTTTGACACAAACCTGCCTGGCGCCTACTGGCCATCGGCCAGCCTGCCGCCAGTTAATGTTGGAGGCACACCGGGTTCGCAGACACCCGCATAGGAGATAACCACATGGCTACCATCCCACCATACTTCACCGATTACCTGGCCAGCATACGCCTGACTGACACTCAAACGGAGGAGTGCAAGACCGGACACAATACCCTTCGCAAGCAACTCCACGAGGATGAAGACTTAGCTCCGATCATCGTGGACTCATTCCTGCAGGGGAGCTACCGTCGGGCCACAGCCATCAGGCCGTCCGAGGACTCGAAGAAGTCAGACGTCGACGTGATCGTTGTGACAACGCTTGACCGCAACCAATGCACGCCCCGTGAGGCTCTGGAAGTCTTTCGTCCCTTTCTGAAGAAGAACTATGATGGAAAATACGAGCTACAGGGCCGATCCTGGGGAATAAAGTTGTCCTATGTCGAACTGGACCTCGTGCCGACATCGGTGCCGAGTGAAGCTGTGAAGGATCTCATTGAGTCAGCCAGCGTCACCACCAACGAGAGTATTGAAGAGGCAAAAGATTGGCGACTCAGCCTCAACTGGAAATCGGGAGCGGCCGGATGGCCGTCAAAGACCAGCGCGATTTCCGAGGCCGCAGAGAAGCAGTGGGAGAAGGAGCCGTTGTGGATTCCCGACCGTGACGCCCAGAGGTGGGACGAAACCCATCCTCTCGCCCAGATTGCAGCTACAGTGGCCAAGAACAAGGCATGTAATACCCATTTCGTGAATGTTGTGAAGTGTCTCAAGTGGTGGCGAGTGACGCAACAGCCCAAGCCCAAGTATCCCAAGAGCTACCCGCTTGAGCATCTGCTCTGGTTGAACTGCCCGGATGGCGTCGACTCCGTGGCCAAAGGAGTCGTCCAGGCGATTGAGTCCATCCGCGACCAGTATCAAGGGTACGCGCTAATGAAGCAAACGCCTTTCATCCGTGATCACGGTGTGCCAAGTCACAACGTCTTTGGCCGTGTCTCGGGGGATGACTTCGCAGCGTTTCATGCGCTCGTGACCGAGGCGGCGCAGCAGGCGAGATTTGCGTTTGATGAAGAGGACACGAGAAAGAGCGCCATGCTCTGGCGGAACCTTTTTGGGGAGAAGTTCCCCGAACCCCCACCGGAGCGGAGCGGTGACGATGATAGGGGCGAGTCACCCAAGTCCGGTGGATACACCCCCAGAAAAGACAGGTCAATCATAGGCGGCGGTCGATTCGCGTGGCATGACAATGGCTAACAGACCATCAGATCCCCTTCTGCAGGGCCGAAGAGCGCTTGAACACCTGCCTTTCTGCGAAATGCTTACCGATTGGGCGTGGTTCCCGGCGGTCAATAAGTGGGGTCTGCTTTGCCGCATCAAGGTCGAACCGCATGGCTCGGTCCCCGAATCGACAACCTGCTATGTACTTGTCGAAGGGTGCTACCCATGGGGCTCAATCAAATTCTATCCCGCCAAGGATGGCGGTTTGCAGTGCACTTTCCTTCACCAGTTGCACAACGGCCCTGGCGATCCGAGATTGCCATGGCGGGAAGGGGAAATATGCGCGCAAACAAGCCTACGTTCGTTCGGCAGGCGCATGTACGATGCCGAGCCTTTGACGGCTTCCGAGCGCCTTGCATGGCGTGTTTCCAGAGTCCGGGACTGGATCGCCGCTGCCAGTCAGGATCAACTTGCTGAACCGGGAGATCCTTTTGAGTTGCCGAATTTCCCTGGGGCGTCGGCTTCATTTGAGATCGCGTTTTGTGAGGACGCTACCTCATTTGCCTTCTGGGAGGGAACTTCACATAACACCGGGATCGTCGATTTCGCCCATCCCGCCAACAACTCAGCCGTTTTCGCGGTGATCGCGTTCAAGGACGCCAAGGGGAACCCAATCAGGAGTACCCAGTACGGAGACGCTGTCTCTGCGAAAGCCAGCCGAACTGGATTGTGGCTAAGGGTGCCGCGTGTCCCGTGTATTTCCCCGTGGCAAGCGCCAGCCACTTATAGGGAACTGACACAGGTCCTCTCTGCGCTGGGAACAGACCTTGACCATGTGTTCAGCAAACTCGCGAAAAGCATTCGAGACGGCACATCTCATCCCCTGCTGATCGGATTTCCTATCCCTTCGAAGGTGGGATCTCCAAACGAGAGATACCATTGGCAGGGCTTGCTGTTGCCCGTGTTGTCTCATGGCAATCCCAGGGGGTTCCGCCCAATCGAAAAAGATTATGCCCTTCTCGACAAGGATCAAGTTCTAACTCATGCCACTCGGCTTAGGTGGGTAGCATCGCGAAACTGGGAGCCTTGTGAGATAACTGCACGTGGTCGACTGTCTGAAGTCCTTATATCCAAGAAGATCGTAATTATCGGAGTCGGGGCCTTTGGCTCGATGATCTCCGAGTTGCTCGCGCGCGAGGGGTGTCGGAGCCTGGTTCTTGTCGACGGTGAACGCCTCCAGATTGGCAACATGAGCCGACACACTCTTCAACTTAGCGACGTGTGTAAGAAGAAAGCATGGTCCGTGGCATCGCGGCTGCGAAACGTGAATCCACATGTGAGCATTACTGCCATAGACAGCAGCTTCCCGCCACCCGACGGTGCGCACCACGCCACAATTACAGACAGCGATGTCGTGGTCGATTGCACGGCAGATGACACGGTGTTGCACCAGATGTCCGTCTTCGACTGGCAAACCGACAAACAGTTCTTCAGCGTCTCTGTAGGAATGCACGCTCGCCGTCTCTTCTTGTTCTCCGCTCGCGGTCGGGCGTTCCCACATTCTACGTTCATCGATCAGATGCGGCCTTTGATCGAAACAGAGATGCGGGAGTATGCAGGCACCACACTTCCGAGGGAGGGTATCGGATGTTGGCATCCTGTGTTTCCTGCGCGGTCCGACGATCTTTGGGCAATGGCCTCTGTTGCGGTGAAACAGTTGGAGGAATCCGCCTTCGCGGCAGCGGAAACCCCGGTCTTGCATGTGTACGAGCAGATCTACGATGGGACGCGGTTCCAGGGAATACGAAGAGTGTCTTGAACATGGTTGGTGATGGGTACAGATTCAGCACTACGGATATGATGTTCAGCCTTACAGTTGAGCAGTCCCTGATGGACAGGATTCGGCTGCTATGCAGGGAGGCGTCCGCCATCGAGACGGGAGGAATTCTTGTCGGCTACTACAACCAAGGCCATGACAATGCGATTGTTACCGACGTTTCATCGGCTCCGGTTGATTCCAATAGGCAGCGGGCTACGTTTCACCGAGGCGTGAGAGGCCTTCAACCTTGGCTTGACCGGTTATGGACGCGTCAGAGGCGGTACTATCTTGGTGAATGGCATCTTCACCCATTCGCCAGCCCAGTGGCGAGCGACACGGATATCAGCCAGTTGCGGAGGTACTCTGAAACAGACTCTTTGCGATGCCCTGAGCCGGTCATGCTGATCATTGGCGGAGACCCGCGCAGCGCCTGGACATTCAAGGCTTATGTAGCGCCGAGACAAAGGCAAGTTATGGAGATGCACCCGGTCAACGACGCTGTCCCGACAAGACTGGAAGGATGAGAGAACCATGGATCGATCTAGACTGATCGAACATGCTTTCCCGCTCAAGCAGACCTCGTTGGATTCGGTCCATGAGAAGATGTGCCACTCTGGTCACATCAAGGCTATTCATATCTGGCCTGCACGGCGGCCGTTGGCCGCATGCCGGGCCGCCCTCATTGCAACGCTGCTGCCCGACCCTGCCACCCCCCAAGAGCGCCGGGAACTCTGTGAGAAAATCGGCGGCAAGGTGGTCAGGAAAATCGAGCGCCGGAAGATGCCCAACGACCAGACCGTCGAGTGCGAGAAGGAAATCACCGAGGGCGGCATCCTGCACTGGAAGCGCGAGACCGAGAACGCCCAAGACCTGGAATGGTTCCGGCAGGAAATCCGCAAGGCTTACGGCGGGCGCGCGCCTAAGATACTCGACCCGTTTGCGGGCGGAGGAGCCATTCCGCTCGAGGCCATGCGACTGGGGTGTGAGGCGAGTGCCATGGACATCAATCCGGTTGCGTGGTTCATCTTGAAGTGCACACTCGAATACCCACAAAGGTTGGCCGGTAAGGCATATCCCTTGCCGGACTTCATCCTCAAGAACGAGGGGTTCATGGAGGCCTTCTACAAGGTGAATCCTGTTGCCAGCCGGACGGCAGCGTGGCGAGGGGTATTTAAGCATCTCGCCCGACCTCCAAAGAGGAAAGAGGAGCTCCAGACGGACGCATTTCAGGAGCACGACGCCGATGCGTGGCCGCCAAGGACTGACCTAGCCTGGCACGTCCGAGCGTGGAGCCAGTGGGTGTTTGACCATGCCAGGCGAGAGCTTGCCAAGTTCTACCCGGCCTATGCGGACTTCGAGCCATTGAGTAGGCACAATCCGAAGTCCTACGAGAAGGTACCCATGCGGCTCGTGTCGCTTAGGGATGACGGCGCGCCGGACGTGGAGGCGCTCAACACTGCGTTCAGTGCGGAGTACCTCGCTGGCAAGCGCAACCCGCGTTGGGTGGCCAAGCCCGCCGTGGCCTATCTTTGGGCTCGGACAGTGAAGTGCAAGAACTGTCGCGCCTCTGTTCCACTTCTCAAGACCCGTTGGCTCTGCAAGACGAAGGACGGGAAGAAACGCGTGGTCCTCACGATGGAGCCTAACACGGAGAGGAATGGCGTCGTCTTCGACGTCGAGACGGCGGTTCCCGTGCAGGGCATCAACGTGGCCCAACGCCGCGAACATGACAAACGCATCGGAACTGGGACGATGTCGCGGTCCGGGGCGAAGTGCCCCTGCTGCGGCGCGATTATGACGATGGAGGACATCCGTATCGAAGGCCGGGCTGGGCACCTTGGTGCGGCTATGACCGCTGTGGTCGTGGCTGGCCAGTCGGGCAAGGAGTATCGCCTGCCCACCATGCAGGAGATTCAGAGGGCCGAGGATGCGGAGAAGGCTTTGCGAAGTCTTTTCTCAGATATACCATTCGGGCTGCCGGAGGAACCGCTCCCCAAGAAGGAAGCCTTGGGCTTCCGGGTTCCGCTTTACGGGTTTGACCAATGGAAGAAGCTCTTCACACATCGCCAGCTTCTGGCGCTGGGGACATTCGTCAAGTGGACGAGGGAGGCCGGGTCTGCTATCAGAACATCGCATGATGATATGTTCTGCGAGGCCGTTATGGCGTATTTGGCGTGTATTGTCGATAAAGTGGCGGACTACAACAGCAACCTTGTGAACTGGCAGCCTGCGGGGCAAAAGGGTGGAAACACTTTTGTGCGATGGGCATTACCGGTCAAGTGGGATTTCGCAGAAAACAATCCCATAGACAGTGACTCAGGGGGATGGCTCGCGGTCACAGATTGGGTTTCAAAAGCGGTAGGTGGGTCACTTCTTGAGGCTACCGGGGCAGCACCTTCGCCACAGGTAAGTTGTGGTAGCGCCACGGGCGTCAGCGGGAACGTGGATATCGTGGTAACGGACCCACCATACTACGATGCCATTCCATATTCGGATCTCATGGATTTCTTCTATGTTTGGCTACGCAGGGTGTTGCACGGTATCTCACCGGCGATGGATCGCATGTTTTCGGCGCCCCTTGGACCCAAGTGGAACAGTGACACAAACGACGGTGAACTTATAGACGATGCCAGCCGTCACCACGGCGACAAATTGAAGTCGAAGGCGATTTATGAGGAAGGAATGTTCCGAGCCTTCCAATCGTGCTATTCGATCATAAGAGATGATGGACGATTGGTTGTCGTTTTTGCGCACAAGCAGCCTGACGCGTGGGAAACATTGGCCCAAGGAATCATTCGTGCGGGCTTCGTGGTAAATGGAAGCTGGCCGATCCAGACTGAGATGGGTAATCGAACAAGAGCCATGTCCTCAGCTGCCCTTGCTTCCTCCGTCTGGCTCGTCTGCAAGAAGCGTCCGGCAACCGCAAAACCCGGTTGGGACAATCACGTCCTTGAAGAGATGCGTCGGAACATCCGCGGGAGGCTGCGCGACTTCTGGGATGCGGGCATCCGCGGGCCGGACTTCGTCTGGGCGGCCACGGGGCCAGCACTGGAGGCCTTCAGCAAGCACCCTGTTGTGAGAATGACCAACGACCCCGGTCGGGTTATGCCTATCTCCGACATAGAACTGCCCGATGGCAGGAAAATCACAGGGTTCCTCACCAACGTGCGCCGAATGGTCGTTGACTTCGTGGTTGGTCGGGTGCTTTCCGGGAACGGTTTCGTCATCGGAGGCGAGGAAGCGGACGCGGGCGGCAGGGACCGGCTTGACGAGCCGACCGCCTACTACCTCCTCCATCGCCACGACTTCGGTATGGACGAGGCTCCGGCGGGCGCGTGCATTCTCTACGCCATATCCTGCGGCCTCTCGGACAAGGAACTCTCCGACACGTGGAACCTCATCGGGTTCACCAAGGGCAAGTCGGGCGGGGAGGATGAGGGCGAGCTGGAGGCGGACACAGACGCGGAAGCCGACCCGGACACCCGGGAGGACTCCGGCAGCATGGTGAAGCTCAAGACCTGGGTGCAGCGCAAGAGCCGGTCGCTCGGCTTCGAGGCCCCTGGCGGCAAGCCCGTGCCGCTCATTGACCGCGTCCATTGCCTGATGCACCTCTGGAAGGCGGGCGACGTCCACAAGGTGGACGAGTATCTCGACGAGAACGGCCTGCGGCGGCAGGAACTTTTCAAGCGGCTCCTGCAGTCGCTCATCGAGCTCTCGCCTCACGGGAGCGAGGAACGATCGCTTCTCGAATCCTTGAGCAATCACGTTGGAGCGCGCGGGGTCCGAGCGGATTCCGGGCAAGAGAAAATCGCGGACGAGGAAGGCAAGTGGACCGAGCTAGAGAAGGGGGAAAGGACTGGGGACTAAGGACGGGCGCTATTCGAGAGCTAGTGGGGAAGAAGGAGAAAAGGGGGAGGGAACGACCGTGACAACGAGACAACTCAAGAGGAAAACTGAGGGCTCGGCCCTCAAGACGCTGGTCCCAGATTCCGGCGCTCACAGCGTGGAACGAACCGGAGATTACGGCCGACTGGTTTCGGATATCTCTGGCCTTCTGGAACAAGCCCGACGTGCTGTGGCCCGTTCAACCAACAGCGTCCTCACAGCGACTTATTGGGAAATCGGGCGAAGGATTGTCGAGTTCGAGCAAGGAGGTAAAGCGAGAGCGGAGTATGGCGAACAGCTCTTGGCGCGACTGGCCAATGATCTAATGGCTGAACACGGCCGAGGCTTCTCCGAACGCAACCTACGGCAGATGCGCACATTCTACGTCGAGTGGGAGATTCGGCAGACACCGTCTGCCGAATTCGAGGTGCGGGTGAAGCTCCCAACGCCAGAGGGCAAGAGCGACGCCAGGAAACGCCGCACGCCGCCTGTCGAGAGTGGTCGCCGAGAGCAGCCGGCAGAGTCTGTGGAGTTCACTCGAATCCGAACAGACGCCTCAGCGCCGATTGAGTGGGCGGCTCGCTTGCCCGGGGCCTTCCCTCTTTCCTGGTCTCAGTACGTTCGCCTGATGTCGGTGACCGACCCTTATGTGCGGGCTTTCTACGAACTCGAGGCCGTTCGCGGCGGTTGGTCCGTTCGGCAGCTCGACCGTCAAATTAGCACCCAGTTCTGCGAACGGGCCCTGGCCTCGAAACGCAGGGATGACTTCCTGGCCCGCGGGCGTTTGCCGAGACCCGAGGACCGAGTTTCTGTCGAAGAGGAAATTCGTGACCCTTACCTTCTTGAGTTCTTGAACCTGAAGGACGAATACGGCGAGAACGATTTGGAGGAAGCCCTAGTCCGGCATCTGGAGTGGTTTCTCCTGGAAATGGGGTTGGGTTTCACGTTCGTCGCTCGTCAGAAGAGGATAAGGGTCGGGGATTCCTGGTATCGGATTGACCTACTCCTATACCATCGTGGACTCCGCTGTCTCGTCGTGATTGACCTCAAACGCGGCAGGTTCTCACATGCCGACGCCGGACAGATGAATCTGTATTTGAACTTTGTGAAAGAACATATGATGATGCCTGGTGAATCGGACCCTGTCGGCATCATTCTCTGTGATAGGAAGGACGAGGCAGTCGTCAAGTACGCAACCGGGGGAATCCGAGCCAAGGTGTTCGCTTCGAAGTACCTGACCGTACTGCCCGCCGAGAAGCTCCTGCAGCAGGAGATATTGAAGACTAGACGCATGCTTGAGACTCGATGCAAGGAGGAGAAGACCGATGCCTAAGCTCCCTTGGATGCCTTGGCACGAAGTGGTTAAGCTTCGCGACGACCTCCGTTCCGGAGAACTGCCACTTCATATGTTTGCCGCGGACCTCTACGAGGTCATGATGCAGAACGGCAAACGACCCGTTTATGAGAACCCCGAGCACTTCTTCGCTCTCACTTTTCCAACCTATAACCTGCGCCAGTTGGTAAGAGATGTGGTGCTGCGCCTGGCTGGCAAGAACGACAAGGCCGTGCGACAACTCGAGCTCACTTATGGTGGCGGCAAGACTCACGCGCTGATTACGCTTCGGCACCTCGTCCACGACCCTGAGAAGCTGCCCGGCGTGTCTGCCGTAGACGAGTTCGTCCAGCACATTGGAGAGAAGCTACCGAAGTGCCGTATCGCAGGGCTCTGCTTTGACAAGCTCGACGTTGAAAAAGGAATGGAGGTCCGATCACACGACGGAAAAACGAGAACGCTGAAGCACCCGTGGAGTGTTCTTGCTTACCAGCTTGCCGGCGACGCAGGTCTCAAAGTGCTCCACGCGAGCGGCAAGGCCGAAGAACGCGATTCCGCGCCTGCTGAGAATCTGCTTACCGAGCTTCTCGAGCTACCGGGCAAGGACGGGCTGGGCACACTTGTTCTGATTGATGAGGTCCTGACGTACGCTCGCGAAAAAGTGGCACAGGACAAAGAATGGCGTAGCAAGCTCAGAAACTTCTTTCAGTATCTCACTCAGGCCGTGGCCAAGGTGGATCGATGCTGTCTCGTTGCCTCGCTACTGGCCACCGACCCGCGCAAGACCGACACTCTAGGGAGGGAGATTCAGGCTGAGCTATACGACATCTTTCAGCGCCAGCGCGAGGAAGCAGTCGAACCGGTAGTGAAAGAGGACGTGGCGGAGATTCTGCGCCGTCGCTTTTTCAAGCCCGAGTCGCTAAAGAACACGGGAGCATTCCGGCAGCATGTTGTGGCCGCCCTCAAGGGTGTTGCCGCCGTTGACGAGCAAACGGCCAAGCACGGAGCGGACGCCGAAGAACGGTTCCTAAGAAGCTACCCGTTCCACCCCGACCTAACAGAAGTGCTCTACTCGAAGTGGACCCAGCTTAGCAGATTCCAGCGGACGCGAGGCGTCCTGAGGACTTTCGCTCTAGCTCTAAGAGAAGCAGCGAGGTGGGACACAAGCCCGCTCATCGGCCCGGCAGTCTTCCTCACGAGCCCAGAGAAGAGCCAGGCAAATGATCGCGAGAGTGAGCAAGAGAAGGGCCAGAAAGCAAAGGGTCTCTCAGAGGCGCTTCGTGAGATGGTCACAGTCGCTGACACCGAGGAGTGGGAAGGCACGAAGCAGGCTTGGACCGGCATCTTGGAAAATGAGTTCTTACAGGCGAGGTTGATACAAGATGAATCTGGAGGCTTGAAGTTCCGCGAAATCGAGCAGGCAGTGGTGTCGACGTTTCTCCATTCGCAGCCGATTGGCCAGACGGCAAAGACCAGAGACTTGCTTGCACTCCTGAGCCCGACCCGGCCGGACAAAATCGAGCTTGAAAAAGGTCTATCACGCTGGGCACAGACAAGTTACTGGCTGGATGACCGTTACGCTGCGGTTGCGGAAGGACAGTTGCCAAGCACATGGCGACTGGGGAACCGGCCGAATCTCACCCAAATGCACGCGGTTGCTGCCAGGAACATTTCGGTTGACACAGTGTCTGCAAGACTCCTTGATGACATCACAAAGGTGAAGACACTTGCTGCAAATGCATCTGGTGCGGGAGTGCGTGTCCACACGATCCCGAACCGGCCAAGGGACGTCGAGGATGATGGTGCGTTTCATTATGCCGTGCTCGGACCCAATGCGGCTTCAGAGTCTGGCAAACCAAGCGCTGAAGCTCGACGATTCCTTGATGAAACCACGGGACCGGACAGACCTCGCGTGTACCGAAACTCCGTGCTCTTGATTGTGCCGTCCAAGGATGGCCTCGAGCTCGCAATGGCGCGCGTGCGAGATTGTCTCGCCTGGGACATAGTCCGTGGGGAAATCACAACACAACAGAAGGAGGGCAACGTCGACCCGGCTAGGGCGCAGACACTGCAAATCAACATTGACAAATCCAGGGGGCGCATATCTGACGCTATCCGACAAGCCTACTGTATCGTGGTGACTGTATCAGAGAAGAACGATGTACATTCATTCAAAATCACCGTCACCGATGACCCGCATTTCAACATCATCAAGGCTGACAAGCGATCCCGCATACAGGATACAGCCGTAACCGCCGAGGCTCTTTTGCCTGACGGGCCATATAACTTATGGCGTCCAGGGGAAACGACCCGCAGAGTTAAGGATTTGGGAGGAGCGTTCGCGCAACTTCCGCACTTGCCAAAGATGCTTAAAGCCAGCGCCATCCTGGATACGCTTGCTGAGGGGTCCGAGCGAGGTACGTTTGTCCTGCGATTGACTCGGCCCGATGGAACATTCCGGACGTGGTGGATGGATCGGCCTGACGAGAATGCGTTGAACGATCCTGCTCTCGAACTCGTTCTTCCAGAGGCGGCGGAACTGGGCGAGCTTCCCGCCGCACTCTTAGCGCCGGGGAAACTGCCGGGATTGTGGCCGACTGGAGAGGTCACGGCTAAGGCGATCGCCGATTACTTTAGGCGTGCTACCACTGTCGAAGTCGCGCGTGAAGGTGGCTACCAAGAACCGATGCAGATTCCCAATGTGGGGCGAGCTGTCGTGGACAGAGCCATCAGCGCTGCCGTTGAGAGTGGAACCTTGTGGCTCCTCTCGGGACCAGCCAGCATTCTCGGCGAGCCGATACCATTAGGAGTTCTGAACGACAAGGCCATGCTGTGTGGGCCGCCCCCGATCATAGCACCTGCTGAGATCCTGCCGGAGACTCTTCCTGGCGCGTGGAAAAACGGAACGACATCGGCGTTGTCGATTGCTACGGCGCTTTCTGTGAGCGTGGGCAAGACTCTTCCGTGGAAGACTGTTCGAGATGTGATCAGCGCCGCGCTCCAGGCTCGCTTCTTGGAAGTTACAGAAGATTCGCAAGTCTGGCCCTGTGATTTTCCGTCCGCGCAGTTCGTCAAGTTCAAGATGACTACAGGTGCGCGGGGACAAACGGGAGTCGGTAGGAAGACCGATCCGGGAGCGGTCAGAGTCCTCGTGGCGAGCGCCGAATTGGAACCGGCACAGATTCAGGATCTCGCTGACGTCGTACCGAAGTTGCTCGACATCAAGGCAAAGGTCGGCATTCCCATCCGTTTCCAGGTACGTGTTGAGATGGGTGATGGCAAGGTTGTGCCCTCTGCCGAAGCTGCAAAAGAGGCGAACGCGCTGCTGAAGAACGTGAAGGAGGAACTGCAGCTGGGATAGTGTGCTAATCATCCAGCGCATCGCGATTGAGTCAACCGTTCTGCGCTTGTTGTCTTCGGGCTCTGGTTAGCGCGTAAAGTCACTGAATCCGATAACTGACGAGAACGCCACGATTTCTATCTTGGGCACCATGCCAGGCGCACTTTTCTGTCCTTTAGGTTCATTAACCTCCGAGGCAATCTTTCCATTTCTGGCCCGCTGGGAAAGACATCAAGTAGTGCGCCTCAAAAGTGTTACCGATCGCTTCACACAATAAGTCAGACATCTAGGGATTTATCCGCCGCCCAGAATCCTGTTGCGACGCCCGCGCCCCTGTGTTAGTCTATTTTGTTTTGTAACAACCTTCCCTTTTCACATAAAGACCAGGAGTGATGATCATGGCTGATAAGAAAGCAGACCTCGCCGGCCCCGGCATCAGCACGTACGAGGAAGTGGAGAAAATTCTGCCGAGTGATTACAAGACCATCCTCGACCCCAAGGAGACTCAGATAGCCGTCCACGCGCTCAAGCGGTACATCGAGGACAACATGAACAAGGAACTGAACCTGTTCCACGTCGAAGTAC
>Ga0315279_10004498_pt1 | contig 18677 bp, 21 predicted proteins | sample YL17G06_20_MG_FD_203694 | JGI IMG/M metagenome (GOLD analysis project Ga0315279, IMG submission 203694) | Sediment microbial communities from Yellowstone Lake, YNP, Wyoming, USA - YL17G06_20 | ecosystem: Environmental > Aquatic > Freshwater > Lake > Sediment | place: USA: Wyoming | collected... | reverse complement strand
TATGAGGATGAAAGCATTCGCTGTGCTGTGAATCAAATTCTGAAGAGCGTAGTGCGAGAAATCCGCACGCTACGTTCTGTGGGGGTTGGGGCATCCATTTGGTGCCCCTTCTACCCGGCCGCAGGGGGGAGGTTCCCCTGCGCCACTCACCTCCTCACTCTCTCACCCAGCGGGATGGGGATGGAAGTGGTGACAGCACTCATCTCTAAGTTTGGGGGAAAATTTTGTGGGCTGGTTGAATAAAAGACCTAAATAATACGTCAAAAAACATATCAGATTGCATCAATAAGTTGCAATGCAGAACCAGATGGAGTAGCATATATGAAAAAGTATGGGATAGACGGTTGAATATTATCAGGAATTTTTACGAAGAGGAAAAACGTATCTTGGTTGTCAATGCCTATTTTCTAATTAAAATGGAGGGGAAAAAATGAAGAAGTTACTTTTTGGAACAATGCTTTTGGCGTTGGTAATTGTAGTTCCTATTCCAACGATGGCAGGGGTAGATATACACGTTAGTATTCCTCTGCCGCCGCCCATTGTATTTGCCGCACCACCAGAGTTAATAGTGATACCTGAGACGTATGCCTACGTTGCTCCTGACATTGATGTAGACCTCTTTTTCTGGAATGGTTGGTGGTGGCGTCTATGGGAAGGTCGTTGGTATCGCTCACATTATTATAACCGGGGCTGGGGTTATTATAACAATGTTCCAAGTTTTTATTTTGATGTAGACCCAGGTTGGAGAGGATACTACAGAGACCATAATTGGTACGGGCATCGGTGGAACTATGAACGGATTCCTAACCAACGACTTCAACAGAACTGGAACAAGTGGCATAATGATCGACATTGGGAAAGGCAAGGAACTTGGGGCGTCCAGAGCTATCAAACTCGACCACAACAACAGAGACAGGAACTAAGACATCAAAGGCAACAGCAATATCAACAGAGGCCTGAGGTTCAGCAACATCAGCAACAGAGACAACAGCAACAAAGACAACCTCAGGTTCAGCAGCCAAAACAACAGCCCCAGGAGAAAGTTCAGCGGCAACAGAGACAACCTCAGGTTCAACAACCTCAGGAGAAAGTTCAGCAGCCGCAAAGACAAGAGCAAAGACCTCAGGCTCAGCAGCCACAACACTCTCAGCCTCAAGGAAAACCTGAAGGAGGGGAGGTAGAACATAGAAAGTAGGATGACAAAAAGTTTAAAAAAGTTGCCCTCTATAATATCTGTCGGTTAGAACAAGAGAACCATAATCGCCGACATTCAGGATTATTTTGGAATGAAGAGTAGTAGGATGTAGAAACAATAATCAAGGGGGACGAGGCGCAACTGCCTTTTTTGTAGACTCGGGATTACGATATTGCAGAAATTGCTATATCTGCTATAATCTGCTTTTTTCAGACCACCGAGAATGTGTGGATTTGATTTTGATATAGCTATCTGGCATGATGATTTCAATTGGAAATCTTCGATTCCTAAGGCCTGCCTCGATTGAAGATAAGTAGGTGCAACGTTGAATGAAGAGGGAGGGGTTTGGTGCTCACCTCTCCGATAATCCTTTTTGGCCCTCCTCCTAATTCTTCTTTAGAGGCAGGGCTTATGAGTAAGTCCTCCAATCCTGTCTTTCGCAATTTAATTAGCTAAATGGGCTTGTCCCTCAAAATCGGGATCCTCCCATTTTCCGGAGAGCCTCTGCTGATTATGGGGTGAAGTCTATAGAGGGCATCTCCCCGGGGAGATGCCCTCTATATGGAAGGGGAGTCGGATAATCTTAAGCCTTTTCAAAAGAAATCTTTTGTCTTTTGGGTATCCCCTGCTAATCTGTGGCGAGTCTTTCTGCCTATTTTTTAGGCAAGCAAGGGGTCCACGATGCAATGTTGCTTCCTGAAGTCCACAACCCACCATTTTAGTGAAACATGCTTGATTTGAATCGGTAATCATCGATGGTATTTTTGATCTTGACATACAACTCCCTTCTTTATATTTTAAATTCATCTAAAAATGAGCCCTTATCAAAATCAATGGATAATCAGCCATGTAAAGTGTATAGTTTAAAATTGACCTGAATGCCCTCGAAAGGATGTCCGAGATTTCCTCCCATTAGCCGCTGAAATTCCCATCAACCCCGAGGTCCAAGAATTTGAATTGGCAGATGCTAATCAAGACCTCCTTTTGTTAAAGCAAGGAAAGATCCAAGGTGCAGGTGTCTTGAAAATGGGGGATTAAGGGTGCGTGATCAAAAACCAAAACAAGACCAAAACTTTCTTGACAAAACCTCTTTTTTGTGTTCCATTCGTATCATAAAATATACAGAGTTCCTCCTTCGAGAGAAATATTCCAAATGTAACCGTTTCTCCAACTGGGATTTCCTGAGTTAGCTACCCTTGCAAGGGGGGGAAGAGATGAAAAAGTACTTAATAAAGCCTGGCATCCGAAATGGCAGAGCCAGGCTTTATTTTTTGACGCTTACACCTGGTCACCCACATCAATCTCTTCTCTTCAGAGACCTCCGTAATAGGCGCCGCCTCACGGCAAACCGGTATTCCTTTTTTCACGGTCGGAGCAGGAATCAGGATTTCCTTTACTTGAGCCAAATATATATCGCCTCAGATATACTCTTTATATTAAGGAAGTATTACCGAAGAGCCGAATCTGGGAAATCCGGATGATCGGTTTTGTAAGGTGCATTAGACAACCACGAAAGGAGGTTATAAAAGATGTCTACTCGACAAAAGAGATCAGTTTTTTTAGTTGCAGTAGCGGTTCTTTTTGGAGCAGCAGCATTTTTTACAAGCAACCCCATTAGTGCAGACCCGATTACTGTGAACAGGCCATATCACTTTCGCGACAACCGGAGTGCTAACTCCGTGGGGTTGCGTCCGGGTGATTTTCTTACATTTGGAGCATATGAAGTCATTCCAAATGGCAATAATGGAACCACCGGTGTGGCGACACAAGGTTCAGTAGATGTGCCTTTGTCTTTTGATCCCTTTTCCCTTTTGCCGAATAATTTTGCAACGGGCGTCACATACAATTCTAATCTCACCGGACAGTGGAATCTTAAGTTTACCAATGGGCCGGATACGACGTCAGTGTTGACTCCATCAGTGGGTGATGCTCCCATGTTGCCTTTTGCCTCCAGCGTCGCAATCTCAGGAAGTGGGCTAACACCAACGTTCTCCTGGACGTTACCGAGCGAGTTCACGCCAGATGGCGTCAGGATACAAATTTGGGATCTGCAAAGCGGACCCGTGGGAACAAGCCGGCTTGTAGACGTCATTCACGCACAAAACTTCCAAGGGAATCCGGGCAGCTTCACCGTTCCCTCCACTTTTTTAAGCGGTAAAACACTTGAGCAGGGGCATCGCTACTCCTTTGATATTTCACCGGCCCTAACGAGAGGAGGGCCATTGGGAGATAATGCAACTCTCCTCAGCCGGTCGAGGTCTTTCTTTGATTTCGAACCTCTGGAACCGGATGCACCACCTAATGTTGTTCTGCCCATCGTTACACCTGGTCCGATACCGGTATACTCTTTTCATACGACTGTTGTTGCAGGACAAACCATTTTTATCGATCCGCCGGTGGCTATCGGCTATGACTACGCTATAGGCACCGGCGACCCGAACTTCGCTTCGGTCATTCTGCCCACCGGCATCGGGGACAACCTATTTGATCTCTACCTATTTAACGGCACGGAATGGGTTTTTAAAACACATCTAACTGGTGGAAATACCTACAGTTTTGATCCAGGTGGAGTTGACCGTTTCCGCATCGTCGGCATCGAGCCATCCGCTGGTCTCGACCCACAAAACCCGACTGCTTTCATTACTGGGCTTACATTTGTGAACAGTGGCGAGTTCACAGGGACCATGACGCCTTTGCCAAACTTCTCCATGGAACTTTATGACGATTTTTCAGGGACCTATATTGATAAAACAAAATGGCGACAGGGCGAGTTGGTGCGGGAGATTCAGAATGGAAGGCTCATCTTAAAACAGGCAAGCCCAAGTCCTATCGTAATAACGAGTTATCCTTATTCTGTCTCCCACTGGTTGAATTTCTTAGCCCCGGACTCAGTTAACTCGATTCAAGCGGATGTGACAATTCTCGAGAGTATTCTGACAGATTCTGCGCAGACAAGGGCAAGGCTGAATGTCCAATGCTATAACGACGGCACACCAGGCGGAGGTTCGACAGGGGACATCCATGCGGAAATAGCGCTTAGAAATGAACCAACTGGGCTCAAGGCTAATTGGTTTGTGCTCAGGTTTACAAACCCGAATGGCACCACTTATGAAGTATTAAACGGCGGCAATTTTACAACTCCCATCAGCGTTGGAACAACGTATACGTTATTTATTGGTTATGATAGTGTGGCTCACCAGTTTACATTTAGGATTGGAAGTGAGGAGATAACGTTCGGTCCCACTGGCCTTCCGGCAAGAGCTGGAAATGCCAATACTCCCCTAAAAGCTCTTGGGACACGAATCTTAACTAATAATGCTACCTCTTCCGCCTATATCTCTGCCACATTTGATAATGTCTATAAGAATGGCATCCTTTATGATGATTTCTCTTCTTCCATCATTGATGAAACAAAATGGACAACCTATGAAATTGTGAGAGAGATTTCAGGAGGAAAACTTCGATCAAGGACCAGAAGCAGTTCGGCATACACCTCTTTTGTTAACAATTACCTCGAATTGCTAAATCCCTCCTCCATTAATGCGTTTCAAGCCAAAGTAACCCTTGTGGACTATCAGAATCCTCAAAGGCTTTCCGAAAGAGCTGATCTCTCCGGGGGGTTTTTCAACGACGGAACTCCTGGAGGAGGTCTTATTGGTGATGTAGTGGGCATGGTTTTTATTGGAGGAACTGGCACAGATCCAGTAGCCGCCTGGCGAGTATATAAAACTACCGATACGGCAGGAAATGTTGCAACGACAGTTGCTTCAGGAGCATTTACCACACCTATCACATTGGGGAACACTTACACTTTACTTCTTGGGTGGGATGGAAGCCGGTTTATTTTTAAGTTTGACGATGAGGTAGCTCATTATACGCCAGTAACAGCTATCAACCCAGTCAATTTCCCTTTTAAGAGGGTAAGGACACTAATCACCCCGGGAGTAGACAATAAAGAGGCCACCATTGAAGCTTTATTCGATGATGTGATGGTGGGGGCGACCTGCTGTCCAGCCATCGACGTGAATCCACAATCGGTAGAGTTTGGCAAAGTCTTGCCAGGGGGCACGTCGGATCAAACGGTTACAGTTACGAATGTTGGATCAGTAATCCTTACGCTTGGGACGATTGGCTCACCTTCGCCCCCTTTCAGCATAACAGGAGGGACCTGTACCAACAATCAGACTCTTCCTCCCCAAGGAATTTGCACTCTGATCATCAGGTTTGCTCCAACCGGATACGGGATATATACCTCCAGCTTCACCATTCCCTCTGATGACCCTGTTAACTCCGTTGTGACGGTGAATCCTATCAATGGGACCTCCCCGGATCATTTTACTCTCACCATATCTAAGTCAGGAACAGGGAATGGCACAGTAACCAGCAGTCCAGCAGGTATCAATTGCGGAAGCGATTGCACTGAGGATTTTAAAGTGGGCACCAAGATAACACTGAAAGCCAAGGCAGACACAAATTCGACCTTTACAGGTTGGTTAGGCGGTGGATGTTCGGGCACAGGGACATGTGTGGTAATCATGAATGCCGATATAGCAGTGACAGCAGCCTTTGCGGCAAAGACCCCTGACATCTCAGTCCCTTCCAGCTCTGTTGACTTTGGAAGTGTAAAGTCGGGGAAGAAAACAACGAAAACATTAAAGATTACGAACAATGGTTCAGGAAATCTGGTGATAACGCTTTCCGGATTAGAGGGAACAGATTTTAGCATTCAGGGGAGTAGCAGTGTCAGCATAAAGGCTAAAAAGAGTTACAGCTTGAAGGTCCTATGTACGCCGACATCGGGAGGTTTAAAGACAGCTACATTGGAGATTGACTCGAATGATGCCGATACACCGACACTCGAGATCTCATTGACAGCAGTTCTTCCGGCAACGACCCCTGATATTTCGGTCGCTCAAACTCCCCTTGATTTCGGTAGTGTGAAGGTAGGGAAGAAAGTGACGAAGACATTAAAGATTGGGAACAATGGTACAGGAGATCTGGTGATAACGCTCTCCGGGTTAGAGGAGACAGATTTTACCATTCAGGGGAGTAGTAGTGTCACCATAAAAGCCAAGAAGAGTTATACTCTGAAGGTTCTATTTACGCCGAAATCGGCAGGATTAGAGACAGCCACCTTGAGGGTGAGCTCGAATGATCCGGATACACCAACACTCGAGATCTCATTGACTGGGACAGGCCAGTAGTCATGCTAAAGGTCTAAAAAAGTACAACAAAATTTAGTTGCCAAAGCCCAAGGCAGGGCCAGAAATGGCCCTGCCTTTTTGTTGCATATTTGTACCGGTAATCGTTAACTCCCAGAGCCATCTTAGAGTGAACATTAGGTGGAAGCATTACATCCGGCATGGAGGGCGAATTGTTCCTGAGAAAGTGGGGACTCCTTCCTGTACTCTTCGACCAATCATTTTAACGAAACATACCTGATTTGAATCGGTAATCATTGGTGGTATTTTAGATGGTATTTTAGATCTTGACATTCAACATCCGTTGTTATACATTCAATTCATCCCAATGCAAGTTCTTATCATTTTGACAGAATTTGAATGTGGCGGGGTGTTTTGATCTTCGGCCAGATGTGAAATAACTGCACCTCGGTGCAACTACAATACCAAATTTAGGAGCAAAGTTGCACGTCGGTACAATTAGGAACGAGTTAGCCGCTCATTGCAGGCAGGAGAAAAGAATGTAAATAGAGCCGTCCCATTTATTGATTAATTTTTTTTCTTATTTTCATTTGATTTCAGTATAGTGCCAGTCATCGAAATTTTTTAAATCAAAAAGGAGGTGGATTACATGAAAAAGATGATAATTTTTAGCTGTTTGATCCTATTTTTGGCACCATTAGCGTGGGCGCAGGAGAAGGTTGAAGCACCTGTCTGGAATGTTGGGGACAAGTGGGTGTTTGCTCAAGGCACTGTGGAGGTTGTAGGGGGTGATGAAAAAAGTTTTACTGTAAAATTTTCAGAGGACACATTGTTACCGCAGGAGGCGACTGTAATATTCGAAAGAACAACTTTCAAAATGACTCACACCTTGGAGGGGAACAGAAAACAAATGTATCGAGCGCAGCGGTCTAGTATTTTGAATTTTCCATTAAGTGCGGGAAAAACTTGGAAAGACAAATTTATGGCTAGTAGAAAGGGAGCCGCAGTTGGAGAACCAGAAGCTCGAGGGTTTGAAACTTTTACGGTTTCAGGATGGGAGGACGTAGAAGTCAAGGCTGGGAAATTCAAGACCATTAAATTGTTATATAGGCAAGAAGTGATTGCCGGAGGGAGAACCCTGACAGCTAGTGCCTCCTATTGGTACTCCCCCGATGTGAAATATTTTGTAAAATGTCAGGGTGGAAAAGATGCTCCGTATAAAGTCATGAATTGGGAATTAGTCTCATTTGATCTAAAGAAGTGAGTCTCTATGGTGTTGTAATACGTGCCATCCGCCTTGACATAAAGAAAACAAGAGCAAAGGCAGAATCACCCGTTAAAAGGCTCTGCCTTTTTTGTTTATTTCAATCGCAAATCTTCAATAGCCTTTAATTGCGCCATGCGAAGATAAGTAGATGTAATCGCCGGATCTACCGGACATTTTTTGCGGTCTCTTTTGTTTGACATTCACTTCCGTTTTTCGTTATATTCAACCCAACCCTAAGCAAGTTCTTATCATTATATTTTATTGTAAACGATCAAACAGGAGGATGGAAATGAAGATCAAAATCTTGTGGACTTTAGTTTTTGTTTTTGCCTGGGCGACTTGTTGTCTGGCGGTGGACATAGGCCCTTCAGCGAGATCAGTGATCGAGCCTGTTCCGTTCCAATGGGATGGGAAGACAGTCCTGGCCTATGAGCTTTTCGTCAGAAATGTTAATTTAAACAATTTGTCGATAAGATCTCTGGATGTTTCAAACGGGGATCCGGATGGCGATTTGATAACACATATCGAGGGAGAGACTCTGAATGAGATATCTAAAAAACTTGAAAACCAAATGGACGACGTTGTCATATTCATGTGGCTCACTTTCGAGAATTCACTCCTTCCTAAAACGATTAAACACAGGATCGCCTTTACGAACTCATTAGAGAATATCAGTTATGTGGAAACCAACGTCAATGTGAGCAATAAGGCGGCCAAAGTGATTTCTCCGCCGCTCAAGGGAAACAAATGGCTGGCTTTAAATGGTCCGTCCAACAATGATTATCACCACAGACGGACATTGATGTATTTCAATGGAATTCCGTACCTATCCCAGCGGTTCGGCATCGATTGGGCGAGTTTTGGTAAGAATAATATGGGATTTAGAAATGAGGGGCACAAAAATGCTGATTATTTTTGTTATGGGGACGGCGTCTATTCGGTAGCCGATGGAACAGTCGTCGATGTCCGTAAAGGATTGCCGGACAACACCCCTCTGGCTGATTCACACGCAGTTCCGATCACCGCAGGAACCGCTGGTGGCAACTATGTCATCGTCGACATAGGTGACCATATCTACGCCTACTATGCCCATCTGATCCCCAGTAGCATCAGAGTCAGGGTTGGGCAAAAAGTTGAAAAAGGACAACTCTTGGGCAGATTAGGCAATACCGGCAATTCGTCAGGTCCCCATCTGCATTTCCATTTATGCGATTCACCTGACAGTATATTTTCACAAGGGATTCCTTACGTTTTTGAAAGGTATATCGATTTGGGAACTTATCAGGATGACGAAGGTCCATGGATTCCGGACAGCACTCCAAAAATAGTAGACAATGAATTGCCATTCAGGAATGAAGTCATTTCTTTCTCACATTGATCAAGGGATTGAAGGAACTGATTCGACAACTGGATGTATAGGAAATATTACCCCAATTGAGCGAAAAACATGTCGTTTTCTAAAGTTAATGAATTTGGTCCTTAAAGCCCAGTTGTCCTATTTGCTTCGTCATTTATTCAGAATCAGAGGATTTTTTATCTCGCCTCCTTCCCCCTTGCGATGGGGGAAGGTTGGGATGGGGGTGGACATCGTGGACATCCCCCCCACCTTAATCCTCCCCCTCCGAGGGGGGAGGAAGTTATTTTTCTTGACTCAATTGGGGTCTTATTTACTTTTTCGATGGGTGAGCATAAATGAAATCTGATCTGTGGGTGTGATGGTTAACTCTCCTATATTGACATGGGGTGGACGAGTCGCACAGAATAGAATGGCCTCGGCAACATCTTCTGGAGTTAAATAATCGATTCCTTCGTATATCTTATCCGCTGCCTGCTTATCTCCACCCCATCTCACCAAGGGAAATTCTGTTTTTGTCATCCCAGGACTGATGTTCGTCACGCGGATGGACTTCCCCAACACGTCCATTCTCAGCGTCTTTGATAGAGTTTGAACCGCAGATTTAGATGCACAATATACATTTCCTCCAGGATAGAGTTCAAAGGCTCCAATAGACCCTATATTAATGATATGGCCTCTTCCTCTCTCGATCATCCCGGGTAAAATCAATCTTGTTACATAAAGAAGGCCTTTGATATTCGTATCAATCATCGTATCCCAATCCTTGACATTGGCATCAAACATTTTATCTATTCTTAAGCCCAGACCTGCGTTATTGATGAGGACTTCAACTTCTTTCCATTGATCTGACAATCCAGATATGCAACTTTCAAGTCCTTTATAATGGGTTACATCCATTTTAACTGGAAAAGCATCCGCGTCGTACTCTTTTTTGATCTCCTGGGCCAACACCTTTAGTCGTTCTATCCTTCGAGCACCTAAAAGGAGCCTCGCTCCCACTCCTGCAAAAGATTTAGCACATGCCTTTCCTATTCCGCTGCTGGCTCCTGTAATCCATACCACTTTCCCTTTTAATGACATCATATTTCATTTCCTCCGTTCACAAGATTAGGGTTCCGGGAAAAGGGGTCCATTTTTAACCTCAAAGTTGCATAAAAAACACTGCCAAAGGCAGGTGGGTGTGCTGGGAAAACTTTATAGCGGCACCTTTGACCGTTTCACTGCTCCGTTTCCAGACATTTTGCAAAGGCCACCTCAGGTGAAATCGCATGTTCCCCATAAAAAATAGAAAAGAACCGCTTCACAAAGTTTTGGAAGCACACTCATCTGCCGGTTTAGTGCAACAGATTAATTATGAATAGATCTCTGAGATTTGATCAAAACTATGCTTAAGGTTTCCATAAAGATCTTGATAGATCCGAAAAAGTTTATCATACACCCTAACATTCTCCCGTATAGGAGTATTTTGAGTTTTAACCTTCAGAACTTTTACTGCCTCCTCAACCTTCGTTGATCATTCCATAGGATGCACGGCCGAAGCACTCGTGAGTCTTTGTCGAGGGTTACCAGGCCATGCATCTGACCGCTGAGGCCGATCACTTTAATGTCATTGACAGAATTAAAACCCTTAACCAGTCGTTTAACCGTAATTTTGACAGCCTGCCACCAGTCCTCGGGGTTCTGTTCAGACCACCCTGGTTTGAGGATTGATAAAGGATATTCTTCCGAGGCCCTGGCGACCACTTGTCCTCGATCGTCGATGAGCAGTGATTTACACCCCGACGTGCCGATGTCTATTCCGACCACAAATTGTCTTTTCATGAACATTTCCTTGTATTAATACAAACGCATTAAATCATATTACCCCCCACCCGCCCCTCCCCCTCAAGGGGGGAGGGTGAGGGTGGGGGTGAGTGTCATTTTATTTAGTGCGTTTGTATTAGGTAAATTGACCAAGTCGGATAAGGTACTATATTAGAAGCTACCGTATTTTTTGTAGACTTCGGTAATCCCTACCCCTTTGCGAAGGTCTGCCCGCATTTTCCTTTCACGAACAGAGATTTCTTCCGCTTCAGTTAGGATATCATAGGCGACTGTTTGAGGAATAACGACTACACCATCGATGTCGCCGATGATAAAATCGCCAGGTATAATTTGGGTCTGACCAATTTTGATGGGTACTTGAAATTTACGGATCGACCAGCGTCCGATTGAACTGGCGGAACATTTAAATCGGCAGAAGACAGGAAAATTCATATCTAAAATAAAGGAGGTGTCACGCACACCACCATCAACGACTGCACCGGTACAACCTCGCTCGCGAGCTGCCGTACTCATGATTTCTCCCCAATGGGCGGCGCTAAAATCATCATTGGTTGCCCACACAGAAATGGAATAAGGAGTTATTCCTTCCAGCATGGCCAACCGCATGTGCGTATCGTCTTCGGTGGGATCATTATGGGGTTCGCCGTAACCCGTAAAGGCAGGGCCGGCAATCATCATGTCATCACGGATGGGGTTGATGTAATAAGGCAAAATTTGATTTCTGTATCCACGCTTGTCCAAAATATCACCAATAGCTCCCGTATAGAGCTTTTTATAGCGCTCACACATTTCTGCTATTGAAACAGGATAAGTTGTCGACATGATTCATCTCCTTCAAAATTACACGGAAATGTGTAGACCCAAGAGTTAAATTCAATCTCATAACTGAAATGAATAAATACTTGACATTTTAATAATAATTTATTATATATTTCTTGTTTTCAAAAAAAAAGGTTTATTGGGTCCAGAAATATTTTAATATTTCTGGAGGTTAAAAAGCTGGATAGTCGGGCCGCTATCTGAAGATAAAATTTCGGGTAGCGGCTTTTTTATTAGAGGAGCAAAGGAACAATTTAAAAGGCCGCGGATCGAATTTTGGGGAGGGATAAACGCTGACTGAACGGAATAGGTAAAGATATACTAAAGACATACAATTAAATAGAAAAGTTATGGGGGTCCAGAAATATTTTAATATTTCTGGAGGTTAAAAGGCTGGATAGTCGGGCCGCTATCTGAAGATAAAATTTCGGGTAGCGGCTTTTTTATTAGAGCGAATAGTTAAAAGAAATTAAAAAAACCCTAGGATGGATTTTTTAGGAGGGATCAACACAGAGGAGGAAGCTAGAAGTTAAAAGAAGGTCAGATCATATAAAACAAGTAGAGAAGGGGGTTTGCAATGGGGCTTTTCAAAAAGAAGGTCGTCAAAGAGATCGAGGATGGAGTCTGGGGCCATTTGGTCAATGTGCATAATATTGATGTGGATACGATTTCAAAAGAGTTGAGGTGCGTGAAACGTGAAGGAGTTTTGGATGGAGTGATGCCAGTTACATTTCTTCGCATCTTCAGGCCAGCGGAAGCCCAGCAGAAGGGTATAGTGGTTGAGGGATGGGAGACATTTGACCAGCACCCCGGGTTAATCCTTTTCGAGGGCTATTTGACAAGAGCCAACGAGGTTCATTTAGAAAGGAGGAAGTAATGGAAGTAACAAACAAAGAGAAAGAGGAAACTACCATTAAAGAAGAAAAAAAGGGAAAGCGAAAATGGGGAAGTCTTATTTTTAACTTTTTAGCTTATGGAGGGTGGTTGTTGGTTGTTCTCGTTGTCCTTGGAATCATTGTTCTTATCTCCGTTTTAAGTAAATAAATCTCGCAAATCTGAAAAGGTAAAAGAAGTTAGAGCGACCAGTCCTGAGCAAGAATTTACTCAAAAATTACGAAAACGGGGAGCAATATAAGAAAAGAAAGATTAGCCCAGTATTCTTTAGCTGAAAAAAAATTAAATAGCGTTTTCTTGAGGTGTTTTCTCCAGGATCATAGGGTATCCGGCGATGATAACTCAGGGGACCGGTAATAAAGTTTTCGCAGAACCATATAGACAGATTTTCCGCATGAATGGGAAGAGGGGTTAGCGATCCATTTGCCTAAAGAAGAGATGGAATTAAGGTAATTATTGCTGCTTTTACAATTGCCTTTGGAGGCATTGTTTTCGCTTTGGTCATTGCCTTTGAATGGGGAGGAAGAGAATTGGCTAAAGACTTTCTTGAAAGACGATACAAGAGGAAAGAGAAAAAAGGCGAAGAACAAAACAGAATCTTTCATGTCTGAAAAATGATTGTTTGAAAGATGTCGTAGGAGCCAGAAAGGAATGAATAGGACGGAGAGGAAGAACGAATCGTAAGAAATATTTGAGATTTGAAGATCAATTTGTTAATAAAAATATGCAGACAAAGAAGAAGTTGTTGGGTCAAGAAATATTTAAATATTTCTGGAGGTTAAAAAGCTGGATAGTCGGGCCGCTATCCGAAAATAAAATTTCGGGTAGCGGCTTTCTTATTGGAGGAGCAGAAGAAGCAATTTAAGAGGTCATAGACCGATTTTTTAGAAAGGTTCAGCATTGACTTATTGGACTGACTTACTGGCATCGGAAAGGGTATACAATCAAATAAGAAAATAATGGGGTCCAGAAATATCTAATATTTCTGGAGGTTAGAAAGCTGGATAGTCGGGCCGCTATCTGATACTTGGATAGCGGCCTTTTTTATTGGAGTTCAAGATGGCGAAACAAGAATAAAAAAAGAAGGAGGTTATAAGAAATGGAAAGTTGGATACCAGTTTTCGGCATTGTGGGAGTGGCAATAATTGTATGCGTTACTATCACTATAAGGAATAGGAAAAAGGGCAATGATTGGTTCTAATATCCGAATCTTTTCAGAGAAAATTATTGGACCATATTTCTCACATCTAAATGAAAAGGAGGGAACCATGAAATTTCTAAAAGGGAATCTATTCATAATCATAATATTTTTGGTAGTCCTTTTCCTTTTGTTAGTAGTAACAGACAAGATCAAGATTTTGTAAGTGAATAAGAGGGATCGGTGTGGTGGAGCCTCACAAGCTAAAGCCCACGGCTGCTCCGCACGCTTTCAAGGACATAATCCTACTAAGCATATCCCGATACACTCCTAAGGAGCTTCGAGGGATACCCACCTCGTATTCACCCATGGTCTTAAAGCCATGCCCGCACGAAGAAGTACATTACGGCACGTAGATTTGGTTTTCTGCGGAGGAGGGTAGAAAGATTGGAAAGGAGGGGAACAAAAATGGAGGAAAAGAAGGAGTCAGCACTTCCAATGTGGGTCTTATTAATAACCATTGGAATAGGAGCAATCGTACTGGTTAGATTCATACTTCTTTCAGAATAGGGAGGCTTTCCTGTAAGAGGAAGACCCATGGAAGTCTGAGGAGAAAAGTGTGGGAAAAATTTGCAGAAAGGAGAGACCGATGAGAAACAAACTTATGCCATTATTATTTTTAGCGGTTCCGTTTATGATTTTTTTAAGCTGCGCTTCCAAGCCTTTACCAGATAATGGGGTCACGATTCTGAGTCCAAAGGCAAATGATGTTGTTAAAGCAGGAGACTCTTACGAGATCCTCTGGAAAGCGGAACCTCCGGAATCTGAATTTGGAACGAAAGTGACTATTGAGTTCTCGAAGGATGGAGGGAAATCCTGGGAGACAGTGGCTGAAAATGTTCCCAATAGTGGAAAATATGTATGGAAGGTTTTCACAGCAGATTCGACACAGTGTAAGGTCCGCGTTTATTCCCAATATAGGCCAAAATATCGTGGGACTTCCGAAATGTTTTCTGTGAAATAAGAGAACGTATAAATAGATTTTTACAAAAATGTCTGCAACCCTGGAACGGTCAACGAATATCTTAAGGATAATCGAGAGTGAGCTTATCAATAGAAAGGAGAGTGACTCAGATGGGTCAAGATGAAAAGATAAGAGAGGCTCAAGAAGTATTCAATTGGGCGATAATGCATTTGAATGGAAGTATTAAGAGCTTATCCGTAAATAATTGTTGACCTCAAAAACAGTTTATGGTATACATTTTCCATGAGCGGGATAAAATCATGGACGGTGTCGGATGAGCTTTGGCAGCGAGTTGAGTCGTTGATCCCAAAGCAAAAAAGGCTGAGAAGAGAGAAATATTTTCGACGGCCAGGCGGAGGCCGCAAACCTATGGCTTCTCGCAAAGTTTTTGAAGCTATAGTATATGTTCTTCGAACCGGGTGCCAGTGGAAAGCCCTCCCCAAAGAAGTGTTTGGTAGTTCGAGTTCCATCCATAAATACTTTTTGGAGTGGAAGCGGAAGGGGGTCTTTGTACGTCTCTGGTGCAAAGGACTTGCAGAGTATGACGAGATGGAAGGGATTGCTTGGCGTTGGCAAAGTATCGATGGGGCGATGGTGAAGGCTCCGTTGGCATTGGAGGCCGTTGGACCGAATCCGACGGACCGGGGGGAAAAATGGGACCAAGCGAAGCCTTTTGGTCGACGGGAATGGAATCCCGCTGTCGTTAGTCGTAGGCGGAGCCCAGAGACATGATGTGAAACTGCTGGAACCCACTTTGGATGGAATTGTGGTGGATCGGCCTTCCGAGGAGGAGGGTCCGAAGCAGCATCTTTGTGGGGATAAAGGGTACTCGGGGCAGCCTGCTCAGGAATCGATGCAAGAACGAGGGTATATCCCCCATGTTCGGCAAAGGGGAGAAGAGACTGAGGAGAAGAAAAGAAATCCACGCTATCGTGCTCGGCGATGGGTGGTAGAGCGGACAAACTCATGGTTGAACCGATTCCGCAAGTTGCTCGTCCGGTATGAGAAAACGACTGCCAGTTATGAGGGATTGTTGGAATTAGCATGTGCGTTAATCACTTTCAGACAAGTAATTATTATTTACGGATAAGCTCTAAGTGTAAAGTAATTGAATACAGACATGAAAACTATCGGGTTCAGGTTTTTACAAAGGAGAATAAATTAACTATGCCTGTTCAAGTTCCTGAGGAGCGGATTAAGGGCACTAACCCCGAGGAGAATTTTATCCACGATAAATTGGAACTTTTATTAAAAATCTGGATAAATACTAATAAATCGTTTTGAATTTTATAAAAAAAGTTTCCTGCCCGCAGGATAGAAGGTGACTTTTCAGGAATGAGAAAACAGTGGACCATCCCGTTTTTTTCCAATTTTCTTTACTCATTGAGTTACCTATAATCTTCAAGTCTATTATATTCATTTTTTTATATTCAATTTTTTGTTGACAGGCTTGAAAGAATTCAATATATTTTGTGTATAAATATTTTGTATACAAATCTATATCTTGAGATGAGGGGGAAATGCCTAAGCAAGTTACCCGTGATGTTGCGATTTTGGAAATCATGCAATCTCTTCGTAGGATCTTTAAGGCTATTCAAGATTACTCACATGAGGTCTCCGACAAATTCGGGATCACAGGGCCACAACTTTGGGCGCTTAAAACTATCTCGCAAAATGAAAATCTATCCCTGAGTGATTTGAGTAGAAGAATGTATTTACACCCCAGCACCATGACAGGATTAATGGATCGGTTGGAGAAGAAAGGGTATGTGAAAAGGAATCGGGACCAGGTAGATCGTAGAGTTATATATTTACAGTTAACTGCGGAAGGGAAGAAGTTGGTCAAAAGGGCACCCAATCCTGTTCAGGGGAGAATGATATACGGACTAAGAAATTTGAAAAAAGGAGAGCTGAGTCTCATTTATGATTCGGTCAAAAAATTGGGAACCCTCCCTTACTCGGAAAAAAAGCTTAGGAAGAAAACAGCAGATGTTTTGGATCGCTTAGGGAAGAAGGTCAAGGGTGAGAAGAAATAAGTACTTTTTATCTCCAGATTTTTGATATTTTAAATTCAACCAAGGAAGAAATAGAAATTTTGATGAAGGGTTTCGATTGAAGGGATTCTCGGTGCAATTGAGATCATTTTGTCAGTTACTTATTGCCTTTTTGGGCTTGATCACAATCAGTTTTGCATGGGGAGCAGCTTATCCCAACCGGGCAAAATATCCTCTGAGGGAAGAGATTTATCCCATCAATATTCGATATGGAACTGTCAAAAAATTTCCCTTACTACCGAAGAAGGTCGGTTTGACAATTGGAATTGCCCCTTTCAAGGATACCCGTGTTGGTAGATTGTATATTGGTCACTACATTTACCAGAGAGTTTCAAACTATCTCAAGAGCGACCCTTTTCCATTGGAAAAGGCGATCAGGGATTCTCTCTCCCCATTCTTTTCTCTTCATGGTATCAAAGCAGTTTCCATTTCAAATTGGGATGGAAAACAAGAGTCGTTGAAGAACATAGAAACCGATTCGATTCTGATGATCGAAATCGAAAGATTTTGGACAGAAGGAAGAGAAGTAGCATCAAGGACAAATGTGAATACCTCGATTTACCTCGTCATTCATTTGGGGGTTAAGAAGGAAGGTAGGGTTTTTGCACAGAATTTTTTTGTGGGAAAGGAGATAATCGTTGTTAAGCTGACACCGGAGAAGGTAGAAGAAATGGTTAACCAAATCTTGACCGATATTTTCGACACCTTCTTTTCTAACCCCTATTAAAACTTTCTCATTATGCGGGAGATAAAGGGAAAGGAAAAATTATACAGATCTTTTTCTGGTTGGTTTTTCTGTTGATCATTGGTATGGCTATCGGATTTTTATCGAGGAGGAGATTAGGCAAATCGAGAAAGCCTGGCAAAGGCATAAAGAAGGGAATAAGGAATGATTTGCATATCATATCAAAACATTTTTAGAATGTCGTAAAGTGCGGATAAATAGCAGTTGAAACATACAATTTTCCCTAAATTCCAGACACCGACCTGCAGGCATTTAAAGAGCCGCAGCCATAATGACCCTGCTTTTTCAGCTCCAAACCAAATACAGAAACGATTATCCAAAGGGAATTTGACAACCTTCGGGAAAATATGCAAAATGAAATTAGGCTCGTCCTTCTCTACATCTTATTCTACTAAATGAGTTACTATTAATCTTGAGGTGCATCCTTTGCGGATCAATTTACGAATTATTCTCTCGATTGTCGTCGTGATCAGCGTCCTTGTTTTTCTGTTTACCCTCATGCAGGTGCGTCAGGAGAAAGAGAGGTTGACGATTGACCTTCAGCGCCGCGCTTCCCTTTTGGGCGAGAGCCTGAAAGAGACCATTGAGCCCCTATTGGAAAAAGGGGGCCCAGGGCGTCTGCAAAAGATCGTGGAAAAATTTGGAAACCGGGAAAGGCTTGCTGGGGTGGCAGTATATGACGTGAAGGACAAATTGATCGCCGCCACTCCTCCTTTGTCCGCTCATCTGTCCGTAACCCCGACATTTGTGACCAAAACCATGAACTCCGATCTGGAGAGTGGGCACTTTTTCTACGTAGGTGGAAAAGAGATGTACCTTTATGCTCTGCCCCTCCATCGGGAAGAGGGGGTGGCGGGTGCTTTGGTCATCATCCATGATCCTTCATATATTCAGGACCGACTCTCGCTTATCTGGAAAAATAATTTCATCCACTTTTTGGTGAATGCCTTTGTCATTTCCCTGACTACCCTCCTTTTGATTCGTTGGAGTATGGCCGGGCCGATTGCCAAGATGGCTGAATGGATGAAACGCCTGCGGACCGAAAAGAATAAAGAACCCCTCCGCCTTCCTTCGGGGGGAGTTTTTGAGCCTCTGACTCGGGAAGTAACGCAAATGGCCAGGAGTTTCTCAGCGGCTCGTGAGGCTGCCGAGGAAGAAGCACGTCTCAGACATACCGCCGAATCCACCTGGACTCCAG
>Ga0315279_10004497_pt1 | contig 18678 bp, 20 predicted proteins | sample YL17G06_20_MG_FD_203694 | JGI IMG/M metagenome (GOLD analysis project Ga0315279, IMG submission 203694) | Sediment microbial communities from Yellowstone Lake, YNP, Wyoming, USA - YL17G06_20 | ecosystem: Environmental > Aquatic > Freshwater > Lake > Sediment | place: USA: Wyoming | collected... | reverse complement strand
CACTTTGGGCATGATGAAGAAAATTTAAGGGTCCTCATTGAAGCTGAGAAGCGAAAATTAAGAACCAATATTAAAATTAAAAATTTATCAAAAAATATCTTTAATATCCAAAAAATCCTCCAGAAGACTGATATCTTAATTATTATTGCAGGCATCCATACCCCTGGAAAATATTTATCAGCGCTTCCTGGCACAACAAAAGAAGTAACCACGCTCCTAAGACAAATAAATTACACAGGCTTTACAGTTCTTACAGGTCCAGCTGCGCAATTGGGGTCAGGTCTGTGGGGCGGTAAGATCGCACGGGACCTCAGCCGTGATGTTCAAAATTTTAATCTTATCGTAAAAGATCTTGAATATAAACTGGAAGACTTAATTAAAACCAAGTTTGCAACGGATATTGAAAAAGAAATTAGCTACGATGCGCTCAGGAAAATTGCGGTGGTTGGCTCAGAAATCGTCAAGCAATACCCAGACTATCCTTCTTTCCTCATCGCAGAAATTGAAACTGGCAAGGGGTGCCCCCGAAGTCCTGGGTGCAGCTTTTGTACGGAACCGGTCAAATATTGTGGGATAGAAAAACGGATGCCTAAAGACATTTTAGCTGAGATTAAGGCATTAAATGGAGTGGGCATAAAAAATTTTCGGCTGGGAAAACAGAGTTGTTTCTATACTTATGGAACGGCTGCTGATATAGAAAAGTTACTAAAAAATGCGCGGGAATTTGCCGAAATTTTGGTTATTGACAATGTAAATCCCGTCGCTGTGACTGAAGATAAAACGAAAGTAATTGTAGAATATTGTACTGAGGGAAATATTGCGGCGTTCGGCGTCGAGAGTTTCGATCGGGACGTAATAAAAGCGAATAATTTGAAAGCGACGCCTGAAATTATATATCATGCAATTGAAATATTGAACAAATATGGATCATCGCGTGGACCTAATGGAATGCCACGGTTCTTGCCTGGAATTAATATCCTTTTCGGATTGAATAGAGAAAGTAAAAAAACTCAAGATGAAAATCTCTTCTGGCTTCAGAAAATCCTGGATGATGGATTGCTAATCCGAAGAATCAATATTCGAGAAGTGGTGGTTTTTCCAGGAACGCCTCTATATACAGACTGTGGGGATAAGTATCTAAAGAAAAATCGAAAGTTTTACTGGAAATGGAGGAATGAAATACGGCAAAAAATTGATTTTCCCATGCTACAGAAAATTGTACCAACAGGGACAGTTTTAAAGGGAGTTAGAACAGAAATTTATGATGGAAATACAACTTTCTGCCGCCAGATTGGAACTTATCCCTTGATAATGGGAATTAAAAGAAGATTGGAATTGGATCAATTCATTGATGTCAAAATATTGGCACATATGGTAAGAAGCGTTGTTGGCGAAGCATCATTATAGTCTATGCCGGCGCATTAATTCTAAACAGAAATCTTCTTACGCCATCGTATTAACGCGGCTGCTATAAATATCGCAATACCGGTCAATATAATCAGCGGACCAGGGGGCAAATTAGGCAAATTGATAAAGCTTGCTAATAGAATGCCTGTAGTCGCTGAAATCGCGCCAAATAGAGCGCTTAATTTTAAATATCGAGATAGATTTGAGCTGATTATTTTTGCAGCCGCAGCAGGGGTAACTACCAAAAAGCCAACTAGTAAAGTCCCTGTAATTTTAATACCGATAGCCACTGTAAGTGAAACAAGCAAAAGATACAGAAGATTTATTCTCGCAACATTAATGCCATTGGATGTAGCGAGTTCTTCCGATATCAAACTCAAAACAATTTTTTTGTAAATAATAGTAGTCAGAGAAAAGACTATGATTGAAATACCGATTCCTAATATTGCATCTATTAAGCCTACTTTGGTTATATCACCAAAAAGTGCTTCAAGTAGATCTGGTTCAGGCACAATTAATATTCCTATTGCTAAGGCTAGCGTGAATGTCGCGCCTACGAGTGTATCAAAAGATAATTTAGTGGCTCTTCTTAAGTGCCAGATTGCGATTGTTGATACAAAGAGAAAAGCGAATGCGCCTATAAATGGATTAAAATGAAAAAGATACCCCAGAGCGACTCCAGGCAAAGCTACATGTGATAAGGCATCACCTACAAGTGCCATCTTTTCTAGTACCATAATAGACCCTAGATAACCAGCTGAAAACCCGACGGCAATCCCAACTATTAAACTAAATACTAAGACATCGGTCATGAAAATCACTATTTACATTTCTCTACAGACAGTTTCGCCATAAATCATGCTCTGCATAGATTCATTCATTATTTCCTTCGATTCTCCAAAAAATGTCATGCATTTATTCAAAACCAGCATATAGTCCGAATATTCTCTGATAATATGTAAATCATGTGATATTAAGAGTAGAGTCATTTCGTTTTCTTTAGCGAGGTTCTTTAGCATCCTGTAAATGGCCTCTTCACTATCAAGATCTACGCCGGTGGTGGCTTCATCGAACAATAAAACATTTGGCTTATCTATAATAGCCCAAGCGATTAGCACTCGTCGCAATTGCCCTCCAGATAGGGTCCCCAAACTCTTTTGCAGTACGAGTTTGCTTTTCAGTCCAACGAGGCTTAGGGCATTGTCAATATCTGAACTGGTAATTTTTGAACCATTCTTGAACGAAAGAAATTCTTTTACCGAGACAGGTATGTCACGGACGGACAGGAGCTGAGGCACATAGCCTATTTTAACCTTATTTTTCCATTCAATTTTTCCGGTGTAGGGGATTGTATTTAATAGAGATCTGAAAAGCATCGTTTTTCCAGCGCCATTTGGGCCACAAACTGCTAATATCGATCCTTTTTCAAGTTTAAAATTGATACTTTCCAGAATTACTTGGTTCGATAATATTACATTTAAATTGGATACTTCTAGTATGTAATCCTTGGGGCTTTCCATATCTGAAATAACCATCCTATGCTATATAGGGTTAATGTCCCTTGTAATTTTGCTAATGAACATATTAAACTATATAGGTGATGATTTTTTTGAAAATATTGATCTGCTACCATTCTGAGACCGGTAACACGAAAGTAGTTGCTGAAAGCATGGCAGAAGGATTAGAAAGTGAGGAAGTAACGCTTTTACCAGCAAGCGATGTGGATCCTGCAAGTTTAGCCAGCTATGATGCCGTCTTTTTAGGAACCGGAATTTATGCGGGTGCCATAGGAAAATCGGTTAAAGAACTCATGAAAAAGGTGACTGGTTTGCCCCCTAAGGTTGCTGTCTTCTGCACGCACAATAATCCGGACCCTTCATCAGTTGAAAAGGCCTTGAAAGGCATTGTGAAACAAATAACTGAGTGTGGATGCGAAAATTGTGTGAATTTTGACTGCATTGGCGAAAACCGAAATGAAAAGGTCATTGAAATTTTGATGAAGATGCCTGGGATGGCAGAAGCTCTTGAAAATTCCAAAGGCCATCCTGATGCGCAAGACCTTGAAAATGCGAAAGAGTTCGCCAGAAGCGTCCTCTAATTAGTATACTTTTCTATTTTTTTATTTCCTGCACTAATTTTAAATTCCTGTAATAATTGCAAGATGCAAATCCCAAGAATGAGCCCTATGAGGGAATATGCCCAAATGAAGCTAGCAATTTGGATTCCATTATTACAATGATTTTCGAGATAATAATTACCAGCACAGGTTTGCTCCAAAATGCATCGTGTATTTCCAAGTAAGGTATTGAATGTAATGTTATTGTAATCAGAATACATGAAAAGCAATCCAAAGGAATTATAATTTATAGTATTGAATTTAATAACATTATTACTTGATCTGAAGAAATGAATTCCAGCATTTGAGCTATAAGCAATACTATTATTATAAATTGAATTATTAATGGACAAATAGACTTCCATTCCATCGTTAGCATAACTAATTGAATTGTTGTAGGTACTTGTACAATTTGAATCGACCAACTCAATTCCCGTAGAGGCATATATTATAGTATTATTCATAATTTGTCCATTCAAGACACCATTCAGTCGTATGCCGCCACCTCCCACGATGGTATGATTAATTGTACAATTCCGAATGATAAAAGGCAGATTTGTATTATAGATTTGGATGCCATGATCGCTTCCAGTACCATTAATCACAAGATTTTCGATGATATAAGGCGCAACAAATGTTCCATTCCCAGAGGTGGCGGTACTGGCTAAATCACCATTGTTCATTATGAGAATAGGAAGGTCTGTTTTTATTCCTAACTGCGTTTTTTCAAGGGCTGATTGCATTGGATGAAATTCTACCAAGAACCCTATCGAAATCATCACCATGAAGAATGCACAAGAAATGCCCACCAAAAATTTTCTCATTTTCATGAACTTCCCCACTTATATTTTGTCATGATTCAGTTAATTTGAAGTTAAAAAGATTTGTCCTTTCCACTACTTTTTTAGGGAATTAACTTGAAGGTGTATTCAAGTTTGGAGGTTGAAATGATGCAAGAATTTGAAACGATTAAATTTGAACAGCAAGAGAATGGAATTAGTATTTTGACGTTTAATCGCCCAGAGAGCTTAAATGCGCTTTCAATTAAGCTACTGGAAGAATTCAACGCAGCCTTGGATTATCTTGAGTGGAATTTTGATTGTAGAGTATTGATAATAACGGGCAGCGGGAAGGCATTTTCAGCGGGAACAGATTTAAAGGAAGGCCCCAGTCTGAGGGCAGCAAAGTCGCCCGCAAAATATAGTCATATGCAAGTACTCAACATGGGAGACCCTATAAAAACGAATTTTATGGGACAGAAATGGGCGGCAAATACAATCGTCAAAATGCGGCGCATTCCTCAACCAATAATCGCGGCAGTCAATGGGGCAGCTGTAGGGGGCGGATTTGGAATAGCAATGGCAGCAGATATCAGAATCGCATCTACAGAAGCAAGATTTAACAATGCTTTCATAAAACTAGGCTTTTCTGGATGCGATTTTGGCAGTAGCTATTTTTTACCTCGATTAATCGGACTTTCCAGGGCATCAGAGCTTCTCTATACGGGGCGATTTTTCGATGCCGAAGAGGCTGAAAAGATAGGATTTGTTTCGAAAGTGGTACCCCCAGAAGAACTAATGAATGCCGCTAATGAATTGGCAGAAGAGTTATTGACTAAAAGTCCCTTAGGGTTACGCGCCACGAAAGAAGTGATTAATCTAAGTATCGATGCACCATCTTTGGAGGCGGCTGTCTTGCTTGAAAACCGGAATCAAGTCATTACTGGCAATACTAAAGACCTTATGGAAGGAATCACAGCATTTTTCGAGAAGCGGAAACCTAAATATGGCTTACGCTAAAAAATGAACGAAGGCTAAAAAAGGAAAAAAAGGAAAAAAGAAATCTTTTAGACTTCAATCCGAAGATTCAATTCTTTCACTAATTCTTTATAGCGATTGCGCACGGTAACTTCCGTCACATGCGCGACTTCTGCAATTTCTCGTTGAGTGCGTCGTTCACCTTCTAAAATAGCAGAAATATAGATAGCTGCGGCTGCCAAGCCAGTTGGATCCTTCCCTGCAGTTATTCCTTTATCGCGGGCTAAAGTAACAATTTCAGCTGCTTTCCGTTGTGTCCGCCCGGAAAGTATTAATTCTGTTCCAAAGCGGGGGATAAAATCGACAGGGGATGCCATTGGAATAATAATTTCTAACTCTCGTAGAATGAGACGATAGCAACGTCCTAATTCCTTTCGGTTCACTCGAGAATGCCTAGCGATTTCATCTAAAGTCCTCGGAACTTTGCGTTCACGGCAAGCTGCATATACTGCTGCTGCAATCATTGCTTCTATCGAGCGCCCCCGAATCAATTTCCTTTCAATTGCCCTCCGATAGAGCACTGCTGCAGTTTCTTTCACTCCTCGTGGGATTCCTAATTGCGAAGATAATCGATCCAATTCAGACATTGCAAAGGCGAGGTTGCGATCGATTGAGGAATGTACTCGAGTCCGAATTTGCCACTTGCGTAACCGATAGATTTGAGCTCGTCTTTTTGGCGTCAATTTTTTGCCATAACAATCTTTATCATGCCAATCTATCATGGTTGAGAGCCCTTTGTCATGCACAGTGAATGTAGAGGGACTCCCTACTCTGCTTCTTTTATCACGTTCTTCACTGGTAAAGGCGCGCCACTCTGGTCCATGATCAATATTGCCTGAAGAAAGCACTAGTCCACAAACCGCACAAATGGTCTCCCCACGAGCATAGTCAGTGTGTATTTCTGTGGATCCACATTCACTACATTTTTCTTCTTCTTCTTCGGTCTCTTTATCTTGGGATTTCAGCTTTTGATTCTCTTTATCTTGGGATTTCAGCTTTTGATTCTCTCTATCTTGGGATTTCTCCAAAACCAATCAATCACCTAGTTTTTTGGTTGGATGTCCCATTGCAGAAATAATCCTTTCCGAGATCGTGAATGGGGCTCAAAAAATAAATCTAAGCATCAAGCTAGAAATTCATTTATAAAGATTTCGGTTGTTGTTTTTAGCCTTACGCACCATATAAAGATTACGAGTAGGGTTATACTAGGGATATACTAAATACTCACTATTCGACAAAATATAATAAGGATAGAAATAAAAATAATAAGAATAAGAATAATTAGTTGCTTCTTTCGGCATCATATTGAAGTTAAGTAATTATTAAATTGGTAATTCTATAAGTAAATTTCTCAGGGGTGGTCTCAATCTTATGGAAACCTTAAATAATCCGTTGATATGGGCGAATTTTATTTTATGGATAGTAGGTACCGCTTTAATTCTAATTATCGGGATGATCGTGTTTAGATTATCGCAAAAAACGGAGATAGAACAAGACGAGGCGCAAAAGAAGCATTTACTCACGTGGGGATATTTTTTTCTAATATTAGTGATATCGAACGTGCTCATTCTCCTATGGAGGTTTGCAATTTCGAATTCCTTTTTTCTAGATATTCTTGAAAGATGTGCAAATGCCCTTTTCTATACCGCCTGTTTTATTAAAGTATTTGATATTGAAAAGCGTGGCATGAAAAAAAAGCGATATTTCTTTTCTTATATAATTGGGATTATTATTATCCTTAATCTAGTTGTGTCGCCTTCCCTTCTGAAAACTATATCACCCCTTCAAATTGCATTCATTTGTATAGTTACACTAGGCTATTCTGTTTTTCCCATCATTTACTTTTTGGTTTCGAGGCAGGCTATGGGCGAAGTTAGAGGGAATGCTTTAAAAGTCTCAGCAGGTGCGATATTTTTAGCTTTAGGCTATCTCTTTCGTCCGGAGAACTTAGTTGCTTATCGAATAACCCCATTTCTTAATACCGTGATTGACTGTTTTTATATTACCGGCCCAATTTCCATAATAATTGGCATCCTTTTAATTTATGAGAGTTTCAGAAAAGGCCAATGAGGATAATCCAGGCGTGGATATCGATTTAATGAGCCAATTGAGGGAAAGCTGACGGATTTCATTACAGAATTTGCTTCAGTTTTCATGGTATTTGTATTTAGTTTTGTGAATTTTCTGGAAGGATTAATTAAATTCAAATACCCTGAGAAGAATCGGAGAAAAGGAGTCCCTAAGAGAGCAATTAAAGACGAAGGAATTTTTTGGATGGGATTTGCAATTGCTATAGCGACCTTGGATATCCTTTTGATTACAATTCCTATTCTTAAATTTATTGAAATCAGTTTGATTGGGTTCGCCTCTTTTATATTTTTCTTTCTAGCCGCCTTATGTTTTCGAAAACTTAGAGTTCGGGTGGGAAAACCGAGGGCCGGACATAAAGAGGGTCTAATATTCAGTATTATAGGGGGCAGTTTTCTCATCGTATGTTTCTGGCTGTATTTTATTCTATAAAGCACTCGGCTATTTACTTCCTTCATTCATAGGTTATATTTTGAAGTCAGCATTGAAGTGGATCAAATCAATTCGAATTTTCGCCGACATTGAGAGAGATCGATCGTGTGATGTTGGAAGTCCAGTTTAATATTATATTTTTGAAGGACATCAGCCCCGATAATTACCTCTCGACTGAGATGTTCGACAACCCATGCGGTCCATCCAATGCCGCATTCTTCTAACTCTGCTGTTAGTGCACATAATCCCATAGGCATAACAATTGTTTCTCCATCCCCTAGTGTGAATTCCGCAGGGCGCCTTGGAGGAGTGATATCACAAAATTCATCGGCAAGGTCACGTCGAATAAAAGAATCTTCTGCACCTGAATCGAATAGAACTTCTACAACTTTCGATCCCTTGCTTCCTTCGATTTCTATTTGTTTCGTGATACGTCCCATTTTAATTCTCACCAGATAAATAATAAATCAGCGATTTATATAAAATTTTTACATATTTTTGGATAGGGGATTGAACCCCTAAACATTAAATTTAATTCTCATTTCTCTTGTAAATAATTGGTAGAAATTTTGATAGATTATAGGGAGAGGAAAAAAGGAACGGTTCTATACGCCCAAAAAAAAGAAAGACAGTTCTAGAAAAATGTAAGTAAAAGTAAAAAGGGAGACCACCCATTCTTGAAATGGGTATATTTATAATAAATTGAAAATAGAATAAAATTTTTATTTTTTCATAACGATTTGAATTCGCCAATTAAGGTAGTTAGGTGAAAATTCAATGGCAGAATTCGTGGATTATTTGGAATTGGGGCGAAAGGCGCTACTGAATAATGATGCTGAAGAGGCGATTTCGTATTTCAAAAAGGCGTTACCGGGAGCAGATGAATCCCAGCAGGTAGAAATCTATAAATCTTTGGGCGATCTTTATGGGAAATCGCAAGCGAAACAGGCAATTATTGAATATGCGAAAGGGCTAAAAATAGCGGCAGAAATACAGGATATAAATGTGCAGATAAAAATATTACAACAGATGGGAATTCTTTGCCAAGGGATGAAAAATTACCAAGAAGCCATAAAGTGCAATGAGAAATGCTTGGAAAAATTAGGAGAAATTCCAGATGTGGCAACTCAAGCTGAAGTAACCAGGTCTTTAGGAACATTATACTCGCTTACGAAAGATCATTTCAAAGCACTTTCAACGCTGCAAAAGGCCTTACAGCTCCAGCGGGAATTAGGAAGTAAGCGAGGGGAAGCAATGGCTTTGTATGAATTAGCCTTAGAGCAAGCTGATACAGACAATGTCAAAGAAGCACGTACAAACCTTCATGCCGCATTAAAAATTTGTAATGAATTGGGTATGGAATCCGATAAGAAGAAAGTTCTTCGTGAATTAAAGGCCATCGAATCGGAGCTGGAAGAAGAAGATTTGATTGAAAAGACCGCGTCCAAACATAAAAAAATTCAAAAGTTTTTAAAATAATATTTCATTTATAAAGCCCGTATCATTTCATATAGGGACGTTGAGTCCAAGCAATAAAACTATAAATCCTTGGGCGATTTAGGTAATAGCAGGCCATTAAAAACCAAGTTCTGCTAAAATTTGGCTTAATAGCTCCATGTCCTGTTCCTTTACTTGAAGAAGCCGGTCCTTTGGATTGAGTGCTTCAATCGGTAGAAATATCATCGCAAGAGCGGCCATCTTATCAATTTTGACTCGTTTATCAAGGATAGCCTGCATAAGGGAGGTATCGCTTGCAATTACTGCAAAAACCGTCCAAATATTATCAAAGGTGATCTTTGGTGCTTTATAATCCGGGGTCTCATCTACGGGAATTTCATCGAAATTCTTTAGAAAGACGGTGACCTGGAATGCATTTTTGCCCTTCACGGCAAGCATACATTTTCGATTCATAGATTCGCTGGCAATGTAATCCAACTTGTCGGGTTCATCTTGAAACATGAGTCTCAGCCGTTGAAAGAAATATCGGAAGAAGAATTGCGCGGCAGTGGCTCCAGTTATGGATCCATTTTCAATAGCTTGGAAGAATTGAATACCACGTTCACGAAGCTCGGGTGTGAGCTCATTAAACGTCATTGAAACTGCCAAATTGGTCACCCAAAAAAAGAGGATTATTTGATTTTAAGGATTTTATCGATTCGGTAGAGATCTCTTGCCTGCTGGATTATATTCCCGCTCAAAATGTTGGGGAGTTTGATATCTAGACCTTTGATGAGTTTCACTTTTCGTAAAAGCACGAAATCAAAGAACATCAGGATTAGATCCAATTCACCATTCAAGTAATTCGTAATGGTTTCGTATTCGCCTTCCATGACGACCGCTGGCTCTTGTAAGGCTTTGCCAATTGCCGCCTTCATCGAACCATCCTTGATTAAAACGTGAACATACCCCTCATTCAGTATGTGAACCTCGATAGCCTTATCCCATCCCTTAATCCAGCGTTGATATTTTTTAGATTCCATCTTAATGTCCAGAGCAGGTTGCAGGAGATTCACTAAGCCTTGTAATAATAAATTCCCGCTTTCTGGAACCGCGCTTGGTTTTACAGGGGGTTTGACTGCTTTCAATTTTTCGGCTTCCTCTTTCTTTCTCTTCGCTTCCAGCTGTCTTTTTTCTTCTTCAGCTTTTCTTGCCATTTCCTCTTTTTTTCTTAATGCTTCGACCTTCAGTTTTTCTGCTTCTTCTTTCTTTTTCTTCTCTTCCAGCTGTCTTTTTTCTTCAGCTTTTCTTGCCAGTTCTTCTTTCTTTCTTTTTTCTTCCAGCTGTCTTTTTTCTTCGATTTTTCTTGCCAGTTCCTCTTCTTTTCTTAATGCTTCGGCTCTTCGGGCATCTTCTGCTTTTTTTACTTCGTCAACTTTCTGCGCTGCTTCCAATTTTCTGGTACGTTCTTCGATGTCAATTTCTTCTTCTGGAAGCGGACCTAAAATAAGGTCTTCGGGCTTGAGAGAAAGTTCTTCCGAGGATTCAGAAATTGGTAGAATACCGGGTTCCAAATTTTCTTCATCTTCGCTCTCTTGCTCTTCTTCTTCATTGCTTCTTTCTTCATCGTTCTCAGAGGGTCTAATCGTAAGATACACCCCTTAAAATTTATTTTCAATCTATTAGTAATTTTAAATTCTTGTATTTCATAAGTAGATAATATTATAAAAAATATAGCTTATTGGTTAAAATGCGAATTTTAGGCAATTGGGTAAAAAGTTTCTGATAAATGAGTCTAAGAAAAATTTTAGGAAAAATAATTTTAGATTAGAAGTAAAATTTGAGTTGTGATGGGATGATCAAGTTTCTTTCGGTTTTTGGGTTGCCTTAATTCTTTTCTCCGCAGCCATTTGCCATTCTTTGATTTTTAGAGCGGTAACATCTTTATGCCCGACGCGCTCAGCAAGGACTCCGGGATCTACGAAGAGTAAATCATCCACAATTTCAATTCCGATATTTTCAAGCAATATTCGGATTTTTTCAGTGACGCCTTCAATTTTTATAATGGAATCTTCTAGGGATAGGGGTTTTAAGATTTCTTTTTTAGGAGGTTCTTTTAGTTTGGCTGGTTTCATAGATTCTTCTAATTCTAATTTTGCGGTCGGTTCTTCGAATAAAGGTTTCTCTGGGGGCTCAGCTGCCATAGCTTCTGCGATAGATGCCTCTATTTCAGCCAGTTCAGCAGGTTCTTCTATTATTGCCTTTTTAAGAGGTTTTTCAACTTCTTTTTTGACCGGTACCGCTTCCACCATTTTTTTAGCAGGTTTTGCCTTTGCTGCCTTTTCTACAACTTTTTTGACCGGTGCTGCTTCTGATACCTTTTTGGTGGGACCTTCTTCTACCGCTTTTTTAGGTTTTTTAGCAGATTTTTGTAGGGCTTCTATTTTCTCTTGGATTGCGACCTCGGGTTTCTTTTCTTTTTTAGGGATTTCAACCTCTCGTTTATGTGGCCTTAATTTTTCTTTTCCTTTTCTCGTAGGTTGGGCTTCTGAAGAAAGAATCATCGATTTTAACTCAGTTTCTGGAGGACATAGGACGAAAGTCCCTTCGGTAAGAGCCTTAGCGCCGTGCCGAATTTTCATTGCAATTTCGTCATAATATTTAGTGGTGCCTGCAAAAAGCACTATAGAGGCGATAAAATCGTCATCATTGGCGGAATTCTCGTCAGTAATTTTAAGTTCAATTTTATCCCCACGTTTTGACTCAACGGAAGCGATTTTACGGTCTAAAAACTTTTTCTTGATGCCGAAATTATTTCCTACCTTTTTATCAATTTGAAATACATCAAAGATTCCTTTCCCAGCCTTGTTTGGTAGGGAAAAAATTAATTTATCCGATTCAATTTCAAAATCTATGATAAAGGGTGAAGATTTTAGAAATATTGTAAATAAAGGTTGCTTCTCGCTCAGAGGATATAGTGCAAATTCTTTTAATAAGCGCTCTTCAATTGAACCAATAGTTGTACCTGTCCGTTGAAGGAATTTGATAACAATACGGTCAAAAAGATCATAATTCGGACCTTTTCGAATGTTATCGTTCCAAATTTCTTTTTTGAATACTAATGTCCCAAATAACCCACCATCGATGACAACTTCTCCAAGCAATGAGAAATCGGAAGCGTCCGAAACATGAACACCCTTAAATTCAGTGTATTTCGTAAGTTGAGTGCCAGTCAGAGGCGGATCAAATATTTTGATATTAATTTTCTTCTGATTGAATTCTGCCATTTCTAATCCGGCTTTCTCCCATTATATATTTAATTTTAAAATTGTTTAATTTTAAAGTTTCGGTTCACAGAACTCTATTAGAGCGTTTGATATTGCCCATCGGAATAAATAATTTTCTGAGCTTCTAAGAGGCGTTTCAGGTGCTTTTGCAGCATGATCCGTTCAGCGGCGAGGTAATACTCAAGCGGTTCGCCGAACTTCCCCTGGATGAGGGCACATGGAACCATCTCGTTAAATGTCTTAGGTCCTTCCAAAAAATTCAGAATATTGGTCTCGCGTTCTGGAATTTTGGATAAATAATGCTCTAATCTTTCAGGAATATCATCGGATATGAGACCTTTATGGCTGGTAATAATTATTTTCGGAGCATTCTGAAGGAGTGCTTCAATGGATTGTTCAAATGATTGAATATCGGAATCGAGAGCTCCATACCACGGGCCGTATGAAGTGAGATCAATATCACTGGAGTACATTAATTGTTCTTGTGGTAGTTCAAAGCAACAATGCCCTCCTGAATGGCCTGGAGCATATATTACTTTCACTTGAATAGTCCCAAGATCAAAAAGTTGTCCATGCTCAAACGTCTCCAGATTATCCAGCGGCTCATAATGAAAGGTTTTCAGGAAAGCATCAAGCATTTTAGAGAGTTCAGGTGTATCAACGCCATACAACCTATACAGTTCATCTCTTGATTCCGCCGCAGGCTTATCCAATTCGTGAATAAATCGAGTGGTTGTTGAAAAGAGCGATTTCTCGTAAATATGGTCTTCATGAGCATGACTATAGCAAATTATATCAGGTTGCCCGAACTTTTTGAGTAATTGGTTAATTACAGATCGTCCGATACCAGTGTCAATCAATAATTTTTGCCTGTCATTAATGAAGAGGGAATTAGAAAAGGGATACCGCCCCTCATTATTCCCTGGAATAAACCAAACTTTGTCATGGACTTCTTGAAACATTTTACATCACTAGGAAATGGATTTTTTTTTGAATTTTTTAAAAATATTTATTAATTTTTTCCCGGATATGGGAGGAAATTTCAAAGGGAGACCTCAAGTATTTGAATATTTCCTCCAGTAGGGATTTTCTCGATATCCGGTTCCAAGTATAACTCTATTGCTTCCTTAATATTTTCTAAGGCTTCATCTATTGTATCTCCTTTAGAAATACATCCAGGCAACGAAGGAACGAAAATAGTAATTTCTCCCTCTTCATTTTCTTCTAAAACTACTTTAAATTTCATAAAAACCGCCGTTTCTTATAAAATTCTTAATTGATTGATTTTTTTGTCCATTGATACAGCAATTAAAAAGTTAAATATTTTCTTATATCAACCTCAATAAACAAATCTGATTGATTAATTTGATTAAAGAAAAGAAAAATAAATATGAAGAAGTTCTTTAAAATCAGTTTAATATAGATACAGAGGAACTCTTTGAAGAATTCATCTTAAAAACCGATTTCCTGTAAATTCATATCAATAATGGCGAGGTCTTCTTCACGAACTTTTTCAATCATTTCCTCTGTTTGAATGGTAGTGATGGGGGCAAGCCACCTTAAAATCTCGGCGAGCTTCTTCACTTTAACTTTTTTCTCAATAAGCGCCTGTGCTAAGTTCGTTTTAGCAAGAATAACATCTTCCACAACTTGCAAATCAATGAATGCCATCGTGGGACTCTTGGGATTCACGCCCTTGGTGAATTGTAAATCGGAAATAGTGTTAATATGTAGGGTCACATCAATCAGATCAGGGACGATTAATCCAACTATTTGATTTTTAACTGCTTCTTGTATAATTGTTGCTATTTCTGGCGTATCTCTATACATCGGGTCTAAGCGTTGGAAAAAATATTTGAAAAAGAAGGAAGCCGCTTGAATGTCCGAAATTTTGCCGTCCCTTAATCCTTGTAGGGCTTGCTTTACTCTTTCTTCAAGATCGTTAGGTAAGACTTGAAATCTTAAAGCCAGTGACATAAACACAATATAATTAGTATCGTATATGTAATTCTTTCGATTAGCTTTCGCTATAATTTGGAATTATTGTTTTTGTGAATCTATAAGGGCGGTCAATTTTGAGGCGTCGACATCCCGTTGAAACAGAGGTGCTTTGTTGAATTGATATATCGTTAAATTCTCTTCATAAGTGGGTTTATTTGGATTGATATAAAAGATACCGAGGGGATATGGGTCCTGTTCGATGGCTTTCTCAAATGCGAGTTGTCGATTAGTGGGATCGTGGGATTCATCGAGTTTATAGGTATGCTCATTAAACCATTGGGGAGTATTTGTTTTGTTAAAAGAGGGACAGGGGTGCATGAGATCAACTAAGGCATAGCCCTTATGGCTAATGGCTTGCTTTAATATTTCTACGGTGAAATCGATATCACCACTGTAAGTTCGAGCTACAAAAGAAGCATCCAGAGCAATGGCGACAGATAATGGATTAAATGGCTCAAGAATTACACCATTGATTTGAACCGGGGTTTTAAACCCAATTAGGCTGGTCGGAGAAGCTTGCCCTTTAGTTAAACCATAAACCATATTATCGTGGACAATATTGGTGATATTTGGATTGCGGCGGATTGCGTGAATGAAGTGATTGCCGCCTTCTCCGTAGGTGCAGCCATCACCGCTTTCGCAAATTACCACAAGGTCAGGATTGCAGGCTTTAATGGCAGTGGCTACTGGCAGAGATCGCCCGTGTAAGCCGTTAAAGAAATTTGTTTTTAAGTAATGTGGGATTTTAGCAGCTTGCCCAATACCAGAAACCATGACCAAATTTTTGGGGTTAATTTCCAGTTCAACCAAAGCCGTTTTTAACGCCTTTAAAATCCCATAGTTTCCACAGCCAGGGCACCAGGCGATGTCAATGGGACCCAGATCAAATAGTTTTGTATCTGTCATGCATCTCACCTTATTTGAGAATTTGTTGCAAGTTATTTATTATTTCTTCCACTGAAAATGGCAACCCATTATATTTAAGAATGTGTTCTTCAATTTCAATGGAAGTCTGAAGTTTGATTAAATTTGAAAACTGAGCTGTCGCGTTATTTTCAATAGCGACTATAGTTTTAGCATTTTTTAGATAATTGGCTGTATTTGGATGCAAAGGATAGACCTGTTTGAAATGAAGTGCCGCGGTATCAGTCCTGCCCAATTTTTCTAAAGCTTCCTTCACAGGATGATACGTCGACCCCCAACAAACTACTATATTTTTGTATTTTTTCGGTCCAATTAATTCTGGTGGAATGCTATCTTGTTTAATCGATTCCAACTTTTGTAAGCGTTTATTAACCATTTTTATACGGATATCGTGATCTTCGGTAATGTGGCCTTCCTCGTCGTGTTCGTCGCTGTCAAGCCCCACTAGCCCAGCACCATAACCCGGAATCCCCCGGGGGGAGATGCCAGATTCTACGAATTGGTATCGCTTGTAATCCTCCAAGGTTTTAATAAACTGCTTTTCGACTTTAATATCAGTAAGATCGAAATAAGGGAAATTATAAGAAGAATCAAGGAAGTATTGGTCAGTGAGGATAAACACTGGTACTTGATATTTGTCGGCGAAGTAAAAGGCTTTTTGCGTTAAATAGAACCCATCTTGGAAGGTCCCTGGGCTTAAAATGATGCGAGGAAATTCCCCATGCCCTGCGAAGAGTGCAAAGAATAAATCTGCCTGTTCGGTTCTCGTTGGTAACCCGGTTGAAGGGCCGGGGCGTTGCCCAAGATGAATAACAATAGGGCTCTCGATCATCCCAGCAAGACTTAAGCCCTCCACCATTAGCGCAAAACCCCCGCCGCTCGTGGTTACCATGCCTCGGGCGCCCGCGTACCAAGCGCCCTGAGCCATATTAATGCTACTTAACTCATCCTCTGCCTGTTCGACAATGATGTCAAAATCTCTGGAATTCTGAGCAAGAAAAACCAGCACATCCGTTGAGGGTGACATCGGATAGGAAGAGATAAAATTACAGCCACCAGCGATAGCGCCTAGCCCCACTGCTTCTACCCCACTCAAGAATAAATCCTCTTTCACAGAGGGGTCGGGCATAAGATCAATTTCTATTCTTCCTGACTGGGACAGCTGCGTCCCAATTTCATAGCCGGTTGTTATTGCGGCAAGGTTTTTCTGAATCACATCCTCACCCTTTCTCGAAAAATAATTGGTCAGAAACTCAGTAAGTAACTCTTGGCTCGCTTTGAATAGGCTGCAAAGCACGCCGGAGGCAATTATATTCGCATATACGGCGCCACCGATTTCTTTTGCTAATTGGGAGAAAGCGATCTCGATGAAATTATAATTTTCAATTTCAAAATCTTCGTCTAAATTTTCTTTTTCTCCTAAAATAATTGTATCAGAACTGAGCCGGCGCTTAACATGTGCAATTGCGCCTTTTTTGAGCGGAATTAAAAGATCAATTCGATCAACAAATGCGGAAACAGGACTTGATCCGATGCGAATTTCCGTCGAATTCAATCCACCTCGAATCCGGGACATGAACTCTCGTGTCGCAAAGACATGGTAGCCAGAGATTTTGAGCAAATGAGTCAAAAAATATTCTACCGTTTGAATCCCTTGACCCGCTTCACCACATAACACAATTGAAAAATCTTTCTGGATCATCGACATTTCCTCACTTCTAATTTCAATAATGATCAAATCAATTATTAAAAGAGTTTAAAAGGATTAAGACAAGAATTGCCGTAAATATCGGCATGAACCTAGAATCTGAATGAAGTCAATCAGGTTAAACTCTTAAAATTGGCTTTTTTTGAAAAACAGTATAGATGGTTGTTTTATAAAGGTCATAAGTGTAGTCAGGCGGAAAAATAGCCTGGATTCTACTAAGGAGATTTGCTTGGATTTGTTCATCGGTAAAGTTAGGCTGATCCTCCAAGCTAGGATCAAATTTATGGAGAAAGATTGAGAAATCAACTTTTTTATTCTTTTGTTCAAGGGCGTCGACAAACGCTGCTAAATAGTCTAGTGCTAGGTCATATCGGTCAAGATCTTGCACATCAATGACAAAAATAATCTTATCAGCATTTAGATATTTATCAAGATCTTGAAAATATTCTTGCCGGTACTTCTCCTGGCCGCCCATATCCCAAATTGAGAATTTGAAGGCCTCCTCATCACTGTAATTCACGATATTTAGTCCAGGTGTAGGTTTTAACGAATAATATGATAATAAATTAGTGTTTCGCGTCAAACTGAGTAAAATAGAAGTTTTCCCACTATTATCTAATCCAACTAAGACTATTTTCTTGATATTTCGCTTATTATTCGAAGAATTTTTAGTGCCCATTTACTTTCCTCAACTAAAATAAAGTGTCTTTAATATTGCCAGAGGTGATGTCCTCAATTTTCTGCTGGGACCGATCAGCAATATATTGATTAATGTTGAGAAGAATATCGTGGATTTTGGGGTCCGCAATTTTATAATAGCTTTTAAGCCCATCTTTTCTGAAAGTTAGAATATTGGCGCTAAAAAGAACCTTTAAATGTTGGGAAATAGTCGATTGACTTTTCTTTAATTCATTTTGGATATCATTAACCGTTTTTTCTGTATCTTTTAGGTATTCAATTATTTTGAGTCGGACGGAATGCGCCAAAATTTTAAGGAACTCGACCGTATTATCAATTGGATCCTTCATAACTGCGCCTATTCTAATTTGTTAGCTATTTTTGAATACATTATATTATTATGATATTTAAATGTGATTAGAAATAGTAATCTAAAGGAAGTTATTTAAAAATATAAGCAATTATTGGTAGGAAATAGGGGGGTGTAGAAACCCATCACTATTACTTGAATTCTTTATTTTATGAAAAAGTCGAAGAAGTCTTCAGATGCTTTAATTTATTTTTATTATAAGGGTCATTTCAAAAAAATTACATTCATCGGGCTTTAATTTTTTGGACAATTGGGGGACGCTGTTTGTACAGTATCCGGAATCCGCAGTGGGGGCATTTAACGCCCGGCAAACTCTCTAAACCTTTTGTTGTAACTTCTTTACCGCACCGACCGCAGCGATAGGGAGCCATTTAAGCATTCATCTCCAAATATTAAAAAGAAGAAAAGCGAGG
>Ga0315279_10004496_pt1 | contig 18679 bp, 17 predicted proteins | sample YL17G06_20_MG_FD_203694 | JGI IMG/M metagenome (GOLD analysis project Ga0315279, IMG submission 203694) | Sediment microbial communities from Yellowstone Lake, YNP, Wyoming, USA - YL17G06_20 | ecosystem: Environmental > Aquatic > Freshwater > Lake > Sediment | place: USA: Wyoming | collected... | reverse complement strand
CGCTGGCGGAGTCAGGGTGCGCGGAATTCCTGTCCCAGACATTCTACCACTCACTGGCGAGCCTGTTCTCCACTGACAGGGGAGAGTTCATCGAGCAGGTGAAGAAGCACAGGGAGATGATTAAGAGTCTCCTCGGCCAGACCACGCAGGTTTTCGAAAACACCGAGTTCATCTTCAACAACTCCATAGCGAAGACCGTGGAGGGAATCGGTTTCAAAGGAATTTTCACAGAGGGTGCAAAGAGGATCCTGGAGTGGAGGTCGCCCAACTACGTCTACAAGGCGAAGGACTCCGACATCCGAGTCCTGATGAGGAACTACAGACTCTCTGACGACGTGGCTTTCAGGTTCTCCAACAGGGAATGGAAGTCGTGGCCACTCACCGCTGACAAGTATGCGGCATGGCTTTCCACAGTCGAGGGTCAGTGCATCAACCTTTTCATGGATTACGAGACTGTCGGGGAGCACCAGTGGCCTGAGACGGGGATAAGGGAGTTCTTCAGGTGGCTCCCTCAGGAGGTGCTGAAATATTCCCACATGAATTTCGCGACGCCGTCAGATGTGATCGCCAGGCACGGTCCTATGGGGGAATTGGATGTCGACGACTTCAACACCATCTCTTGGGCAGATGTCAAGCGCAGCACGGACGCCTGGCTCGGGAACGACATGCAGCGCACGGCGTACAACGGCGTGAAAAACCTCGAGCCCTACGTGAAGAGGACAGGGAACAAGGACCTCCTGGAGACGTGGAGGCTGCTCCAGACAAGCGACCACATCTATTACATGTACACGGAGCCTGGCTCCTCGGGCATGGTGCACGGGTACTTCAGTCAGCAGTTCCCCACAGAGGCCTTCTGGACGTTCATGAGGGTCCTGTCTAACTTCTACGAGAAGGTGGCGGAGAAGCTGTCGGGCCAGGATGGCGTGGCCGCGCACCTGCTGAGGATTCTGCCGCCGGACAAGGCGTTCCACTTCCACGAGGACGGCACGTACATGAACCTCTCAGCCCACAGCCTGGAGGAGCTGAAGGATGCCATCCTCCTCGCGCCCGACAAGTCTCTTCTTTTCCACGTCGCCTGCAAGCACTTCGAGAAGTGGGCGAGGTTCACGCTGGGCGACGGCGAGCTCGCGGACAGAATAGCCAAGATAGAGGGGGTCAGCGCAGGGGACCTGAAGCAAAGACTTTATGTTATCATAAAGGACAGGATATCAGAGTTAGGAGGAATGAAGTGAAAATAGCGATGCTTGCCTGGGAGTCGCTCCACTCCGTGAAGGTAGGGGGGCTTTCGATAGTCGTGACCAGGCTGGCAGAGGAGCTTTCGAAGAGAGGACACGACGTTCACCTCTTCACAAGGTGGGCCGAGAACCAGGCGGAGTACGAGTACGTGAACGGGGTCCACTACCACAGGTGCAAGTTCGACCCGGGGCAGAACCTGATCCACTTTTCTCATAACATGTCGCTGGCGTTCGTCGCTCGCCTGAAAGAAGTTGAGAAGGCGCGCGGCAAGTTCGACATAATCCACGGACACGACTGGCACGTCGTTGATGCACTTCATGAGCTGAAGGTCAACGAGGGCAGGCCTGTGGTCATGACGTTCCACTCCACGGAGTACGGGAGGAACGGGGGGACGTTCGGAGACTGGTGGGAGTACAAGGAGGTCTCAGGGAAGGAGTGGTACGGGGCCCACATCGCAGACAGGGTCACCGCGGTCTCTGGTGCGTTGAAGAACGAGGTCTGTTGGCTTTACAAGACCCCCCCGGAAAAGATAGACGCAATCCCGAACGCCGTTGACCCGAGGAAATATTTCATGAAGCTGGACCCTGGCAAGGTGAAGGAGAAGTACGGGGTTCACCCGCTTGCGCCCACCATCCTGTTCATAGGGAGGGTTGACCACCAGAAGGGGCCCGACCTGCTTGTCGATGCTATCCCCAAGGTTTTGGCTCACAGGTGGGACGTCAAGTTCATATTTGCCGGGGACGGCGGGGCGCGGGAGTGGCTGGAGGGGAAGGTGAACGACATGGGCATCTCCGAGAGCACGAAGTTCCTTGGGTGGGTGCCATACTGGGGTTACGTGGAGCTCCTCAACGCCGTAGACATCGTGTGCATTCCCAGCAGGAACGAGCCTTTCGGGATAGTGCTTCTTGAGGCCTGGTCCACTGCAAGGCCTGTCGTTGCGTGCGACGTGGGCGGGCTAGGGGAGAACATTGAGAACTTCGTGAACGGGCTGAAGGTCTACCCGAACTCGGACTCGATAGCCTGGGGGTTGAACTACCTCCTGGACAACCCCGAGGCGATGAAGCAGATTGCCGCGAAGGGCGCGGAGAGCGTCAAGAAGTTCAGCTGGTCTAATGTTCTGGACATGTTGATGGAAACCTACAAGAAAGCCCTCGGGAAGTAGGTCAGCTCATGTGGGTTCTGGCAATCGGGGACATAAACGTAGACATCATCGCGCGCACAAAAATGCCGCACAAGGGGAAGCAGGTCGTGCCCCGCGACTTTGAATTTCATGGAGGGGGATGTGCGGCTAACTTCGCATTCGCCTGCGCCAGGCTCGGGGCCAAAAGCAAGATAGTCGGGAAGGTCGGTGCTGACTTCTTTGGGGACCTTGTGCTGGATGAACTGAGAAAGGGGTCGGTGGACGTCAGGGATGTCGCTGTCACGGAGGGGAGGACTGGAATAACTTTTGCGATGTCAGAGAAGGAAGAAAGGTCGTTCGTGACTTTCAGGGGGGAGAACGCCAATTTCGTTGAGCGCGACATCCCATTAACAAGGCTGGATTACGACATCGTGCACATGCCGGCTTTCTTCCTGTTAGAGAAGCTGCGGCCGAGTTTTTCAAAGCTCGCGACCAGGGCAAGGAACCAGGGGGCGTTCACTTCCATCGACACTGGATGGGACCCCTTCGGCAAGTGGTCTGAGACGGAGTTCCTGTTAGACGCGATTAAAAGTTTCGACGTTTTCATGCCCAACCTTGAGGAGGCCAGGTCCATCCTCGGGGCCCCGGTGGCCAAGGAGAGGACCCTGATGGAGAGGCTCTTCCGTCTTGGGCCGAAGGTTGTTGTCCTGAAAAAGGGCGAAAAGGGTTCAATCGTGGGCGAGAAGGGCAAGAAGCTCCTCAGGGTCCCGCCTTTCAGGGTCAAGGCCGTCGACACAACAGGCGCGGGGGATGTCTTCGGGGCCGCGTTCATGATGGCCTACTTGAACTCCAAAGATGTTGAGGCTGCAGCGAGGTTCGCGAGCGCCGCCGCGTCCATAAGCGTTTCAGGAGTCGGTTGGTCGAGCTATCCGACATGGGACCAGGTAAACAACGTTCTGAGAAAGAGTGGGTTCAGGGCCGTGCTGTTCAAATTAACCTGAACATCGGGGCGCCGTCACGAAGGAAGCCTGGTTATGAGCGTCAGGATTATCCCGAGCATGACGAGCCCGATCAAAAGGGACGCAGCATAACTGCGCTTCGGGTTTTTTGGCCAGAGGTATTCGTCAAGGAGGCCCCACATCCCGCGCCACACCATGACTACAGAAAGCACGGCCAATATGTAGATGGCAACCGAGACGAGGTTCATTTTTCCAGCCCCCTTATCACTCGGATTTTCATGTTTTAAACTATGAGGAGGGGGCGGTAAGAAGCCCAAAAAATGGCTGTTTTATTTACCGAGGTTGTGTATGTTTTGGTGGCAATGTTCGAGAAGTACATCCGCGACCCGATCCATGGGTACATAGGCGTCACAGAGGCGGAGAAGAGGGTGGTGGACAGCTGGCCTGTGCAGCGGCTGCGCGGGATCAAGCAGCTCTCCATAGCATCCATAGTTTATCCAGGGGGGGACCACTCCCGCTTTTCCCACGCCCTCGGTGCAATGCACGTGGCAGGGCTGATTGCAGACATCCTGAAGAAGAGCGTCGAGATCTCGGATGATGAGTGGCAGCTCCTCCGCTTGGCGGGGCTCCTTCACGACATCGGGCACGGCCCCTTCTCCCACTCGTTCGAGGAGGTCATGGTGAAGCACAAGGGGCTCAACCACGAGCAGATGGGGAAGGATGTCGTCAAGAAGAGCGAGATCGCCGATGCACTGAAGGAGATCGGTTTCAAGCCGGACGACATCATAGACCTGACTTTCGGGAAGGAGACTAAGGAAAAGCGTTACCTCCATCAGGTGACAGCGAGTCAGGTCGACGCCGACAAGCTGGATTTCCTTGTCCGCGACGCCTACTGCACGGGGGTGGAGTACGGGAGGATAGACACGAGCAGGCTCATCCAGGCCATGAGCGTCTGCGGAGGCGACATGGCGATAGACCTGAAGGCGCTCTATGCACTCGAGTCCTTCATGATAGCTCGCTACCAGATGTTCCTCGCGGTCTACTACCACCGCGCGGTCAGGGCAGCCGAGATACTCCTCAACAAGGCCATGGATTACGCCCACGAGCTCATCGGGCTGACCACTTTCGACGACATCGACGGGTTCCTGCGCATGGACGACGCGTACGTGACCACAAAGCTGAGGGAGCTCGACCCGGCGAAGCTCAAGGGAGAGGAGAAAAAATCCGCCGAGCTCGCGAAGGAGATGGTTGAACGGCTTGACACCAGGAAGCTGCTGAAGGCGGCCTACCAGAGGAACGTCCACATCCGCGACCCGTACGTGGCGAGGCTGCTGAGCGACGAGGGAGTCAGGCGCCAGAAGGAGAAAGAGATCGCGGAGGGCGCGGGAGTGGACCCCGAGCACGTCATTGTCGATGTCCCAACATTGGACTCCATCCCATACTACCCGAGGGAGGTGGACCCGATGGAGATCCCCGTGTTCAGAATTACGAGCGACGGGAAGAAGGAGCTTGTGCCGGTTTCCCAGTACTCCCAGCTGATCAATGTTCTGAAGGGTTACGTGAACGTCGTGAGGGTCTACACTGTTACAGAGTACAGAGAGAAGGTCGAGAAGGCCGCGGCGGAAGTTTTCAAGACGTTGCCGTTCGCAGCGCAGATAAGCATGTGAATTTCACAGGATGGCGCCGACGAGCTTTCGCAGCTCTGCTTGGATCTCGTCAAGCGGGCGGTTCCCGTCCACGACTTTCATCTCGCCTTTCTTTGCAAGCCGCAGGTAGTTCCGGCGCACCCCTTCCTGGAGCTTGATGTCCTTCTCGAACTCGTCAAGCTTGCGGGACGGCTTTATCCTTGTGAGCGTCACCGTGGCCGGCACATCTATCAGGATGGCCAGGTCGGGCTTCGGTACGTAGGAGTTTATCTTCCTCAGAAATTCCTCAGGCATCCCCCGCGCAGACTGGTATGCCAGAGACGAGTAGAGGTACCTTTCGTTTATCACGATTTTCCCGGAGCGGGTGGCAGGCGCGATCAGCCCGGAAATGTGCTGCCCCCTGTCCGCGGCGAAAAGCAAGGCCTCCACCTCAACAGGGACCTTCAGCTTCCCCTTCAAAATCATCTTTATGGTTTTCCCGATCACTTCGTTAGTCGGCTCATCCGTCGTCACCACTTCTCTGCCGATGGATTTCAGCCACCGGGCAAGCAGCTTTGTGTGAGTGCTCTTGCCGCACCCGTCTATCCCCTCAATTGTGATAAACTTCCCCTTCACGGTTATCCCTCACATGAGTGGGACTGGCAGGCAGAGCAGAAATACCACGAGGGAAACCAGCGCCAGGTTCCTTCTGCTTTTGGAGAGCTTGGAGACGTCGTCAAGTGGCCCCGCGTGAGGGGACCTGAACACGAAGAGGATTAGGAAGCCCCAGACCCAGAGAGGCGATTCTAGGTAGAACAATCCCGACAGCAGCAGAGCAAAGCCGAGGGTCCTGGTAATCGCGTAGTGCTTCTCTCCGCTCATGACGGCCCGGGAGATGTGTCCCCCGTCGAGCTGTCCAGCAGGCATAAGGTTGAAGAGTGTCAGGACCATCGCCACCCAGCCAGCAAACGCGAGCGGGGTGATCTGCATGGCTGTGGGCACGTACCCGAAGACGCCCAGTTGTAAAATCACGAAAGCCGCAGGCGCAAACGGAAGCGAGAGGCCGGATGGATCCGGGACAGACCGGAGAAGCCCTATGAACGTCAGAGGGATTGCCAGGGCAAAGCCCATTAGCGGGCCTGCGGCACCCATCTCTACGAGAGCGTCCCTGCTTGGTATGGGCTCCTTGACGTTGATGACTGCGCCGAATGTCCCCAGCGTACTCGGCGCGGGGATGAAGTATGGCATGCTGACGTTAACGCCGTTCTCCATGGCCGCAATCACGTGGCCGAGCTCATGGGCGCCGAGCAGCAGCATGATGGATGAGGAGAAAAGCAAGGAGCTGGCGACGTCCCCGCCGAACGGGAGGAAGAAGTACCCGGCAAGGAAGGTCGTCAGGAAAGTCGCCGCGAGAAGAGCCACGTTTATCCAACTTCTTGAAGGTTTGACGCCAGGGTGCTTCAAGGCGATGATCCTGAGCGAGTCCCCGAAACTCCGCATGGCAGGGATGTACCCCATCTTCTTGAGTGCGCTGAAAAGTGACTTGAAGGACCGCTTCGAGTCCTTTGCTGTGCCCTCGAACTCCGCTCGCTCCTGTGCCGCGACGAAGTCCTCGATCTCAAAGTATTTGGATGTTTGAGAGATTAAATCGGACAGCCATTTCGGGGCTTCGTCCCCGACCACCTTCATCATCCCACTGCATTTGGGGCATCTCTCCGCGGTCTCCCCCACATCCATCGCGGACATCCTGTAGTCGGAGTACTTGCAGTTAGTGCACTCGAACTTCCTGACAGGTATTTTTTGCTCCACCTACTTCACCTTGGAGAACCGCTGGCGCATCTCTTTAGGTAGGTTTTCCATCGTTGTCTTATAAAGCTCGGGGAACTCCGAAAAAACACGCGACGATGTTTTCGCAAAAATCTCTCCCGCCTGCCGGTGTCCCAGGTCTCGCTCCACCTCAGGGTAGACCGTCCGCAATACTGTTGCGAAGGCAGTGATTGCGCGGCTTTTTCTCTCATCGGGCGCAATCGGCGAGAGTTCCCGATAAACATCCGACAGGTCAACCCTACCGTCTGGTTCTATCTTCAGAGCGGAGATTATAGGTTCAGCCATCCTGTATGTTTTCAATTTCTTCTCTGCGACCACGGCGGCGAGGAGCTCGAGCACGCCGGAGTACATGGCAGACGGACCGGTCCGCACAAGTGCTCCCAGCCTTTCTTTCGCCAAAGCCACGGTTTCCCGCTTGCATTTCATCAGCATGGGCTGGAGCATGAGTTTGAAAAGTATTTGTGGCAGTACATAGTCGTGGAGGATCTCGCCGTGTGTTTTCAAAGAGTCGCGGAGGGTTTTGTCCATCACCTCAACTACGCGCTGAGGGGAGAGCAACCGCTCGTATGAGACCAAAATCTTGGAGTCAATGCTCGCGAATGTCCTGAAAATTGTCTGCTCTTTCTCCCGCGGGTGGATGAGCCCCATGTTTTTGGCGAGTGGTTCAAAGTGCAACTTCGGAAAAGTAAACTTGTACCCTTCAAGCAGCACCGGTTCTTCCTCGGAGCACTGGTCAAGAATCATCCTGAGGGGTTTTTCACCCGAGACGACGCTAAGACTCGCGAGATACACGTTTGTCAAGTCCAGACGCGCGCCCAATATCTGGAGCTCTTTTCTGAGCAGCCTGCGCTCTTCTGATTTCAGAGTTGGCAATTTTTTGCTTTCCCCGTACAGGATTCTCTCGCCGGCGGTCATGAACCCGAACGCCGCTGCAAAGCCGGCCACCGTCACCACGGATAGCCAGTCGTAAGTTGGAAGCAGCATGTCAATAAGAAAAACAGGGATACTCAAAACGAGGATGATGATGCCGATAAGGTGCAGCTTCGCGTCTCGGAACGTGATTAGGACCTTGAGCGCGGATATATTTCTAGTTCCTTGGATGGCCCTGAGCCGCACGACCCCTCCGGCCAAAATTGCCGCGAGCCCCAGTCCCCAAAAGGCGAGCACAAGCGGGTTGGTGTTGAGCGAACCAAAAATGCCAACGGCCCCAGTCACCACCATAAGAAGGAAACACCCAGCCCCAACCGCCCTCAGGCTGTTTCCGATGCCGCCAAGCAACCGCCTCGTGTTTTTGACGGCGTAGAACACAAACATGAGCGTAAACGCGGTGAAGACTGCGCCGATTCCGTAGATGAGGATTGTTGTCACATCCATACGTCAATCACCTCAAGCTCGCGCTCGATGTCCGTGATTTGTTCAGAGGAGTAGATGGTCGGTTCAACCTCAACAAGGAAAGTCCAACCGCTGCTGGCGCTTATCTTTTTCAGATCCCGTATGAAGTCCAGGGCCTTCTTGAAACCGTGTACCGTCTTTATCACGTCGAACGAGTCCAGGAATACAATCCCCTTTTTCGCTTTCTTCCCGAGCTCCGAGACCTTCCTCTTTATCTCATTCAAGTCCAACGGGCTCAAAGCATCCGCAGATTTCTTGAAGCTCATCCACACCACGGGTGTTTTCTTGAGTCCGTAGCGCTCTCGGACCTTCGGGCCGAGCTTGCTTATGCAGAGTCCCGGGACCCCGTGTGACACCTGATAAACAAAGACCTGGTAGCCCCTGCCGCGGCCCTTCACCAGATAGCTCCCGGTCTTGAGCTCGAACTCGGGGCTCTTGGCAGCGGTTTTCTCGACAGCAGGGGTTATCTTTTCCAGGACCGTCGGCACGCTGAAGACGTAGAGCATCGCCATGAGTGGGGGGATCGTGGAGACATGGAGCAGCGAATGCCACGGGAACCCAGTCGGGGCGAACCCCATCAGGAGATAAAGGATGAAAATAACGCTGAAAGCCGCCAGAAGTGTCTTCGTGTACCCGCCTTCAGCCTTTCCCTGTTTCGAGGAGTAGACCCACAGGTACACGTCCGTTTGGACGATGGCCCACAAAACCAGGATTACAGAAAGTGCCTGGCCCAACACAGCTTGGCCGAAAAATGGCGCCATGAAGTGGAATGGGGAGACGACCATGACTGGGATCGAAATTAAAGAAATGGCCACCAAAAAAAGATAAAGATGGTTTGAGCGCAGGACGTGCTTGACTTCACTCCACCAGGCTTTCTCAAATAGCGGGCGGTGGAGCCAGACGGCTGCTCCGCAGAACGTGACCGCGGCGAAGACTATGGAGATGTTCTCAAATATCCCGAAAACTCTTGCAAAGTCTGCAGGGGACGCCAACTCTTCACAGATTGCCGTCAGTGTTACCAAAGCATTGAGGGAAAGGAAGAGGGCGAACGGCCACCTCATCCACCTGCCGTACCTCAAAAACTTCTGGCGGAAAAAGGCCCCAATGATTATGAAGTTCAGTGTCAGGACCACAGAGAGGACGAACACATCCTCAGTAGCCATTACTTCACCCCGCTCCACCTTTTGTAGAGCTTGTGCTCGATGTCGAACATTTCAAGAATTCTTCCCACCACGAAGTCGACCAGGTCCGAGATTTCCTTTGGCCCTTGATAGAATGCTGGCATGGCGGGCAGTACAACCGCCCCGGCCCGCGTGAGCTTCGCCATGTTCTCCAGGTGAATCAGGTTGAGGGGAGTTTCGCGGGGCACCACGACCAGCCTGCGTTTTTGTTTGAGCGTCACGTCTGCGGCCCGTGTGATGAGGTTATCAGAAATCCCGTTAGCAATCGCTCCTACGGTCTTCATGCTGCACGGGGCTATGACCATCCCGTCCGTTTTGTAAGAGCCGCTTGCGATTGGGGCCGTCATGTCATCCGGGGCGTAGCTCCTCGTTGCAAGTTTTTTCAGATCCTCCGACTTTTTCCCGAGCTCAAGTTCCAGCAATTTTTCAGCAGCTTTTGAGACGACGAGTTCTGTCTTGACCCCGAGTTTCTTGCATTCCTCCAGCAGCCTGGCGCCATAAACAACGCCGCTCGAACCAGTGATTGCAACGACTAGGCGCATATTCTCATTTTAACGTTGTTATTATTGGTTAAAATAGCGTGAATTTTTCCCGTTTGGGTTGACGCGGCTAACCTTCCTTCACCTTGGTCGCTACAGCGTCTCCGACCTCTGAAGTGCTGGACTTTCCTCCTAGATCATAAGTCCGAGTCTTACCCTCGCGAAGAACCTCTATGACCGCCTGCTCAACAACGTCTGCAGCTTTCTGCTCGCCCAAGTGCTCGAGCATCATCTGTCCGGCCAAAATCGTCGCAATCGGGTTCGCCACGTTCTTTCCCGCGTGCTTTGGAGCAGAGCCGTGGATTGGCTCAAACATGCTGACGCCTTCGGGGTTTATGTTCCCCCCAGGTGCCATGCCAAGTCCCCCCTGAAGCATCGCTCCAAGGTCAGTGATGATGTCCCCGAACATGTTGGGCGTGACGACCACCTGGTACCACTCCGGGTTTTTGATGAACCACATGGTGATGGCGTCGACAAATGCAAACTCCGTCTCTATTCCAGGGTACTCTTTTGCAACCTTTTCGAAAACCTCGCGCCATAGTGTGTAAATGTGAGTGAGCACGTTAGCCTTGTCCACGGATGTGACGCGGTTCTTCCCCTTCCTTTTCGCGAGCTCGAAGGCGTAGCGGATCACGCGCTCGGAGCCCTTCCGGCTCACGACGCCAATCTGGTACGCTATCTCGTCGTGGTCGACATCAATGTCAAGCCCAAACTTTGCCCGGTAGATCGAGCGAGTGACCTCATGCTGGGCCTTCGACTTCTCCTTAGCCCTGCCTCCGACCGCCACGTAGAAGTCCTCTGTGTTCTCCCGCACCACGTGGAAGTTGATGTGCTCCGGGCCCTTCCCCTTGAGCGGGCACGGCACCCCAGGGTAGAGCTTGATCGGGCGCAGGTTGATGTACTGTTCGAAGTAGAACCTGAGCTTCAGGAGGACGCCCTGTTCGAGCAACCCGGTGGGCACGCGGGGGTCGCCGAGAGCACCCAGGTAGATCGCGTCCATCTTTGACAGCTTCTTCAATCCCTCTTCTGGCACGAGTTCCTTCGTCTTGAGGTAGTGCTCGGCGCCGTACGGGAACTCGGTGAAATCGAACTTCAGGCCTGGCGTCACCTCAGCCACCGCGCGCAGGACCTTTATCCCCTCGCGCATGACTTCGGGGCCTATCCCGTCCCCATTTATCACTGCAATTTTGTGCACCATCGGGCCGCCATCAAAGTTTCTATCTCTTTCACTATAGCTTCTGCCATCTCTTTCGTCCCGACGGCAGAAGGGTCGTTCGGTTCTTCCTTGAAATCATAAGTCACGTTCTTCCCTTCCCGGATGACGTTCGCCACGGCCTGCTCCACACTTTTCGCAGCTTCGTCCTCCCCCAGGTGTTCCAGCATCATCGCTCCGCAGAGGATCGCCGCCGTCGGGTTAACCTTGTTGAGCCCGGCGTATTTCGGCGCGGAGCCGTGGGTAGGCTCAAAAACAGCGAACTCGTCGCCGATGTTGACGCTTGGCGCCACTCCAAGTCCCCCGACAAGGCCAGCGCAGAGGTCGGAGAGGATGTCGCCGTAGAGGTTAGTCGTCACTATCACATCGTAGAGATGCGGCTTCTGCACCAGCTGCATGCACATGTTGTCCACGATCCTGTCCTCGAACTCCACGTTCGGGAACTCCAGCGCCACCTTCCGTGCCGATTCCAGGAACGTGCCGTCGGAGTACTTCATGATGTTGGCCTTGTGGACAGCAGTGACTTTCCTCCGCTCGTGTCTCTTCGCGTACCTGAAGGCGAACCTGACTATCCTCTCTGAGGCGAACCGCGAGATCGGTTTCAGGCTTATCCCGGAGTCCTCCCTCACCTTCGCCCCGATTTTCGTCCTCAGGTACTTGACAAGGTCCAGGGCTTCCGGGGAGCCGACAGCGAACTCTATCCCCGCGTAGAGGTCCTCGGTGTTTTCACGGACAACCACAAGGTCCACGTTTGAGTATCTTGAGCGGACGCCTGTGTACCACTTGCATGGCCTGACGCACGCGTAGAGGTCAAGCTCCTTCCTCAGCGCCACGTTCACGCTCCTGAATCCTGAGCCGATCGGGGTGGTGATAGGTCCCTTCAGGGCCACCTTGTTTTTTCTTATCGACTCCAGGACTTCTTCCGGGAGGGGCGTGCCTTTGGCCTCGATTGACTTCGCCCCGGCCTCAGCCACTTCCCAATCGATCTTGACGCCCGTGGCCTCTATGCACCGCTTGGCCGCCGCGGTGACCTCCGGACCGACCCCGTCTCCGGGAATCAATGTGACCGTGTGCATTTCATACCTCGAATGCTATTTTCCCGCATGCTTCTTAAATCATCGCCCAAGTACTTCCGCAGGGAGAAGTAAAGTTGGGGCTTGCCGTTTAATTTTAAGCACATTTGAAAAAATTTTCTTAATGACGAATGTCGCGCAAAATCAGAAAGATTATCGTAAAAACGAACAGACTTACTACAGCAGGGAGCACAGAATTTTGTAGTATGGCGATTGTAAAAATAATTGTCCCAAAACATAAGTATATTTCAAAGAGCGCCACTCTGTTTTTAAAATTTTTGCTTTTAAGTTTTGGGTTTTTTACCACTCCTTCTGGAAACCCATCAAGCACTATGAGGCCAACATAACCGCAGTCTTTACACCCGTATATGGCCGGTTGTGAAGTCCCCCTGCCACTACTTATTCTGCGCGAGCCACATTTGGGGCATGTTTTCACCATGTTTGTTACCAGATTAACTACAAGTTCCAAGTAATTAAATTTCTTCAGTATTCTGAAGCACGGTAGCAAAATATTTTTATTTTCCACTCTTCAGCGCGCCCTTTCGCCTGAGGTAGGGTATCAGTCCGCCGTCCTTGATTATCTCAAGTATGAAGTCCGGGAAAGGATCGGCCTTGAAAACCTTGCCGGTCGAGACGTTGCGGACAGTGCCGCCCTTCAGGTCCACCTTTACCTCATCCATGTTTTTGAAGCCGCTCCTCACCCCTGAACAGGTTATCACTGGCAGCCCCTGGTTTATCGAGTTCCTGTAGAATATCCTGGCGAATGACTCGGCCACGACCGCAGAGACTCCGGCAGCCTTCAGTGTTATCGGGGCCTGCTCCCTGCTTGAGCCGCACCCGAAGTTTCTCCCGCCGACGATGACGTCCCCAGGCCTGACCATCCTTGAGAACTGGGGGGAAATGTTCTCCATCGCGTGCGCGCCCAGCTCCTTCGGGTCGTGCTTGATCAGGTAGCGACCAGCTATGATGTCGTCCGTGCTCACATCACTTTCGAAAACCCAAGCTCTCGCCATCACATGTCCCTCGGGTCCGTTATTTTCCCTTTCACGGCAGAAGCCGCGACGGTCGCAGGCGAGGCCAGGTAAACCTTTCCATCTGGGCTCCCCTGCCTGCCCTTGAAGTTCCTGTTTGAGGATGAGATCGAGACCTCTCCCGGCCCAAGGATTCCCACGTGGCATCCCATGCAGGCCGCGCAGGCAGGCGACTCCACTATCGCTCCGGCGTGAACCAGTTTCTGGATTACTCCTGCGTTCAGGGCGTCGACGTAAACCTCGCGGGAGGCGGGCGACACTATCATTCGGACGCCTTTGGCAACCTTCTTCCCACCCATTACTTTTACGGCCTCTACCAGGTCCTCGAGCCTGCCGTTCGTGCAGCTTCCTAGGAACGCTTGGTCCACCTCCACCCCTTGGACATCCCTCGCTGGGCGGACGTTGTCTACCCTGTGCGGGCAAGCCACCTGTGGCTCAAGCTTGGAGACATCGTATGTCCTCTCTTCAACGTACCCCGCGTCTCGGTCGCTGAAGACCTCCTTGTATTTTCCTCGCGCCCGGCCCCTCAGGTACTCCCTGGTCAGTCGGTCAGGTGGGACTATTGCAGTCTTGGCGCCCATCTCCACGCCCATGTTGCACATCGTCATCCTGCCAGCCACTGTTATGTTCTTGATCCCGTCCCCGGCAAACTCCGCCGCGCGGTATGTGGCGCCGTCCACCCCGATGTCGCCGATTATCTTCAGTATCAAGTCCTTGGGGGCAACCCTGTTCCTCATCTTGCCGTCGATCCTGAACAGCACGCTCTCCGGTACCCTGAACCAGAGTTTCCCGGTGGCGAAGATTGCGGCCATGTCTGTGGAGCCGACCCCGGTCGCGAAGCAGCCCAGAGCTCCGTAAGTGCACGAGTGTGAATCCGCACCGACGACGAGCCTTCCCGGCAGTGCAAACCCTCCCTCCGGCACTATCTCGTGGCATATCCCCTGGTCCACGTCGTAAAAGTTCTGGATCTTGTTGTCCTTCACGAACTTCCTTAGCATAATGTGGTCCTTTGCCAGCTCCAGAGTAGTCGCAGGGGCCTGATGGTCGAGTACTATGACTACTTTGGACGGGTCCCAGACTCGCTTGACTTTCATCCCTTCAAGGGCTTCTATCGCTAGCGGGGCCGTGAGGTCGTGGGCCATTGTCACGTCCACGTTGGCCTCCACGATTTCTCCGGGAGAGACCTGCTTCCGCCCGGAGGCCCTGGCCAGTATTTTCTCCGCAATTGTCATCGACATGTTTTCATGTTGATTATATGCGCCTCAAGTTAAATAACATGCGAGGCGCAGAGGGGGAAGTGAATGCGAAAGATTGTCTTGGTTTTTGCCTTCATGTTGCTCTTTTCATTTGCGGGTAGCGTGTCCGCCGCTGACGAATTCGCTCCAGGACTTGAGCTGCACATCGAAAACTGCCCAAACCAGATCTATATCGGCGACACCTTGTCTTTTCAGGTGAGGGTGATAAACCAGAGCGGCCAACCCGTTCAATGCATTTTAAGGACATATTTTTACGACTACAACGACACCCTCGCATATCCGCCGCCAGTCCAGAGCACCACAGTTTTTCTCCATGAGGGCGACCAATCGACTTACGATAGAGAGGTCGATATTCCCGTGGGCGAGCAAACATTCAGCGAGAACATCAAAATAAGGTCCGACCTGCAACTGGTTTCTACAACAGGGTCCGGAAGGCTGAGAGCAAGACTCGGCGTGATGGAAAACGGTGTTTTCGTGAACATTGTTCCTGTTGGTACAAATTATATCACCATATTCCCAGCAGCCAGCCCAGGGGTGATAGTCCCAGTGAAGCTTGGCGTTGGCGTGGCAGTGGCAACAGCTTTGATCATGTCAGTCATGAACTTGCGGAAGCTCAGCGGAACATCAGTACGGAAGCCTTCTCGCCGCTCAGTCCGCCGCAGAACTCGCCGTTCAATTTAAATAACATGCGAGACGCAGAAGTAGAAGTGATGTGGAAAGTTGCCTTGGCATTTGCCGTCATACTGTTATTCATCCCGTTGAGCGGAGCCCTCGTCGCGGCAGAGCTCGTCCCGGGACTTGACATGCGCGTTGAAAACTGCTTAACCCAGGTGCGAGCCGGGGATACTTTGACTTTCCAGGTGAAAGTGACGAACGACAGCGGGCAGACAGTTCAAGGCACACTGAGGGCATATCTTTACGGGAACGCCAACTACATCGCATATCCTCTCCCAAGCTCCGGCATGACGGTTTATCTCCACGAGGGCGGTCGGGACGCGAACGACAGGAACGTTGAGATTCCAACGGGCGAGCAGACGTTCAGCATCAGCATCAGCATAAGGTCAGACGTGCAGTTGATTTATGAGACCAGCCCCGCGACTATCAGGGTCAGGTTTGGACAGGTGGTGGAAAACGGCATTTTTGTGGACAACGTCTCTGCAATTTCAAAAAGCATCTTGATCTTCCCTTCATCCGGTCCGGAGTCGATGATCCCGGTGAAGCTTGGTATTGGCGTGGCAGTGGCAACGGCTTTGATTCTCGCGGTCATGAACTTGCGGAAGCTCAGCGGAACATCAGTACGGAAGCCTTCTCACCGCTCCGTCCGCCGCAGAGCTCACCGTGCGAGAGTAAAGTCCTAGGTATCCGTGATTGGTGCGCGGAGGAGGCGGCTTGAACCCAGCCAGCCTGCGCTTCAGCTCATCGGGCGCGACAAGGAGTTCTAGTTTTCTGCGCGGCACGTCTATCAATATCTGGTCGCCGTCTCTGACCACGGCTATCGGTCCCCCCTCTGCGGCCTCTGGAGAGACGTGGCCGATGCAGCCCCCGCGAGTTGCGCCAGAAAAGCGCCCGTCGGTCACCAGAGAGACGGACTCCGAGAGCCCCATGCTTGATATTGCCGCCGTTGGCGTGAGCATCTCCCGCATCCCTGGCCCGCCCTTCGGCCCCTCGTAGCGGATGACTACAACGGTTCTGGGCTTGATTTTCTTCCCATAGATGACTTTGATCGCCTCTTCCTCGCTGTTGAAAACTCTGGCGGGCCCCTTGTGGCGCAGCATCTTTTGGCCGACCGCGGAGTGTTTTACAACCGCCCCTTCTGGGGCCAAGCTCCCGTAAAGGATTGCAATCCCGCCCTCTCGGTGGTAAGGCCTACTGAGCGGCTTTATTACATCAGGGTCCGGTTTTCCATTCAACCTGAGATTTTCCCGCACCGTGCGCCCAGTGACCGTCAGTGGAGTACCCCGGATTAGATTTCCGAGCTGCTTCATCAGGGCTGGAACTCCTCCGGCCCTATCAAGGTCAAGCATGGAATTCGTCCCCGATGGTCTCATGCTGCAGATGTTTGGGACTTTCCTGCTCAGCCTGTCGAAGACATCCAGGCTCAGGCCCACCCCGGCTTCGTGAGCGATTGCAGGGAGGTGGAGAACTGTGTTTGTGGAGCCACCCAGAGCCATGTCCACGGCAACGGCGTTCTCGAAGGCAGCCCGCGTCATTATTTTTCTTGGAGTTATTCCCTGCTTCAGCAGCCTGACGACTTGAGCGCCGCTCTGCTTTGCCAGCGTGAAGTTCTTGGCATCAGCGGCATGGGCGGTTGCTACATCAGGGAGGGATGTTCCCAGAGCTTCAGAAAGGCACGCCATTGTGTTTGCCGTGAAAAGACCAGCGCAGGACCCGCACCCAGGGCAGCTCCTCAGCTCGATCATCCTGGCTTCTCGTTCGGTCATCTTGCCCGCCTTCACGGCTCCGACAGCCTCGGAGGCGCTTGCGTAGTCCAACTTCTGGCCTCTCCACTCCCCAGGGAGCATCGGCCCACCGGTTACCATGATGCCAGGGATGTTTACGCGCGCCATCGCCATCATCATTCCCGGAACAATCTTGTCGCAGCTTGCAAGACAGACGACGGCGTCAAACCTGTGGGCTTCAAGCATCAGTTCGACGCTGTCTGCCACCACCTCGCGAGACGGGAGAGAGTAGCACATCCCCTTCGTCCCCATGGCTATCCCATCGCAAATTCCAATCGTGTTGAACTCAAATGGAGTACCTCCGGCTTCCCTGATTCCAGCCGCCACCGACTCTCCCAACTCCCTGAGATGAGTGTGCCCAGGGACTATGTTGTTGTAAGAATTAGCTATGGCAACAAACGGGCGCTCGAAATCGGAATCTGTGAGCCCGACTGCTCTCAGGATGGCCCTGTGAGGAAGGCTCTCGATACCTTCCACCACCTCACGACTACGAAGCGTCATCACCCGACCTCCAGAGCCCAATGGCAACGAGCCCTTATAACTTTCATCACTACTTCTCTATCCCAGCCCACTTTCTAAGATCTCGTCCGATCTTCTCGACCAGGTGCTTCTTCCCCTTCTCCCTCATCTTCGTTAGCTCTGGCAGTCCCTTCTGGCTCTCCGCAGCCCACTCCTTCGCGAACTTCCCGCTTTTGATATCCGCCAGAATATCTTTCATGACCTTCCTTGCCCGCTCGTTGACTATCAACTTCCCCCTTGTCCTCCCGCCGTACTCCGCGGTGTTGCTCACAGCCTTCATCATCCCTTCTATGCCGTGCTCGTAGACGAGATCGATTATCAGCTTCAGCTCGTTGATGCACTCGAAGTAGGCTATCTCTGGCTGGTAACCTGCTCTCACCAGAGTCTCGAACCCTGCCTTCATTAGCTCCGAGACACCACCGACGAGGACGACCTGCTCCCCGAAGAGGTCGGTCTCCACCTCCTCCTTGAAAGTCGTCTCGACCACTCCTATCCTCGTCAGCCCGACGCCCTTCGCCATCGCCAGCGCTATCTGCTTCGCTTTCCCGCTCGCGTTTTGCGAAATGGCCATGAGCCCAGGAGTTCCAGAACCTTGGAGGTACATCTTACGTAGCATGGCCCCCGGAGCCTTTGGTGCGATCATTATAACGTCGATGTCAGTCGCCGGAACTATTTGCTTGAAGTGGATGTTGAAGCCGTGGCTGAAGCAGAGAGCCTTTCCTTCCTTCATGTGCGGGGCTATTTGGTCCCTGTAGACCTGCGCCTGGTACTCGTCAGGGATGAGGATGTGGATGATGTCCGCTTTTTTGGCCGCCTCCGAGATGCTGCAGACCTTGAAGCGGTCCTTCACAGCCTGCTCGTAGCTGGCGTCCTTCACGCTGCCGATGATCACCTTGCATCCAGAGTTCCTGAGGTTGTTCGCCTGCGCCTGCCCCTGGTTCCCGTAGCCGACTATGGCGATTGTCTTCCCTTTTAGGGCGCTGAGGCTCGCGTCTTTATCGTAGTATATCCTCGTCATCCAGCTCCTATTGAGAGTCAAAGTGGGTATTTAAAAAAATGCTGGTTGGGTCCGTCCCTCATTTATTTAAGGTTTCTTTGGGACACCCTGAAAAGGTTTAAAGTTCCTTGTCATTCCGCCTCTTTTTTCTTTTTGAAAGGTAATCTCGGAGGCTCCTGATTCTAATCCCGGCACGTGGTGAGGCAGCTAGTGAACTGGCTAAATGGCATCATTCACAAGGGGCTGCACTAT
>Ga0315279_10004495_pt1 | contig 18679 bp, 10 predicted proteins | sample YL17G06_20_MG_FD_203694 | JGI IMG/M metagenome (GOLD analysis project Ga0315279, IMG submission 203694) | Sediment microbial communities from Yellowstone Lake, YNP, Wyoming, USA - YL17G06_20 | ecosystem: Environmental > Aquatic > Freshwater > Lake > Sediment | place: USA: Wyoming | collected... | reverse complement strand
GAGAAGCCCAAGGCGTTGAACACCTCGGGGCTGGGGATCCCGAACTTGGCCCCGCCGTAGACGACGTAGACGGTCGGCTTGGAGAGCTCCTTCAGCAGGGTGCCGTCGCGAGGGATGCCGTTCGGAATGGGAGCCAGCGCCCCGTCGGGCACCACCCTGATGTTTCCCCAGGAGAAGCCCAAGGCGTTGAACACCTCGGGGCTGGGGATCCCGAACTTGGCCCCGCCGTAGACGACGTAGACGGTCGGCTTGGAGAGCTCCTTCAGCAGGGTGCCATCAGCGTAGTCGCCACCGCCCCCTCCGCCCTTCTTGTGGATGAAGCGCAGGCCTTGCTGGATCCACGACGCACCCTTGTCAGCTGGGATGTCGCGGTAGGTCACACCGCAATCGCTGCGTCCCCAGTTCCTCTCGCTCAGCCGAAAACTTGTCGGCCCGTAGGCCGCCTCAACGTAGGCAACGTGGCCAAGTGTAGCATGGGCTCCGCCTACACCTGCAGGAAACACTGCGATGTCCCCTGCCTGAGGACTTCCGTCAACCGGGAAACCTGCGGTTGCGGCCTTCCACGCCCAGTCCTTAGCGTTGCCCATGTCCCCAGGGAGATCCTGACGCATTGACCAGGCGTAGCCTGTGCAGCTGCAGTAGACGTAAGAGGCCGAGGCGCCGTCCGGCTGTCCCGCCCACGTGGCCACTACAAGCGACAGAGCCACGACAAACCCGGCGAGGAGCGCCAGCTTCCGCGTCCGGAATACTGTGTCAAACATGGTTCACCTCCCGACTAATCTCTGTCTCACTTCGGGGGCTGGCTCGCGTCACCTGCCACCTCCTTCCCCGAGCTGTCTGCCCCACTCACCCATTACCAGACGGAAGACGGGCAATAATCTTGCAGATGACGCGGAAAACGTTGCGGCGTGGTCTTGCGGCCCACTTGAAGACGGTATTCTGGCCGCTGCTCACGGCAGTTGCGGGCTCTTGAATCCCTGCCCACGGTTCCTGGCGGTGAAGGCGGAAGGCCCTCCGCTGGATGGCGGAGGGCCTTCCTCTTGGAGGCTTAGAGGGCACTAGGGATCGAAGACCCACAGAGCGCCGCTCCCGTCTGTGATCAGGACCAGCACCGAGTCGTACGTGTTGAGCTCCCCGATGTCGCCCGGGCACGACCCGCTTGGCACATACCTGGCCCACCCCTGGGATCCAGAGAGCCTGTACAGGATGCTGAACTTCCTGGCGATTCCGGAAGTGGCGTCAGCCACAGCCTTCGGTTGGCCCGTGTAGCATATGGAATTCCATCCCTCGACCAAGCTGGCGCTGGCCTGTTGCGCTGTCGACCTCTGTTGCAGCCAGTCGCCACCCGCAGACATCAGCACAAAGAGCGGCTGGTAGGGCTTGAGAGCGGTCATCGTGGCCAGGTCTTGCGACCCGGGGAACCAACGGTCGAACCCGCGGTCAGGCTTCGGGATGTACACCGCCAGAACCTTGTCCGCTATGGATCCGAGTGCGTCCCTCACAGAGGCCTCCTCGCCCACGTAGCACCTGAAGTTCCAGCCTGCCACCATCGGAATGCTGACACTCAGAGGAGCAGTCTCCGCCGGTGTGGACGTGTGGGTGGGGGTCAGCGTCGCTGTGGGTGTGGGTGTCGCTGTGGGTGTAGGTGTCGGCGTCGCTGTGGGTGTCGGCGTCGGTGTGGGCGTGGGCGTCGGTGTGGGCGTGGCCGTGGGTGTGGGTGTAGGCGATGGTGGAGGTGGGGGCGGAGGTGCACAGGTCCCCTCGGGCACCCACTTCATGGCGTCGAAGCCAATCTGGGCGGAGGCGTAGGCCTCACCCGTTGCGTCCCCAAGCCTGACATACCCATCAGTGCCGCCGTTGAACGTGTACACTCCGAGGTCCGTCCATCCGATTAGGGGTTGCTGGTTAACGATCCTCTCCGCAACCCCAGTGGCATGGTGGATCTCATATCGAGCCTGCCGAGAGTATGCATGATCTGGGGGGATGTAGGCGTAAACATGGTAGGAACGAGTACAGGGGAGGCTCGGCCTCCAGATCCCGAAGTTCCCCGAGTTGGGATCGCCCACGTTCGTAGCGTTCCAGGTGTACCACATGTGACTGTTGAAGCCGATCGGTGCCCAGCACCAGAACCAGTTCTTGTCGTTGGCACCCGGATTCGGACACATGCCCTCTGGGCCGCCGCGACTGAAGCCCGGATCGGTGTCGTCGACGACGATCTCTCCAGAGGGGGGCGTTGGTGGTGTGGGTGGCGGCGGAGGGCCCGGGTTTTGGGATGTCACCCGTTGCCCGACGGAGAGCTGAAGTCCAGGGTATTCGTCGAAGTAGAATGGCGCTGGATTTCTGTTCACGTCCCTCTGGAAGTGAAGATGAGGGCCCGTCGCGAACCCGGTACAACCGGCGTGGCCGATTGGGTCACCCTGGTTCACATGCTGATTCAGGGTCACCGTCACGTCATTGAGGTGCATGTACACCGTCCGGCTACCGTCGGCGTGGGTGATGTGTACGTCGTTGAGACTTCCACCGCACTGCCCACTGGTGTTGCTGCCTACTGCCTTCGTGACAGTCCCTGGCGCTGAAGCCAGCACGACTGCCCCCTTTGGCATCCCGAAGTCATAGGCGTAGGCGTTGTATCCGGTGTGGTAGCCGGAATTCCACGTTTGGGTCACCTGATAGGTTATTCCGGCCGGCCAGGGAAGCTTGAAGCCGCCATCGGCATGCACGGCCGAGCGTGAGAAGGGCGTCGCCCAGAGAACAGCGCATACGGCCGCCATTAGCGCGAGAGCAGTCCATGTGAGGACGCGCGGCAAGGGCATTCTCTTGGCGGCAGCGCCAGCAAACAATCTCAGCATTATCGTCCTCCTTTGTCTTTCTCAGTCCTCGTGAGGCCCCGCCCGTTTCGGCTGTCACCTCCTTCCCCGAGCTGTCTGCCCCACTCACCCATTACCAGACGGAAGGCAGGCGATAATCTTGCAGATGATCCGGAGAATCTTGCGGCTGCATTCGGGGAGGAGTGGCGCGACCCTTGACGGACTGTCAGTAACCGTGATATACGTTGCTCACGTTCACGCGCCGGGCAGGAGTGCGCGCATGTCCGGCGGACGATTCGTTTGAGGGGAACCACGATGAAGCGACACCTTGTACCGGTGGCAGTGATGGTGACTCTGATCACGGCGTCCGTGGCGCTGCTGAGCCACGGCGCCGGAGGCGGTTCTGTACCAGTCGGTGCCCAGGAGCCCACATACCACATCACGGTGGACATGGTGGCCGACGGAGCGCCGGGAAACGTTCAATCCAGCCGGGAGGTGACCGGCTCCTTCACCATTGAGGTCGAGGTGGGGGACGCCTTCTCCATGCCGGACTCCTGGTTCCAGGGCCTGTACGCCGTCGAATTCGGCCTCGAGTATCCTCAGAGCCTGGTCACGCCGAGCGCGCCCCAGTGGGACATCAATGAGGACTATCTGGCAGGTTGGTCTTGCTCAACAAACAGTACTGATGGTGGACTGGCTGTCCTGGTCTGCTCAGGCTGGCTGGAAGGTGCTGCGCATCCTACAGGCCCTGGCGTGGTTGCCAGTCTGACCTTCAATCTAGTTCATGAGGCCTGCGGACAGGGCGAACTCATCCTGGTGGACGACTGGTGTGGCGACGGCTGCCCGCCCGAGCTCTGGGGCAATGACTGGCTATTCGAGCCGCTTGTTCTGAATAGCGGCTCACTCGTCGTGCCCTGCCCGACGCCTACTCCTTCACCAACGCCCACACCGACGCCATCCCCGACACCGACAGCCACGGCATCGCCTACCGCGACGCCTACGCCTACAGCCACACCGTCGCCCACACCCAGCCCTACGCCCACGCCCACACCTAGCCCCACGCCATCGCCTACGCCTATTGGTACGCCCATCGCGGCGGGCACTGCCACGCCTACGGCGACGCCTGCCCCTACCGGCACGCCCACCATCGCGCCCCAGACGGCGACGCCGTTGTCAACGGTCACACCGAGCCCTACACCCACTCCGTACGGGGGCGCCGCGCCTGGGGCAAGAGGACCGCTGCCGCCTGCTACTGGCGCGGGCGGACTTGCAGCGGGGGGCGGTTCGGCGCTAGGGTGGCCGTGGCTGGCGGCGCTCGTCTTGGCGCTTGCAGCCGCATGTGCGGCCGCGTTGGCGACGGTGAAAAGCCAGGGGCAGTAGGGGATCTTGAGCCGGCCTACGGGCAACAAGAGGCCCGAGGCTACGGCGCTGCTCCCAGCATTTGAACGCAGGCGTATTCCGCCGGGCCGGGATCGCTACGGACATAACAAGCGATGCCCATGTGACCATACCTTGGGTCATTGGGGTCTTCATGGGCACCCTGGATCATGTCGTTGAAGGCCTGTTCGGCCGTCCGGCCAACCGTTCCCCACAGTACATTCTCCCCGATGTATGCAGGCGGATATCCGGCGTCCACCGCTCTCTGGTACATATCGCGGCAGTCCGCCCCGCAGTGGATCTCGGGGACGTAGGGATGTGTCGTCCACCACCGCGACAGCACCATGAATTCCGCGTACTGTCGCGCTGAGGAAAGCAGTCGAGGATCCCCCTCGAGAGGATCTAGACCGGCCTGTAACCGTAGCTCGTTCGTCAGCCGGAATAGCTCGTCAGCATAAGTGGCATCCTCGGTTGCAGTTCCGACAAGCGGCACCTGCGTGGGTACGCAGGTTGCCGGACAGAGACTGGGCGTCGTCGTCGGCACGGATGTAGGCGTAGGCGTTGCAGGTTCAGGGGCGATGGTCGCCGAAGGAGGCGGGCTCGGCGTCGTACTCGACGCTGGCGTTTCGGTGGCCGCGCTGAGGGTTGGACTAGGCATGGGAGTAACAGTAGGCGTTGGCGTAACGGTGGATATCGCTGTAGCCGTCGCCGTAGGCGTCGGCGCGGGCGTCAGTGTGAAGGCGGGCTCAGCCGGCTGAGCTGGGCCACCGGACAAGAAGAGATAGGACAGGATCCCTACCGTGATCACCAGGCCGATGATCGGACCTCCTAGCCACCAGGGCCGGAAGATCGACCGGCCGGCGTCCAGGCCGAATCGGATGAGGCTGAGCTCCCCCTGGACCGCTGCCGCCAATACCGCCGGGCCGGCGATGCAGAGATCGCAGACGGCAAAATGCTCCTGGATAGCCGGCCAGTCCGCATCGCTGATGACAGCAGCTGGGTCAGCAAGCAGGGCGGCTACTGAGTCATGGTCCATCTGCTCAAGTCCTCGACATCTCTCTCACTGGCTCAGCCCGGCCGTTAGCGGAACCCCCGTTCCTTAAGGTTCTCACCGAGGGTCCTGAGCGCCCTCGACTTCCAGACAGACACGGTAGCCGCCGTCACTTCAATGCGTTTCATCCTCGAGAAATCCGTCGCTATCTCGGGAACCGTCTGCCCCTGCCAGAAGAAGCGGAAGACCGTGGCCCGCTGATCACCGCTGAGCTTGCCGATACGGCACTTCCTCACAAACTCGTCTCGCACGCTGACCGCATCTGCAACCTTTTCCTCCGGTTCTTCGCCACCGGCCATCTCCTCATCGCCGCTGACCTCCTCGGGTCGCAGTTGCCTCAACTGGTCGGACAAGGCGTTTTCCACGATCCGCGTCGCCCAGCCCCAGAAGGTCTCTCGATCACGGCACGACGCGATGTTCTGCCGGATGCTGGTTAGAGCCGCTGCCGCCGCATCGGCCGCCAACTGCTCTAGTTCACCCGTCGCAAGCCTGGGCATCCGGATGATGCCCTTAGATTTGGCCATCCTCATGGCAACCTTAAACAAATAGCCGCGGTACGTGACGGCAAGAGAGCTGTCCTCCTCACTCCACACAGGCTCGAAGAGTTCCCGCTGGGCTCGGTCGTGGCCATCGCTTGCCGGGTCTAGTAGCGCATCGTACAGATCGGCGAAATGGGCGATACAGCAGTAGCGCTCGATGGTCTTGGCGTCGGCCTTCTTCAGCTTGGGCTGCTCCGCCATGTCCGCCGACATTCGACTCGCCACGGTTCGGCTCAGCTCGTCCACCGACGGCACGAACCACTGATAGTCGTCCGCCAGGCGGCGAACGACCTTCGTGCACAGCTCGAGCACGTTGGCTTCAGGCGCGACGACACTCATCTAGCGACTCCCGTCCTCCTCGCGGGACCGGCCCGCGTGACGAAATCAGCATACATCTGCGAACCCACGGCTGACGCTCAAACCAGTCTCAATCCGCAGACATCCTCCTGTCTCTGCATCCGCAGCCTAGCGATTTCAGTCCCTCCTCAATCAACTGACGCGACCCAGACAAGAAGATTGCACTCCTACGGGAACTGGAACTGGGCTTCGATGCCACTGCGCCTGATGATTTTAGCAGCTCAACCCAACGGGCGTGCAAGATTCTCGGCCAGCCAACGTCTAGTGAAGGCGAATATCGAAAGGAACGGGGTGAGCCCCCCGGCAACAAGGGAGGACCTAGACATGGCACGCCGCATATCGCTGGTCGCAAGACTCTTCCGCTGGGCATGGCTTGAGAGGGCCCGACTGGCGCTCCTCGCTGGTTGCGCCCGACTTGTGCGCCCCGGCGTCCTCCAATGTCAAGCTGGCGCCGTGCTCACCTGACGGCTTGCCACGCAATGAGGCCGCACGGAGACCATTTGACAGCGTCCGTCGAGGACAGGTACTCTCTCCCAGTGGCACTCCCTAAACCGAGATGGGAGTGCTCGCCCATCTACAGAGGGAAGTAACGGTTCGTTGGGGGGCCGGGCCTCATGTGTAGAAGAGCACTGAAGCTGAGCCGTGATGGCACCGTCGCAATACTCGTGGTATCTGCCCTGATCGTGTTGGCCGCGTGCAGCTCTGAGACTCCCGAGCTCCATCCTGAGGGGACACCGACTAGCACACCGGTGGCCGCCCAGGCCTCGCCTACGCCTGTTACTCCAGTGGCGACAGGCTATCCTGCGAGGTTGCAGGCCGTGGTAGACGAGGCTAAGACACGCATCGCCCAGTCGGAACCGCCGGCTGAGTAGTGGTACGTGTACACCACAGGCGAGACCATCGACACTATCTTCGTCCCTCAGTATCGGGACACTGTTGACTCGCCACCCAGCGAGGCCTTCGTCGTCAACATCTACATGAAGGCTTTCAACGATGAGGAGGCAAGACGGAAAGGTGAGCAGGAGGCGCGGGACTGGTTCTGCAGCTTGGGAGTGGAGGATCTTCAGTCCTCCGGGCTCAAGATCGTCTGGAACCCCAAACCCGCCTTCGAGTAGCTTCTTGATAGGAGAAGCCGGATGTGGATTGAGTGGTCTCCGATGACCGGGACGCGGAGAGTGCCGGACAGAGCGGCCATCGAGGTGGGGAACTGAGCCGTGTGGCGGACGCTGGCGGCTCTGGCCGGACGCGGCCAACCAACAACCCGGAGGATGACTTCGCCTCCGGCTGGCCGCCATAGGAGCTGGGCCATGCCAAGGTTCGCGGCGTTCATCGCCTTCGCGTTTGTTGCTCTCGTTGCCACCCCCGCCTGTGGGGGCGGCAAGGGGGTGGTTACGGGGGAACCGAGCCCAAGCGCCACGGCTACGCTCGCGGCCACACCTGCACTTACACGCACCCCTGAGCCCACCGGCACGCCCGCACCAACGCCGACGCCAGCATCAACGCCGGGCCCGACAGAAACGGCGAGTCAGCTGTCCCTCGCTTTCGTGCGAGATGGGGACATCTGGATGATCAATGCTGACGGGTCGGGCGAACATCGCCTGACCTACTGGGGAGACCTGGCGCGATACTCAGGAAGCTTCCACTGGGCTCCCACCGGCGACATGATAGCTGCGAATCGGGCCACACTCCCTTCCGCCCTCAATCCTGCGTCAGACTACAAAGTTAGCGTGATCGGCTTGGAAAGTGAAACCGTCCTGGAAATACCCGGCGCCCAGTTCGTCTCTTGGTCGCCTAGGGGCGACTTACTGGCCTACAGCGCTGGACCGTTGTGGGACTGGAAGGTGGTCGATCTTCAGGGAAAAGAGGTCCTGAGACTATCTGACGCTTCGTGGCTAATGTGGTCGCCGGACGAGAGCAAGATCGCGTACGGCCGCATCATCGATTGGAACTGCATCGAACCTTGCGCAACGCCGGTGATGCTTGACCTGACCGACGGCAGCGTCTGGGAGGTCGACCCTTTGTCGCGAAGCGCCGGATCCATTGGGCAGGGCTTCAGTCCGGATGGCCGCTGGCTATCGTACGGGTCCGCCCTTTTCGACGTGGCAACTCACGAGAAGAGACGGTTGCCGGGCCTGGCGGTCTCGTGGTCTCCGGACAGCCGCTATCTGACGCTCCTGCTCGGCGAGGAGTTTGACCGCCTAGTAATCTACGACGTAGGGAAGGAAGAAGTGGTCTGGGAGGGCGATTTCATCTTCCCTGCGACCGACGCCCCTCCAGCCTCGACCGTCCAGGGAACGTGGTCTCCGGACGGGAGCCGGTTTCTGTACCTGGGGCAGGGGCAACTTGCCGAGCAGCCCAGGCAAAACGTCACTCGCGTCGTTGAGGTCGCGACAGGCCGTGTCGAGACCATGTCGGACGTTACGTGGCCCATCGATATCTCACCCGGCGGCCAGTACATCGCCTACTCGACGGGTGGGGAGTTGCCGCGGGGTGGCGAGCTATGGGTTGTGGGCATGGACGGCACAGGCCGGGCTCAGTTGGCAGGGGGGGCCTACCCCAAGTGGCGGGTCGTTCCGGGCCCGTGAGGCTCAGGGCCATAGACTGCGTTCGCGGTGGTTCGGACAAGGGGTCAGGGTAAGCAACCGAAGATTCCTCAGTGCAGGCGAGAGAGCGTGCAAGTGGCAGAGGGTGAGTGTACCAGGGCGTTGGAGGGTACGTCCGCACGAGCCCTGTAGCCACCACATCCTGACTCCCAATCCCGGCCGCCTGCGAGCACTGTCGCCGACTGATGCTCTCCTGCTTCTCAGGCAGGCTCTCTAGCTATCTACCGCCGGCGCTGAGGTCGTCCAACCAAGATTGGAGGCCGTATCGCTTGGAGATGACCTGCTGGAGTCGGCACATGTTGTATTCTGTCCGCCCAAGGACATTCCGGGTATTCCACATGACTGTAGGGGACGTACTGCGAATCCTGCGATACAATCTTGTCGCTGGTGTGCATCTGCTCGGAGTGGCTGATCAACTCGGGAGTCGACCCTGCGACGTGCTGAGGGTTCACTCGGACGCCCGACTACTTCCCAAGCAGAGTGGCATCAGCACCGCCGGCGCCGGGCTCTTGTCCCTGACGCATCGCGTGCAAGTGCGTCGCCCAGCAAACGGGGTGATGATCCAATGCAGTACCTGGAGCAGCTACTGATAAAAGCGACCCAAGTCAGGCGACTTACGGAGTCCAGTTGTCCTATCGATCGTACCGAGGCGTATGTCACAGGGTTCAACTCATGGTTACACCATGCCCCGGTACCGGCAAGGCCGATATGGGAAACGGCGCTGTTCGAATCTAGTGTGCTTGCAGAAGCCTCATACTTCCTGGCTGCCCATGGGTTCTACGAAGAAGCCTGCGCTCTCCTCAGAGGCCTACTCGACGGCTTCCTGGCAAGGTCATACTGGGATGTCCTAGACAAGAATGGCGAGCTGAAAAAGTGGAGACAGGGAGGAAGAAGCACGAACCAGTATTGGGAATGGGAGAGCGGCAAGACGGGTAAGTACCCGAGGTTGGTGGACGTATGGCACGCGCTGCTGGGTGAACACAGGATTGCGAGCTACGATCAGCGGTATGGTCTGAAGGCACAGGTGAAGGAAGAGCTTGCGAGGTTGAACAGATTTGTGCATGGGCGACCCGAGACGCGCCACTATTCCGGAGCATCCAGATCAAGTCTTGCCAACATAGAGTTCAAAATGGAACGTTTTGAGGAATGGTATGAGCACCTTAGAACAGCGTACCGTCTAGTGTCTGTGCTCTCGTTCCTTCAGTATCCTGAGTTACCCGGAAGCACGGGCGGACAGGAATTCAGAGCATTGGAGCCGGAGGCAGCTCATCAGGTTGCAGGCGTTTTGGGTTGGAGATCAGCCGACGACACGGGCTAACTAGCTGCTCGAACTGCCTGGGATGTCTCAGACGACTTGGGAAGCGGCCCAAAGAAGTTGGTCGACGTGCTGATGGTCCGTCGTCACGTGCGGCGAGGCCAGCACTAGTCCCTGCGAATCTCGACAGACACATCCCACCGTCCTTCTGGGTGAAGCACCGCACGTGACGCCCACTCCCGTACGAATCCAGTTTGAGCCACAGCCACGCCATAGCTGTCGATCTCGGTAATCTCGCGACGCTGCCACCGATCGATAGCCAGACAGAGGTTCAGTGCGTTCAGGCGACTGAGAAGCCAGTCGGTTCTAGCCCAAGCTCGGGCAGATCGACGACCGTACCACTCGATCCGCCAGAGCGCTTGCCCGGAGTCCGCCGACACACAATCCAAACCGCCCTGACGGCGTCTGAGAGTTAGACCGTTTCGGAGCTGGGGAACGGGAACCGCCACATGGTAGTAGAGGGGTTCCTCCACAGCGAGCCCATCTTCGGCGTAGGCTGCCATTATCCGCTGACCGGCCCTATCGTCCTCACCGTAGCTCCATCGGGACCACCACCAGTCGTGGTCCGCAAGGATCTCGGTAAGATACGAATAGCTCGGCAAGCCACGTTCCGCTGCGGGCATCATCCCTTGGAGCCAAGAGCCACCGAAGGCCGGCTCGAGGAGGCACGCGTTCACCGTCGAACTAATCCTCTTGGCGCCTCTCCAATCGGTCGCGCTCTCCCACACGAGGGTCCAGCCGTCCTCTGTCACATAGTCAGGGGGAGGAACTGGCTTCGACTCAAGCCACTGAAGATCCTCCAGTTGCTCATCAGCACCTAGGAGTCCCGACCCGTCAACATTTCGAATTAGCAGTGCTGGCAACCAGGGGTCGAGCCTGCGCCGCTCGAAGTCTTGGGGTGTGTCCTCGAGCCAGTTGTCTAGATCGGCTGCACGGCGCTCATACCAGCGCTGCTGAACGATACGGAAGGCGTGTTCAAATAACTCCTCCCTAGCGGGCCTCAGTGGTCGAGATTTCCGGGTGTAAGCCTGTTCCATAATCCAGCGATCGCGAGCCATCTCCTCCTCGGTCAGCTGATGCAGCTTCGCAGCGACCCATTGAATGATTCGCTCGGCCCGCCTTGTAGGCACGCGGAAGAGCCAGGCCAAAGCCTCCACACCGTATTCCAAGTGGCGGTCTCGCGACGTGCCAAACATTGGACTGGTCTTACCCCGGTAGAAGGGCGTCTGCAACTTGCGGAGGCGTGCTGGCGATGGCGCGACCGCAACCCTTGCCTCCGCGCCAGCAGGCAGACACGCTGGATCAGCCTCGAGCGCCTTCAGGCAGATTCGACGACCATAGTCCCGCATAAGGAAGTGACCGCTGTGGGAACCGCCGGCGGCAACACATCGATTGTAGATATCAGCAGCAATTTTCACGCTAGCGGTTGGCTCGAGTTCCGCGACAACCCACAGTACGGACAGGCGCATCTCAATGGCGGTCAAGCGGGCGTAGGTGGGCAGCGTCTCTAGGTCATCCCATCGAGCCACCGACCTAGCTACTTCCTCGGCCGACTCGTGTGCGAGGATGCCTAGGGCCTCTCGAGCCCGGTGTCGAACGGCGTCGTCCCGGTTGTGGAGGAGGTCGCGCAAGAGATCGCAAACGGCACGGTTGGGTGGCGAGTAGCCTTCCTGAAGCACCCGTCTCGATGTCGGCTCCGCAGGGACAACTTCGAGGGAGTCCTCTATGTCAACACACAACGTCTCCACCACTTGCATGAGGTCGTCGGTGGACACGAGCGCATCGGGCAGCTCGCACAGAACAACCGTCGGTGAGTAGGGATCGAAAACGCGCTGCTGAAGAGCGACTCGTTTGACCAATTCGTTACGTGCCCTCTCAAGGTCCAGACGCGCCAGCGATTCGAACGCATTCCGCAGCCCGCTACGGCTCCAGTAGAGCTGATCGAGCCCGTCGATGAGGAGATCCTTCACAGCGTGGATTGCGTCCGGATCACCCGCTTCGGCCCGTCGGACCAATTCTGAGTCCTTCACCACCTCACGAACGAATTCGCCATCCTGCACCGAATCAGGGCCGCCTTGCTCGCGCGGGCGCTCACGTGAGCGGATCGCCTCTCGAAGTGCTTCGCCATCTCTCTCTGAAAGATCGTGCAGCAACGCACCAGCTGCCCAATCGAATAGTTGATCTGACGCGACTCGGTGTGTCGATGTCTCGACTCGATCCACCAATGCCTCGACTAGTTCCTTCGCCTCATCTAACTTCTCTGCACTCACTAGCCAGAGCAGCGCTACCCACTCAACTGCGGATAAAGCCCCCGGGGCGGAGACCAGCAGGCGGTGAAGACTGGACCGCGCGTCTGGGACGCCCTCGTCCTCCACGTCGTGGTCGAGCTCGAGGATCAGGTCGAAGGCAGCGGGGAGATCGGCTTGAGCGAGCAAGCTAATGAGCCGAGGCCAAGTGTTGCCAGCATAGTGCCGGTTAGTGACCTCATGTGAGAGCTGAATAAGACGGCCCACGCGCTTCAGGAGTGGCACTGTGTCGCAGCCGCGCTTCCGCAATGTGTCAGCTAGTTCGAGAAGGGCATAGTAGCGAGGTTCTTCATCAACAGGCGGGAGGCCCTTTGTGGTTCGCAGACCTACTCTAGCAAGCGAAAGCGCCTGCCCGACCCACCCGAGCCTCCGTGCGACATCGGCTGCACTGAGCAGAAGCGAGCTTCGATCAGGTGTCGCTCGTTCATGGTTGCGGATGTCGCTCACTGCTTCCTCTAGCCTTTTCTCGACCCAGGGCCTGGCAACAGGCCGCTCTGCAAGAACCTGGAGCACCCTCAGCTTGGGCTCAAGAAAGAGCCTCCCCACAGCCCATCCAGTCAGATTCCACAACGCGTCAGCGACTTCGGCGCCAAGTTCCCCACCCCGTTCGAACGCCAAAGACGCCAGGCGAGGCGCTAGCTTTGAGAGGCTGCGCCGCGCATCGAAGAAGCTGGTCCAGTTCATCCAATAAGGTCGTTCCTCCGCCCACGCCTGACATGCCACACCCAACAGTTCTCCGACTTCCTGGTCGGTGCGGCCTTCGAGATGCGCAACCTCTGCCCGTACAAGCGCAAGCCCCGCTCGATAGTAGAGCTCTACGGCTCCCGCTCGATGGCGGTCGGACTCCTGAGCCTTGCCCGTCTCGAAATCGGCTGGCAACCCAGCCCGTTGGCGGAGCTTGGCCAAATCGAGGAACTCTTCCGGGGTCATACCACCGTCGCCGATGAGGCCGGTTAGAAGATCCGGGGCATGGGGCAGAGGTTCCGCTAGGTGGGCGATGTCCCTGGCGGCGTTGGAGTCATGGCAGATATCCAGTGCCAGAGCAGCTACTCGCCGTCGGACAGCGTCACTCCAGGCGTGGCCTTGACGGGCTAAGGCGATGACGAGCTCCACGTCAGCCTGAGCCGGCTCATCTGTGCTTTGGCAGAGGCCAAGAACGGCCGCCAGGCGGTAGGGGTTAGGCACTGCGCCTAGCGCGTTTCCCAACTCTTGTTCGCGTCCAGCCATCCTGGCCGCGTAACCCAGCGCACGGACGGTCTCGCACCGAGGATCAATCTGCTCCTCTTCAGGCAAGGCCTGCGGCGGCTCGCCGTGCCAGCCCGGTCGCTGCCACTGAGAGGAGACGACATGCTCGAGCAGTTCCGCAAGGGGTTTGCCCCACCACACTTCACATGCCACGTCGGCTGACGCCGCCACAAGATCACGCCGCGGCGCGTGAAACAGAGCCGTCGTTCGGGCGATGTCTAGAAGGAAGCGCGCGTCTTCGACTCGCCCGTTCACGAAGGCCTCCTGGGCCAGCACGCACCCCATGCGGAACTTGGCCTCGGGCTCGCCGATTTCGCGCAAGAAGTTGGTGGCTGCCAGTCTCTGCCCGCCCGCCAGCAGCACACGCATGAGTGTCGAGAAATCAGCGTTTTCTTCACTGTAGGGTAGCCCCCCTAGAGACAGGAAGTAGTCCAGGCGGAGCTCCACCTTCTGTGCGACTAGCATTGCCCTCACCGCGTCCGATAAGTCGCGCCCCCGTGCGGCCGCGGTAGTGAGAAGATCCACCTCTTCCCTTATCTGGGAAGGCGTGGAGAACGTGTCAAAGAGACGGTCGAGGAAATCGTAGTTGATCGTGCCCAGCACCTCGGCCCAGCGCTCGGCCCCAGCCAAGTGGTGAGGCAACTCTGCCGCCAGCGGGTCCCCTTGTGGAGCTGCGGCCGCCACGTCCGCGAGATTACTGTGCATGGTGACCTGGCCGTCGGGGAAGAATTGCTCGCAGACAAAGCGGCGAAGGCTGGGATGATAGAGGCCATACCGGCGAGGAACGCTGTCGGACACCGCGAGGACGAACTCTACGTTGCCCAGCTCCGGGAGTAGACCCTCCACACGGCAATCCGTCGCCTGAGCTACCTGCTCGATGGTCAGCGAGCTTCGCACCAATGCCAGCGCCCGCAGCCATGATAGCGTGCCTTCCGAGGGGCTACCGAGTATGCGCTCAAAATAGTCCTCAATTCCGGCGAACGCTCGGTCACCTAGCTGGTCCAGAACCGAAAGGCGCTGCTCCGGCTCCTTCCGACTTAGCTGCCCACAGATCGTGCGAAGCACAAGAATGTTTCCAGCGCTCAGTGTGACAATGCGTTCGATGACATCGCCATCGGAATCTGGTTCCGGTGCGGGTGCACCCGACCCTTGTGAGTGGACTACCGCGCCTAGTCCCATCAGACGCCGTACGACCTCAGCCGCGACTTCCTGCGGCAGAGCCGGCATGCTGACGTGGTTCACGTACTCGGTCGGTCGCCGGAGCCACTCCGGCAGGAAGTTCTCCCCCTGCGCGCTGATGACTAGAACCACGTGCGGAGGAGGTCGTTGGATGATCTCGAGGAAGCTAGCCGATCCCAGGGCCCGCCGCGCGTCATCCACGCCATCGATCACAATGACAGCAGGGCTATCTTCAGGGCTGTTCGCACCAAGGGCGTTCAAGATGCCGGCCAATTCAGTACGCAGCTCCTCCTCCGAGGCAGCGGCGGCGGCAATGCCTGGCCTTTGCGCGACTCGGTCTGGGTATCGGTCCCAGATGCCGCGTGCGATATCGATTAGGAACTGCCGCTGGCGTGCACGCTGGCGGATATCGTCGTCGCGGTCGTCTACTCGGCACGCGTAAAATGGATATCCTTTCCCTCGGGCCCACTCCGCAAGCTGTACTGTCTTCCCGCTACCGGGCAAGCCAATCAGTGCAAGAACGCCCCCGGAACGAGCCATGCGACCAACGTGAGCGTTGACTTGTTCGGCGAACGTAGGGAACGGTACGTAGGCCTCCGGCGAGGCGATATCATGGGTCATGCCAGGCGCTTCCGTCAGCTCAAGCCAACTGGCCACATCCCCACGTGTGACCGGCTTGCCAGCCCACTCAGGAGTGCAACGCTCGGCGACACGCTGCAGAACCGTATCGGCCCAGCGATCTGGGGGAAAGTGCAGACCGAACAAAAGGGCGCTCAGGAGCCTTTGCGTGTCATCGAGCGCCGCATTCCCGAGCCCGGCCTCAAGTTGGATGCTTCTTAGGACAGAGACCATGGCAGCAGAATCAGTCGGGCCAGCAAGCTCACTCACCCTCTGATAGAGGTCGTGTTCCACACCCATGGTGGCTTGTCGAGCGCCTTCTAACCGAAGTATCAACTCCGTCTCGTCAAGTTGAGCCCATTCTTCCCATATCCCATTCTGCCGTAGAAGGTCCCGGCTAGCAGACCGGTTGGTGCGCACCTTCAACTCGACTGCTCGTCCCTCTAGGGGGACGGCTTTGCTCCGGCTCCACAGTCTGCCGATGGCTTCCCACCACTCTGAGGGCCGGAGAGGGCGGTCCTGTGGGCGCTGGGACCACCGAACCTGAATCAGCTCTAGCGCCTCATAACGGTCGACAGCAACGTCGACGACATCTTCCTCAGCGGACTCGGTGCCCAAGCCCTCCAAGTAGATCGCACGCACCGAAGCCTCCGGGTCAAGCAGTTCCAGCACCCGAGTCGCAGCGTACAAGTGATGGTAGATGTTGCCGGCGTGCTGTGATGGGCCGCCGCGGGTTGGCTTCCTGCTGTCGATCTCCGCCATATCAATTCGTATTCTAATCCACAGTCTCGCCCACGAGAAGGAGCCGCGTGACTCCCAATGGGCCTCAGAGGCAACTCTCTGGGGACGTCATCCTGCTCCGCGGGCAGGCTCTCTCCGACCACAGGACGTGGCACAGGGGGAGCCGGGAGGCTGGCGGTTCGTACATCGAATGTTGAACGGCTCCAGGCGATTGTCAGGTCCCTACGGACGCGAGCTGTGCCCGCGCTCCGGCCGAAAGGGATGCGGGTTCGCCTGGCGACTCTTCCAATCCCGCCCTGGCGAAGACATAGGTGACCCGCGTAACTGGCCGACCCGTAGCCGACTCGATTCCGAGCACGTACAGTCCCGCCTGCAGCTCGTACTCCCGCAAGCGCTCCCGAACCTCCGCCGCCGGGATATCGTCCGTCTTCCAGTCAACGATCTCGATGCCGTCCGCTGTCTCGATGATGAGGTCTGCGAAGCCCTCGAGAATAAGACCGTCGAACTCGGCCGCGAAGGAGACCTCGCGCAAGGCCCGCGGCGCAGCGCGGGCCCGCGCCGCGGCGTCAGACTGAAGCGCCTGCCGCACCAGCCGGGCGACTTCTCCTGAGCGATCCGGGATCGCCTCTGCCACGGCTTGGGCGCGTGAAAACGCCTCGATCACGGCCTCGTCGGCGTCGAGGGGAAGGCTCTGGATGGCGGCGTGCACGGCCCGCCCGAGGCGGGTGCCGCCGCGGCCGCGCGACCAGGGCTCGGTTTCGTCCCTCGCCTCATCCTTCCGCAAGGGCCCGAGCGCCGTAGCGCTCGTGTACCGCTGCCGCCGCCCTCGCTCGACCATGGCCTGCCGTGCGGCGGCGAACTCCGCCGTTGAGGCGGGGCGGGGCGAATCGACGGCAAGGTCGGCGAAGGGCGCCGCGGGCACGTGCTCGGCGGCAGCCAATTCGGGCCGGGGCTGGGACCGCTCGCGGGCCCCAGCCTCGATGAGGCGGCGGGCGCCGCACTGCTTCGCCCTGGGTTGGTGGTAGAGGAACAGCACAAGATGGTCGCGGGCGCGGGTCGACGCCACGTACAGCAGCCGGTCGAACTCGGCGCTGGCGTGCTCCTCCTCGACCGCGTTGACCTCGTCGGCCGGGCCGAGCTGGAAGCGGGCCGACCGCGACTTGGCCCCGATGGATACGGCGATCCGGTCCTCGGCGTAGTCGACGCCGTAGACAGACGGGCGCTTGTTCGGGCTCGCGCTCAGGCCGGCGGCGAAGACGATGGGGAACTCCAGCCCCTTGGCGCCGTGGATGGTGAGCACCCGCACGGCGTCCTCGTCATCGTCCAGGCCGGCCCCCTCATGATCGAGGATCTGGTCCGTGGTGCGCCGCTCCAGCCAGCTCACGAAGGCGCGTAGACTCTCTGGCCCGCTGGCCTCGAAGGCGCGCGCTTGCTCAACCATGAAGCGCATCCGTCGAAAGGTGTTGCGGTCGGCCTGGTCCAGGATCCCGATCTCCACCTGTCCCCGGTCCGCCACGAACCCCTCCACGAGGGCGGGCAGGGAATACTGGTGCCGTACAGCGTGGTAGCTGGCCAGCGTGCGCAGCGCCTCGGCCACGGCGCCGTCCCGGCTGTTGAGGTCGCTGGCCAGGTAGTTGAACCTGCCTCCCGCGGCCCGGTACCGGGCGAGGTCGACGTCTGAGCAGGCGAATGCGGTGCTCCGGAGCGCCCCTACGATGGCGACTTCGTCAGCGGGGTCGTCGATGGCAGTCAAGCAGTTGATGAGGTCGCGCACCTCCTGCGTCCGGTAGATGAGGCTGCCGCCCTCGACACGGTAGGGGATCCTCGCGTCGGCCAGGGAGCGTTCCAGCGCCGGGAGGATGGCGCGCGTCGGGATCAGGATGGCGATGTCGCGGAACTTCGCTCTGCGAGCGGCCCCGTCGCGCTCGGCCACCTCCCAGCCCTCTTCCACCACCGCGCGGCACTGGGCGGCGACGGCGGCCGCCTCGTACTGGCGCACCTCCCGCGCCTTCATGCCCTCCATCTCGCCTCCCAGCCAGGCGACGCCGGGACCCTCCAGTTCGTCTGAGCGATGGGGGTGGATGGGCCGATAGGGGGGCTGTATCGCCGGATTCGCGCCTTCCCCGATCACTCCCGGGAAGACGACGTTGACCCAATCGAGGATCTGAGGACGCGACCGCCTCGAGAGCGCGAGGACGGGGAAGTCGCCGCCGTTGTCCGCGATGAGCTGACGGGTCCTGGAGTAGATCGCCATATCGGCGCGGCGGAAGCGGTAGATGGACTGCTTGGGGTCGCCGACCAGAAAGAGCCTGGCCGCCTCGAGGGCGCCGGTCTCCGGGTCGGTGGCGAACGCCCTGGCGATGTCAACCTGCAACGGGTCCGTGTCCTGGAACTCATCGATGAGCAAAGCGTCGAAACGATCGCGGAGGGCCCGGGCCGCATCGGCGTTCGCTCTGAGTAGGTCCCGGGGACCGAGTATCAGATCGTCGAAGGTGAGGGAGCCTTCCCGGCCCCGGGCGAGTGTGTCCTCCTGGATGAAGC
>Ga0315279_10004494_pt1 | contig 18684 bp, 9 predicted proteins | sample YL17G06_20_MG_FD_203694 | JGI IMG/M metagenome (GOLD analysis project Ga0315279, IMG submission 203694) | Sediment microbial communities from Yellowstone Lake, YNP, Wyoming, USA - YL17G06_20 | ecosystem: Environmental > Aquatic > Freshwater > Lake > Sediment | place: USA: Wyoming | collected... | reverse complement strand
GTCATCCTGGGCGACGTCAAGTGGGTCACCGAGAACGGCCAGCGCACCAGTTACCGCGATTGGATGACCGACCCGGCCGACATCCGCAACCTCCTTCAGTGGACCAACCAGCAACTGCATATCCGTTACCGCGCGGTCGATACGGACCTGGCGACGTTCTCGTACGACCCGACGGAACTGCCCATCCTGTACTTCACGGGCCACGACGGGTTCGTCCTTGCGCCCGAGACGATCGCCAAACTGCGGCAGTTCTGCGCCGACGGCGGCACGATCCTGGGCGACGCCTGCTGCGGCTCGGCCGACTTCGACAAGTCGTTCCGGGCGATGGCGGCCGAGTTGTTCCCGAAGCGGCCGCTTGAACCCATCCCCATGGACCACCCGCTGTACGCGTCGTTCTACCCGATCACGGGCGTGCATTACGCCATTGAGAAGGCCGAAAAGGACGATGTGCCGCACCTGGAGGCCGTGAGCATCGGCTGCCGCGCGGCCATCATCTACACCGGAGGATACGACCTCTCGTGCGGCTGGGACGGCCACACCCACTCAACCGGCAAGCGGGTCACCCCTGACGGGGCACGCAAACTCGGCGCCAACATCATCACCTACTGCCTGGCCACTTACGAACTGGGCCGCTTCCTGGCCACCGAGAAGGTCTATCACCAGAAGGGCGACCCCACGCGCGACCAACTGGTCATCGCCCAGGTCGTCCACGGCGGCGACTGGGACACCCAGCCCGCCAGCCTCATGACCCTCATGAAGTACCTGGCCGAGAACACCACCGTCTCGGTCCAGTTCAAGAAGGAGGACGTGGACCTGAGGAGCATCGAGGCCTTTGGGCACCCCATCCTGTACATCACCGGCCACGAGGACTTCAAACTCACGGACGACGAGGTCAACAACCTGCGCCGGTACCTGGCGGCGGGGGGCGTCCTGGTGGGCAACTCCTGCTGCGGCCGCAAGTCGTTCGACGAGGCCTTCCGCCGCGAGATCGCCCGCGTCATGCCCGACAAGAAACTCGAGCGCGTGCCCCTGGACCACCCGGTCTATAAGAGCGTGTTCCCCATCCAGAAGGTCGAGTACACGCCGCTGGCGCAGCACGACCACCCGGGGCTGGACCGGCCGACGCTGGAAGGCATCGCGATCGACAACCAGTTGCGGGTCATCTACAGCCCGTTCGGGTTCGTCAACGGCTGGTCGGGGGCGCCGAATCCGTACGCCCGCGAGTACGCCGGCAACGACGCCCTGCGGCTGGGCATCAATATTCTCGTCTATGCCATGACTCATTGAGCGGGGAACGGGTGACCGGGCAAAACAGGTGACTAGGTAACTAGGTAACTAGGTCACGGCACGGCGGCGGTTCTTACCTAGTTACCTAGTCACCTAGTTACCTAGTTACCCGTTCATGCAACAAGATTCGGTTCGGACTCTCAAGGAGATGCGGCTTGGCCACGACGCACACGCCGGAAGAACTCACCGTCATCGAACAACTCGGCAAGGCGCGGAACCTCATCCTCCAGGAGGTCCACAAGGTCATCGTCGGGCAGGAGGAGGTCATCGAGCAACTCCTGCTGGCGATGTTCGCGCGCGGCCACTGCCTGATGGTGGGCGTGCCGGGGCTGGCCAAGACGCTCCTCATCTCGACCATCGCCCAGGTGCTGAAACTCAAGTTCAACCGCATCCAGTTCACGCCCGACCTCATGCCCTCCGACATCACCGGGACGGACGTCATCGAGGAGAACCGCTCGACGGGCGAGCGGGCGTTCCGGTTCATCCGCGGCCCGGTCTTCTCCAACATCATCCTGGCCGACGAGATCAACCGCACGCCGCCCAAGACCCAGGCCGCGCTCCTCCAGGCCATGCAGGAGTACCACGTGACGGCCGGCGGCAACACGTACGCGCTGGACCTGCCGTTCTTCGTCCTGGCGACGCAGAACCCGATCGAGCAGGAGGGCACCTACCCCCTGCCCGAGGCGCAACTCGACCGGTTCATGTTCATGGTGTACGTCGATTACCCGCCGCGCGAGGATGAACGCACCATCGTCAAGTCCACGACGTCCGAGCAGAACTTCGACCTGCGGTTCGTCCTCGGCGGCAAGGACATCCTGGGCATCCAGAAGATCGTCCGCCGCGTCCCCGTGTCGGAGCACGTGGTGGATTACGCCGTGAACCTGGCCCGCGCCACGCGGCCGAACATGCCCGACGCCCCGCAGTTCATCAACGAGTGGCTCACCTGGGGGGCGGGGCCTCGCGCCGCCCAGTACCTCGTGCTGGGCGCGAAGGCCCGCGCCCTCTTCGGCGGGCGTCTGAACGTGACGTGCGACGACATCCGCAAGATCGCCCGGCCGGTCCTGAGGCACCGCCTCTTCACGAACTTCAACGCCGACGCCGAGGGCATCACCACCGAGAAGATCATCGACCGGCTCCTGGCGACCGTTCCGGAACCCTCGCCGGAGGACTACCGCCACGCCGGCCGCGCCCGCCCCCCCGCCCCCGCCGACACTGGCACCGGCATCGAAATCGAAATCGAAGAACCCGACGCAAAGGCGTGAGGCGCGGACTCCAAAGGAGAGCCCTATGCAGCGCTCCTGCACCCTCGCGATCCCGGCCCTGATTGCCGCCACCCTTATTACGCCGCGCGGCTGATTGCTCTAGGCACCTTGCCGTGCTAGAATGTCCTGGGCCGCCGCATGGGCGGCGTCGCGCCAGGCAAGGACCTCAGATGATGAGCGAGATTCTGTTTCTGGTGGAAGAAGACCCGGACGGCGGCCTGACGGCCCGCGCCGCGGGCGCGTCGATCTTCACGGAGGCCGACTCCATCGAAGCCCTGCGACAGAACATCCGCGACGCCGTGACCTGCCACTTCGAGAAGCCCGACGAGCGGCCTAAAACGATACGGCTGCACTTCGTCCGCGACGAGGTCATCGCCCTGTGAGGCTTCCCCGCAACGTGTCGGGCGCCGACCTGACGCGGGCGCTGGCCCGTCTGGGCTACCGCGTCACACGGCAGACCGGCTCGCACTTGCGGCTCACGGCAACCCTCGGCGGGCAGGAACACCACCTCACGGTGCCGAACCATGACCCCATCAAGGTCGGCACGCTCAACAGCATCCTGAAGGACGTAGCCGCGCACGCGAACCTCTCGCGCGACGAACTCCTGGACAGGGTGTTCTCGTAACTTCTGACGCCGTACCCACCCGCCCCGGTTCTTGTTGCAATGACCCTGCCCGCCACGTAAAAAGTGTTCATGGAAAAGGCTGAATCGCCCGAAACCAAGCCATCCTGGCACGCCCTGGAGCCCCAGCGTGCGGCTGAACTGCTCCAGACGGACCTCGCGGCGGGCCTCGCGCCGGCCGAGGCCGAGGCCCGACTGGCCCGCTGCGGCCGCAACGCCCTGCCCGAAGAGAAATCAAAGTCGGTCTTCAGGATGTTCCTGGACCAGTTCAAGGACTTCCTGGTCCTCATCCTGGTGGCCGCCGCCGTCATCTCCCTGGCCATGGGCGAGATGACCGACGCCCTGGTCATCATCGCCATCCTCATCCTGAACGCGGTCCTGGGCGTCACGCAGGAGCGCAAGGCCGGGCGGGCCCTGGAGGCCCTGAAGAAACTCTCGGTCCCCGAGTGCGAGGTCATCCGCGGCGGCCGCACCGCCAGGGTTAGTTCCGAACGGCTCGTGCCGGGCGACCTGGTGGTGCTCCGCGAGGGATCGCTGGTGCCCGCGGACCTGCGCCTGGCGGAAACGTTCAACCTCCGCATCGATGAGGCCAGCCTGACGGGCGAGTCCGAGCCGGTCGAGAAGACCGCCGACCCGCTGGCCGAGGACCTCGACTTGCCCGACCGCCTGAACATGGCCTACGCCGGCACCATGGCCACGTACGGGCGCGGGCGCGGCCTCGTGGCCGCCACCGGCATGGAGCGCGAAATCGGCCGCATCGCCCAACTCCTCGAAGAACAAGAGGTCGAGGAAACCCCGCTCCAGCAGAAACTCGCCGGGTTCGGCAAACTCCTGGGCATCCTGTGCCTGGCCATCTGCGGCGCGACGTTCGCGGTGGGCGTCCTCCGCGGCGCCCAGGTCTGGGTGATGTTCCTGACGGCCGTCAGCCTGGCCGTGGCGGCCATCCCGGAGGGCCTCCCGGCCATCGTCACGGTGGTCCTGGCGCTGGGCGTGTACCGGATGAGCCGCGCGCGGGCCATCGTGCGGAAACTCCCCGCCGTCGAGACCCTGGGCTGCGCCACCTACATCTGCACCGACAAGACCGGCACGCTGACCGAGAACCGCATGGCCGTGGCGCGCTCGGTGACGGCCGAGGAACTCCTCCAGGGCGGCCCCGCGTCGGCCGAGACGCGGCAGCGGCTCGTCCAGGTGGCGGCCCTCTGCAACGATGCGCACATCGAGAGGCACGAGGCCGAGGTCCGCCGCTTCGGCGACCCCACGGAACTGGCCCTCGTGGACCTGGCCGCCGCCGAGGGCGTGGATGTGGCCGACCTGCGCCGCCGCCATCCCCGACTGTGGGAAGTGCCCTTCGACTCGCAGCGTAAGCGCATGAGCACCTTGCACGACCTCCAGGCCGGACGCCGCATCCTCGTCAAGGGCGCCCCGGACGTCCTCCTGGACCTCTGCACGGGGTACCAGGCGGGCGGGCAGGTCCGGCCGCTCGCCTTTGGCGAGAGGGCGCGGGCGCACCAGGCCCTCGAGGAAATGGCCGGGCAGGCCCTGCGCGTGCTGGCCTTTGCCTGGAAAGATGCCGGCGGCCGGTCGCGCGTGGCGGCCGGGGACGAGCGGGACCTCGTCCTGGTGGGCCTGGTGGGCATGCGCGACCCGCCGCGGCCCGAGGCCCGTGCGGCACTCCAGGAAGCCCGCGCCGCCGGCATCGAAACCGTCATGATCACCGGCGACAACCTCCTGACGGCCAAGACCATCGCCGGCGAACTCGGCATGCTGAGGCCCGGAGACGAGGCCCTCACCGGCCGCGAACTGGAGAAGATAAGCCCCTCAGAACTGGCCGCCCGCATCAAGCATATCCGCGTTTTCGCCCGCGTCTGGCCCGAGCAGAAACTCAAGATCATTGCGGCCCTCCAGGCCGACGGCGAGGTCGTCGCCATGACCGGCGACGGCGTCAACGACGCCCCCGCCCTCAAGAAGTCCGACATCGGCGTCGCCATGGGCATCGCCGGCACCGACGTGGCCAAGGCCGCCGCCGACGTGGTCCTCATGGACGACAACTTCGCCACCATCGTCAAGGCCATCGAGGAAGGCCGCGTCATCTTCGACAACATCCGCAAGTTCGTCACCTACCTGCTGGCCTGCAACGTCGGCGAGATCCTGTGCATCTTCGTGCCGGTCCTGGCGGGCCTGGGGTCGCCCCTGGTGCCGGTGCAGATCCTCCTGATTAACCTGGTGACCGACGGCCTGCCGGCCCTGGCCCTGGGGATGGACGCGGCCGAGCCGGACATCATGCGACGCCGGCCGCGACGGAGCACCGAGGGCATCCTGACCCGGTATCACATGGCGATCATCGGCTTCAACGCGGCCTTCATCACGGCGGCGGTGGTCTTCTCGTTCTGGCTCGGCCTGCGGCTGGGCACCCTCGAGACGGGCGAGACCATGGCGTTCGTGACGCTGGCGTTCGACGAACTCTGGCGGGCCTGGAGTTGGCGGTCCGGGCGGCGGAACTTCTGGCAGATCGATCCCCGCACGAACCTGTACCTGGTCGGGGCGATCCTGGTTTCGGCCGCCGTCGTCGTGGCGGCCGTCGCCGTGCCGCTGCTCCAGACGCTCTTCCAGAACGGGCCGCTCACGCTCCAGCAGTGGGGCCTGGCCCTGGGCCTCTCGCTCATCCCCGTGACGGCCTACGAGTGCTGGAAACTCGTGTATCGGCGCCGCACTGCCGAGTAGTGCAACTCGGCAGCCTCGGCAACTGGCCTGCGGCAAGTTAGTGCAGGCAAAGGGAATGCGCCATGGAAGCGTACTTCTTCCGCTCCCGGGCTTGGAGCATCGGGTGCCATGTCACTGGCGGCTTTATCGCGGTAGGTTATCTGGTTGTAGGCATTATGATTATCCCAACCTTGTGGTCCTACACCAGAGAGCCCACCGGTACGCTTTACAGCGAAGAGGAGATGGCACAACGTGCCCAGGAGGCGGAATCCAATCCCGAGTCCGCAAGGTTGCTGCGGGAACACCAGGACCTGATCGAGCAATCGGCATCCGCGCGCCGCTGCTTGCGGGTCCTTGTTCTGGGGCATTCAGCCAAGGCGGCGTTCTGGGTGCTGATAGGCGCTATGATATACGTCTCGCCGATTGTGGCCATCAGAAGAGCCAAGGGGCGCGCCCAGAAGTGGAAAACGTCGCACTGCGGGATGCCTTGGCGCAAGTTGGATCTGCCGTTCGCCGTGATTGTCGTGGGCTTCCTGAATCTTGAGGCGCTTGTCATGCTGGCGATGTCGTTGACCCTCAACACGCTCGACCCCGAAGGGAGTCGCCATTGGATGATTGAATTCTGCCTGTTCGAGTGCTTGGCCATCATTTCCCTGATTCTCCTCGCCCTGCACGTGAGGTGGCGGTTGCACACGCGAGACTGGCGCCTGCGGCTCAGCGAGATCCCCGCGAAGATTGGGGAGCAAGTTCGGTTTGAGATCTACCGCGAGAGCGGCAAGGCGCTCGATGAGGGCCTGCGACTGGAACTACTTGGGTGGAAACCCACCTGGAACACGAAGGGGGATTTCCCAAGACGCAACGCGTTCATGCGCGCAATTTCCGGCGAACTTCGCGTCGAGCCGCCAGGCGCCGGCGCCCCCAAGTCGGTCGTTGGTTTCCTCCGGATTGACGGTGCGAGCCTTTCCCCTGATCCGCCGCCAGGGCAGAAGCGCCCGAGACGGATGTTGCCATTCCTGCGTGTCCGAAGCGGATGGTGGCGCAGGTGTCTGTTCGACATACCCGTGTCCGCCGCATATGTGATCAGCGAAGCCCTTACTCCAGCGGTTAGGCAGACGGGGAATGGGTTGGTATAATCCGGCATACTCTCTCGCGTACGAAAGGAGCTCCACGATGTGCAGGTTCATTGCCGTCCTGGTCCTGGTGAGTGCCGTCATGGCCTGCAGCAGCCCCTCTGCTTGCCGCCGACGCGGCTAGAGCAGTTCACGATTGGGTGTAGCCCCGCGCCGCGCCCTGCGCGGGGCACAAGGCCCCGCGCTGCGGCGCGTAAGTCTGGTTGCGGCAAAAGGTTATGCTCATTGCCAGGCGCCAAGCAGCGTTGTAGTAGCAGCGGTCTTCGGGACGGCCGTGACGGGCGAAAGAGGGGTTCACCGCAAAGAACGCGAAGAACGCAAAGAAGGACTTTACTAAGAAAACAACATACGTTCTCTCTTTGCGCCCTTTGCGTTCTTTGCGGTTAAAAGACACCTCCGGCCGCGCGGGGCGATCGCGCAACGCGGCGCGGTCGCGCGAGCCGGGCGCCCGTTAAACGTTAGCGCGGTGGGTCTCCGGACCCACCGCGCGAAAAACGCGGCCACGGACCCGGAAACGGGGTATGCGCGGCGGGTCCGGAGACCCGCCGCGCAAAGTTTGGAGCACGCGGCAGAATCACGCCGGCTTTTTCTTCGGCAGTTTGGCTTCCCAGGCGTCGGCCTCGGCCGTGCGGCCGGCGGTGCGGAGCGCGGCAGCGTACGTCTTCAGCACGTGGATCCATGCAGGGTTCTCCAGGTCATACTTGCGGTTGAAGTCCGCCTGGTATTCCGGCACGCGGTCCGCCATGATGCCCATGTACTTCAGGAGCAAGTCCTGCTTGCGATCCTCCCGCATCAGTGCGATGGCACGGTCGTAGAGCGTGAGGAAACCGTAGTGCTCGGTGGCGTATTGCTCGGAGGCCGTGGCGTAGAGTTTCAGGGCGTCTTCGCGTCGGCCAACGGCCTCCAGGTACTGACCCTGGAGCGCCCGCAGCCTCACCGCCAGGTCCGGTCGCTTGGCCGAGTCGTACACCGTGAAGGCGCGGTCCAGCAGTTGGAGGTTCCGCGTGATCTCGGCGTCGGAAGGCTTGGTCGCGGGCTTGAGGCGCGGCTGGAGGATCCGGGTCAGCACCTCGAACGTCAGGTCCGGGTACGCCGCGAAGGTCTTGAGCATGCCGTCGTACATCTTCTCGCCCTGGACCTGGGGGATGTAGCCCTGGGCGACCCAGGAGGCCGTCATCCGCCACGGCAGGTCGCAGTAGGGGTTCCGCAGGACGGCCCCTTCCAGAAGGCCGACGACCTTCTGGCACTCCTGTCCCTGGAACATGGAGCAGATGTGCGATGCCGCAACGGCGTCCAGGTAACCCGGATACGACCGGGCCATGGCGACGGCGTCGAGTTCCACGTCGCGGTCGAGCATCATGTGGCGTTCGATGGGATTGAAGACCTCGCCGGTGTAATAACGGTCGTAGTCGAATCGTCCGGACTGGAGGAGGCCCACGGAGCGCCCGTCCTGGCCGACCCAGGCGACCCAGGCGTGCCCGCCGCGCTCCCCCTCCCCGCGGTCGAACAGGGCCGGCACGCCGAAGCACTTCAGGACCCGGCTGGCGAAGTACGCCTGGTGCATGCAGATGCCGCCATTGTTCAGGATGGCGGCGAGCGTCCAGACATGGCTGCTTTCGCCGGTCGCCTTGATCAGTTTGTCGTTGTACGAGACGTCATAGTAGATCTTGCCGAAAGTGGCCGGCGCGGAGTTGCCGTAGCGTGCCAGCGCCCAGGCCCGCTCGTCCAGCGGCAGGTCGTTGTCGGCCACGAAGACCAGAACCGGCCAGGGCGTGGTCTTCAGGGGCATCTTCATCGCGCGCTCGTTCTTCAGGTACCAGCCGAACGAGTCTTCCATGGAGGGGACTTCCCGGCCCTTCCCGGCGAACCCGACCTCCGGGCCGCGGACCGACTTGCGCGCCGCACGCCCGTACACCAGCGCAAACGCCAGGGCCAGGTGGTGGTACGTCACGACCTGGTCGCCGAACTTCGCCTTGAGGGCCTCCAGCGACCGGAACACGCCGGGATCGAACCTGGGGAAGAGCGCCAGCACCAGCGGGTCGCGGAGGGCCTTGTTGGCAGCGACCCAGGTCCAGAGTTCCTCGCTGACGCCGGCGGTCTTGAGTTGCTCCTGCGCGACGGCGGCAGCCAGGTCCTTGAACTGCGCGAGGAGGGCATCCGACAGGCGTCCCTTGAGGGCCTCGGCCTTGAGTCGGCCCACCTGCTCGGCGGGCGCATCGAAAGTCACGCCGCCCTGCTCCGCCTTCGGGGCCGGGGCCGGAGCCGTGCCGCCGGGCGCCTTGCTCGCCGGTTCACCGGGCGCCGGCGCCGCCGGCGCGGTCGGGGCCCGCGCCTTGCCCGGCGGGGCCGCGGCGCCCGCCGCGGCGCCCGCCGCCGCACAGAGGAGAATCAGCATCGCAGCCCTTGCAGCCGCAACCATGGTTGCCCTTTCCTGTGCCGGGGGCCTCACGGTGCGCAACAGCCCTCAGCCTGTCATTCCAGCGCCACTTGACCTTTGCGCGGTGGGTCTCCCGACCCACCGCGCCGGAAAGTCGCATTGCAGGCCCCGACAGCGGGGTCTTGCGCGGCGGGTCAGGAGACCCGCCGCGCAAAGCGGCGCTGTAGGGCCATGAAGATTATACGATGCCGCAAGTGCATCAGCGAGAGAATACCGGCGCGGCGTAAGGGCTCAGAACGTGTGAAAGAATTAGAATCGCCGCCCGAGACCCCTGTTCTCAATAGCGCCACAGGGGGGCAGACGGGCGTTTTTCGCCCTGGCGGCAATTGTTTCACACGTTCTCAGTTATTGGTGGGTGGCACGGCCACGCAAGACTGAGCGCTTACGGCGCGGCCGGCGGCGGGGCGAACGAGCATGCCCGGCAAACGGCGCGCCCGCCCAGGTCGAAGACTCGACTGGGCAAGCGGGCAGGCTTGGGCATGACACCCGCGCAAGGGAGGCCGTCCGTCACGACGGGCCGTCCGCGGGCAGTTGAATCGGGCACGGCTTGACGTTCCAGATGTCGCGGGCGTAGTCGAGGACGGTGCGGTCGGAACTGAAGCGGCCCATGTTGGCCATGTTCGCCACGCACATCCGCGTCCACCGCTCCGGATCGCGGTAGGCGCGGTCCACGGCGTCCTGGCACTGGGCGTACGACGGGAAGTCGGCCAGGACGAACCAGGGGTCTCCCTGGCCGAGGACCGCATCCCAGATGGGGCGGTAGAGGCCGGGCTGCTCCAGGTTCAGGAAATTGCCCTGGAAGTAGTCCATGATGCGCCGGACGTCGGGGAACCGGTTGTAGCAGTCCCAGGGGTTGTAGCCGGAGCGCCGGAGGGCCTCGAGTTCCTGGACGGTGTGGCCGAAGAGGAAGAAGTTCTCTGCGCCGACAGCCTCGCGGATTTCGATGTTGGCCCCGTCGAGGGTGCCGATGGTCAGGGCCCCGTTGAGGGCGAGTTTCATGTTGCCCGTGCCGGAGGCCTCGGTTCCGGCGGCGCTCGTCTGCTCGCTGAGGTCGGCCGCCGGGATGATCCGCTCGGCCAGCGACACGCGGTAGTCGCTCAGGAAGGCCACGCGCAGTTTGCCGTGCATGTCGGCGTCGTTGTTGACGATGCACGCCAGGTCGTTAATGAGTTTGATGATGAGTTTGGCCATGGCGTAGCCGGGGGCGGCCTTGCCGGCGAAGATGAAGGTGCGCGGCACGAACTCCGCCGCCGGGTTCTCCTTGAGGCGCGTGTACCGGTGCAGGATGTGCAGGACGTTCAGGAGTTGCCGCTTGTACTCGTGGATGCGTTTGACCTGCACGTCGAAGAGGGAGTCCGGGTCGACGTGCAGGCTGCACTCCTCGGCCACGAGTTCCGCCAGGTGCACCTTGGCGGCGCGCTTGACCTCGCGCAGGCCGGCCTTGAAGTCGTCGTCGTCGGCCAGCGGCCGGAGGCGCTCCAGTTGCGAGAGGTCCTTGATCCAGCCGTCGCCGATGCGCCGGGTGATGAGGCGGGCCAGGCCGGGGTTCGCCTTCAGGAGCCAGCGGCGCTGCGTGATGCCGTTGGTCTTGTTGCTGAATTTTCCGGGCGTCATTTCCCAGAAATCGCGGAGCAACTGGCCGGTCACCAGGCCGGTGTGGACCTGCGAGACTCCGTTGACGGCGTGGCTGCCGACGACCGAGAGGTGGGCCATGCGCACGCGCTTCTCGGGCTCCTCCTCGATGAGCGACATCCGCGCCAGGCGCCGGCCGTCGTTCGGGAACCGGTTGGCCACCTGCCTCAGGTGCCGCCGGTTCACCTCGTAGATGATCTGGAGGTGCCGCGGCAGGAACTCCTCGAACATCCGGACCGGCCACCGCTCGAGCGCCTCGGGCATCAGCGTGTGGTTCGTGTAGCCGAAGGTGTACGTGGTGATGTCCCAGGCGGGTTCCCACTCCAGTTCCTCGCCGTCCACCAGGAGCCGCATGAGTTCCGCCACGGCGATGGCGGGGTGGGTGTCGTTGAGTTGGATGGCCACCTTGTCGGGGAACTGCGAGAAGTCCTCGTGGCCGACCTTGTACCGGCGCACGATGTCCTGGAGCGAGCACGCGACGAAGAAGTACTGCTGCTTGAACCGGAGTTCGCGGCCCTCCTCGATGCGGTCGTTCGGGTAAAGGACCTTGGTGACGTTCTCCGAGAGGGCTTTCTGCTCGTACGCCCGCACATAGTCGCCATCGCTGAAAAAATGCAGGTCGAACTCCTCGGTCGCCTTGGCGGTCCACAGGCGCAGGTTGTTGACGGTGTTGTTCCCGTAGCCGGCGATGGGGAGATCGTAGGGGATGCCCACGACGGTCTTTTCGGGCAGCCAGCGGCACATCATGCGGCCGCTGGGGCTGGGGCCGTACTCCACCCGGCCGCCGAAGCGCACGAAGAACTGGTACTCCGGCCGCTCGATCTCCCACGGGTACCCGTGGCGGAGCCAATTGTCGGGCTCCTCCACCTGCTGGCCGTCGCGGATGGCCTGGCGGAAGATGCCGTAGTCGTACCGGATGCCGTAGCCGTAGCCGGGCAGTTGGAGGGAGGCCATCGAGTCCAGGAAGCAGGCGGCCAGGCGTCCGAGGCCGCCGTTGCCGAGGCCGGCGTCGCGCTCCACCTCGCGGAGGCACTGCCAGTCGAGGCCCAGTTGCTCCATGGCGAGGCTGACGACGTCGTCGAGGCGCAGGTTGATGATGTTGTTGCCCATCACCCGCCCGATGAGGTACTCCAGCGACAGGTAGTACACGCGCTTGACGTCCTGGCGGTAGTACTGCTGGCTGGTGGCGATCCACTTCTCGACGAGGCGGTCGCGCACGGTCATCGCCAGGGCGTAGTAGCGGTCGCGGTCGGTGGCCGTGAACTCGTCCTTCGCCAGGGTGTATCTCAGGTGGTTCTGGAACGACAGGCGGATGGCCTCCACCGTGCCCAACCGCTGGTAGTTCCTGATGAGGTCATGACAGGCGGGCGGCGAAAGGGCTTCCGAGGCGGTCGACATGAGGCGCACCCTCTTCTAGGCTGGGGTGCGCACGAAAAGAGACTCTAGGGGTACTCTTATCATCGGCTGAAAGCACGCAGCGCATGAGCGGTTTCCGGCCACCCAACGTTCCGTAATGCGTTAGTCTCGGTTGTGGCGACCGCTCTTGCCGACTGTAGCGCGGCCGTACGGCCGCGCACGGCCGCGCCCGTACGGGCGCTACATAATCCCCGGACCAACCGTAACTGACGCACTACAACGTTCCGCGTGCTTGCGTTGACGCCGCCCGCCGCGCGGGATATACTGGGCGTCGGACGAGCAGGGCCGCCCCCGTGGGCGCCCCGCGCGTAGGGGCAGACCATGGGCCTGGAAGCCGTCGGCGATTACGTCAGCAAGGCCGTCCGCGCGATCTTCGGGTCGCGAAACGAGCGCCTGGTGCGCGCGTATCGGCAGAAGGCGCAGCAGGTCAACGCCCTGGAGCCCCGGATGCAGGATTTGTCGGACGAGGCGCTGCTGGGGATGACCGCGGACCTGCGCGGCCGCATCCGCCCGGCCATCGAGAAACTCGACCACGACTTCGCCGACCCGGAGGCGCTGGACGACCCCAAGGTCAAGGACATCTACCGCGAGCGCCTGCACGACATCCTGGACCCCATCCTGCCGGAGGCCTTCGCCGCGGCGCGCGAGGCCGCCAAGCGCACCATCTACCTCGGCTACGAGGAGGCCCCGGCCGATTTCCACCCCCAGGTCCAGGACCGCATCCGCAAGGCGATGCGCGGCGAGGCCAGCCTCATCGACCCGCCCACCGGCAAGCCCATCGACCTCTTCGGCCTCTACGGCATGCGCCCGTACGAGGTGCAACTCATCGGGGCCATGGTCCTGAACGACGGCCGGATCGCCGAGTTGGCCACCGGCGAGGGCAAGACCCTGGTGGCCTCGCTGGCGGCGTACCTGAACGCCCTGACCGGCCACCCGGTGCACGTCGTAAGCGTCAACGACTACCTGGTGCGCCGCGACTGCAACTGGAACCGCCCCATCTTCAGGCGCCTGGGCCTCTCGGTCGGCGCCATCCAGGCCCACATGGACAACCGCGACCGCCAGGCCGAGTACGCCTGCGACATCACCTACGGCACGAACAACGAGTTCGGCTTCGATTACCTGCGCGACAACATGAAGATCAGCCGCGCCGAGCAGGTGCAAGGGGAACTCGCGTACGCCATCGTCGATGAGTGCGACTCGGTCCTGATCGACGAGGCCCGGACGCCGCTTATCATCTCCGGCCCCGCCTTCGAGTCGACCGACAAGTACGCCAAGGCCGACGCCGTGGCCCGCCAACTCCGGCGCACCACCGAGGAACGCAAGGAAAACGGCGACTTCTGCGTCAAGGAAAAGGAACACCAGTGCCCCCTGACGGAACGGGGCACCCGGCGGGCCGAGGAACTCGTCGGGGCCGGCAGTTTCTACGTCGCCGGCAACATGGACTGGCCGCACCTCCTGGACCAGGCCCTGCGGGCCCACCACCTCTACCGCCGCGAGAAGGAGTACGTCATCGTCGGCGAGGAGGTCATCATCGTCGACGAGTTCACCGGCCGCCTCATGCACGGGCGCCAGTGGTCCGAAGGGCTGCACCAGGCCGTCGAGGCCAAGGAGGCCGTCGAGACGGGCGGCCGCGTCAAGATCAAGGAAGAGACCCAGACCCTCGCCACCATCACCCTCCAGAACTTCTTCCGCATGTACAAGAAACTGGCCGGCATGACGGGCACCGCCATGACCGAGGCGGCCGAGTTCGACAAGATCTACCGACTCGAGACCGTGGCCGTCCCCACCAACCAGCCCCTGTCGCGCATGGAGAACGCCGACGTCGTCTACCGCAGCGGCCGCGAGAAATACGAGGCCCTGGTCGAGGAGATCAAGCGCTACCACGACCGCGGCCAGCCGGTCCTCGTGGGCACCACCAGCATCGAGAACTCCGAAAAACTCAGCCGCATGCTCGACCGCGCGTACGGCATCCCGCACGAGGTCCTCAACGCCAAGTTCCACGAAAAGGAGGCCGAGATCGTCGCCAAGGCCGGCCAGCGCCACGTGGGGCCCGACGGCAAGGAAAAGGGCAACGTCACGATCGCCACCAACATGGCCGGGCGCGGCACGGACATCAAACTGGGCCCCGGCGTCGTCTGGCCCAACTGCTTCGGACCGTGGGACCTCCAGGAGCAGGTCATCCCCTCCGACTTCGGCAACAAGTGCTGCGTGGGATGCCCCGAGTACGACCCCAGGACCCACTGCGCCCACTGCTTCAAGCCCAAGGTGGACCCGGACTTTCCGCACCGCGGCAAGACCGAGTGCCTGCACGACCCGCCGTGCGGCCTGCACGTGGTGGGGACCGAGCGGCACGAGGCCCGCCGCATCGACAACCAGTTGCGCGGCCGCGCGGGACGCCAGGGCGACCCCGGCGCCAGCCGCTTCTTCCTCTCGCTCGAAGACGACCTGATGCGCATCTTCGCCCGCGACTGGGTCTCCAGCGCGCTCCAGAAACTCGGCATGGAAGAGGGCATGGCCCTGGAGCACCGGTGGCTGTCGCGCGGCATCGAGAACGCCCAGAAGAAGGTCGAGGAACGCAACTTCGACATCCGCAAGCACCTCCTGGAGTACGACGAGGTCATGGACCGCCAGCGCAAGATCTTCTACGGACGCCGGCAGAACATCCTGGAGGCCGACGACCTCCGCGACTTCGTCTGGCAACTCCTGATGGAGAGCGTCCAGGACGCCTGCGAGACGTACCTCTCGCCCCAGTACAGTTACGAGACCGTCGCCGAGTGGGCCCGGCGCAACCTGGCCGTCCAGGCCGACGCCGGCGCCCTGGAGGACAAGAGCCCCGAGGAACTCATCGACCACCTCAAGGACCTGGCCACGCAGTCGGCCAACGACACCATCGAGGAAACGCTGCCCGAGTTCCTGCCGGAGGAAGGCGCGGTGACCGACACCGGCGAGGATTACGGCGACGAGGAGGAAGAGGCCGGGGAAGAAGCCGGGCCCCCGCCCAAGGCCGACTATCGTGCCCTGGCCGCGTGGGCCCAGACCCGCCTGGGCGTGAAACTGAAAGAGCCGGACCTCAGGAAACTCGGCCGCGACGAAATCCAGGAGACGCTGGTCCGCGCGGCCCGGGAGCGCCTGGAGTCCATCGACTTCTCGGCCACCCGCGCGTTCCTCCAGCCGGACTACCGCCTGGCGGCCCTGGCCGACTGGGCCGACAAGAAGTTCGACTTCGGCCTGCGGGCGGCCGACTTCCAGGGCCTGGACCGCGACGCCGCCGCCCGCCTCCTCCAGGGCCGCCTCCAGACGCTCTACGAGCAGAAGGAGCAGTCGTACCCCGTGGAGTCGGCCATCGAGGAGCACCTGGTGGCCCAGGCCGGCTCGGGGCAGCAGGACTTCGACGGCCTGGCGGCGTGGGCGTCGCGCCATTACCTGGCCCCGGTCCGCCCGGACGACATCCGCCACCGCGACCCGCGCGAGGTCCGGCGGCGGCTGCTGGAGGTCTCGCGCGAGTTCCATGAGTCCGACCGCCTGAACCGCACCATCGACGAGGGCCTCCGCCGGCACGCGCCCAGGGCGGGCCAGGTCGAAGATCCGCCGTGGCGGGAGACGCCCGAGCGTTGGCAGCCCCTGGCCCAGTGGGCCAAGGAGCGCCTGGGCCTGGAGATCACGCCCGAGCAGTTCATCGCCGCTGCCGCGCAGGCCGACGGCGAAAAGGGGGCTGACCCCGTGGGCCGTCGGGGGTCTGGCCCCGTTTCGCCGTCCGAGGGCGAAGAGGCCGCCGAGACCCCGGCGCCCCTCACGCCCCAGGTCGCCTGGGCGACCATGCTCAAGGCCCGCGCCCAGGCCGACCGCCGCGCCCGCATGACGGAACTCGAGCGGTACCTCCTCCTCCAGGTGCACGACACATCGTGGAAAGACCACCTCCTGGTCATGGACCACCTCAAGTCGGGCGTGGGTCTGCGCGGGTACGCGCAACTGAACCCCCTCATCGAGTTCAAGAAAGAGGGCCTCGAGAGTTTCGAGCGGATGCTGGACTCGTCGCGCGAAAAGTTCACGGACCTGTTCTTCAAGGCCCGGTGGGTGCGGCAGGAGGCGCTGGCCCGCATCTGGGCCGGGCAATCCACCGAGCACGCCGTGGCCGCCAGCGCCTACGCCGCCCAGCAGGAATCCGCCCTTGCCGCCCATCAGCAGGCCGAGATGGCCCGCGAGGGCGAGGCCGTCGTCAAGACCATCCGCCGCCAGACCCCCAAGGTCGGCCGCAACGACCCCTGCCCCTGCGGCAGCGGCAAGAAGTATAAGAAATGCTGCGGGGCCAGGACGTAACAACATTTTGCATGAACGAGGATGAAGGGTTTGTGCTCTGGAGATGGCGGTCACTGCCTGCCGCTAAACCTTGAGAGATGGAATCGTAGCGAGTTCTGGAGAACCCCATGCCCCGACGCCGCCTGCTGATTATTGCCGTGCCGCTGGCCGTCCTTGCCCTCGGCCTCGCCGCATGGCAGTTCCTGCCGATCCAAACCGAGGCCTTCCTCGAAAGGCTCTTCCCGTGGTCCGAGTCGTTCCCGAAGCAGCCCTATGTTCAGGATGCCGGCCCGACGGCCATGACGATCTTTTACGTAGCCAACGACCCCGGCCAAGGGGTCGTGCAATATACCACCGGACGCCACTTTGACCGGACCGCCCCGGCCGAACTCCACGAGAAAATCCAGAACGCCCAAAGCACGACCTGCCTTTATCGCGCCCGCCTGGAGTCCCTGACGCCCGCCACGCCGTACAAATACAGGGTCGTGCACGCCAGCCAGGGGAAAAAGGTCAAGAGCCGGATCGCCACCTTCAGGACGTGGCCCGAAAAGGGCCGGCCCGCCACCTTCATCGTGTACGGCGACACGTGGTCGGCTCCGGAGTTGCACGCCGTTATGGCCCGGCAGTTCGAGCAATACCACCCCGACTTCATCGTCCATACCGGCGACATCATCTCCGCCCACGATCCCTACGAGCAATGGGAACGCAAGTTCTTTGAGCCTCTCGAACCGGTCCTCGGCAGCAAGCCCGTGATGGTCGTGCGCGGCAACCACGACCCCCAAGGCCACGACTTCCTGCGGTGGTTCGAACTTCCCGGCGACCGCACCTGGTATTCCTTCACCTGCGGCGCGGTCCACGTCGCGGTGCTCGATTGCTACGATTACACGCCCGAGGTCGCCCGGTGGCTGGATCAGGACCTGGCGGCGTCTCAGTCGCCGTGGAAGATCGTGGCCTATCATGAACCGACGTTCAATTTCGGCGGCCACGTATCCCACTGGGGACGTGACCTCCTGCCGATCCTGGCCAAGCACGATGTCGATCTCGTCCTGGCCGGCCACAGCCACGGCTACGAACGGTTTGTGCCCCTGCGCCTCAACGCCTCGTCGCCGCACGCCACCACGTTCGTCACGACGGCCGGCGGCGGGGCCGAACTCTACGCGGTCGTTCAGCATCCGCTCCTCCTGAAAGCCGCCAGCCTGTACCACTACTGCGTGGTCCAGGCCGATGCCGGACGCTTGACGATGCGGGCTCTGACGCCCAAGGGCGAGGAGATCGACCCTTGGACCGTCGCCAAGACCGACGGCCGCCTCGATGCGACCTACCTGGCCCAGGCCAAGCCGGTCGAAGCAGCCATCCTGGCCGAGGCGCTGGTCCAGGCAAGCGCGGTGTCCGTGGCCGGCGTCAAGGACCAACCCGACGAAGCCGATGTCGCGGTGCGGGTGCAACTCCCCGGCCTCTTTGAGCCGGCCACGCTCTCGGCCCGCTTGGCGGATTCCTGCGCCGGCGATTACAAGGCGAACGCGGCCAGCGCCACGGTCAACCCCGGCACTGACGGCGTCCTGAAGATCAAGATTCGGCGCCTGTCCGGCGCACCCCAGTCAAAAGAGGCGCCTGGGGAAGCCGTTCTCAACGTGACGATCCGGGTAGGCGCCGTGGAGCAATCCGCGCCCTTCAAAATGGCGTGGCCCAAGACCGCCCCGTGAGCGACCGGCAACGAAGGGTGTTCAATCATCCGCCGGCCGCGCGGCCTACAGGCGATACCGCGACGCCTGGCGGCGGCTGACGGCGGGCGGGTCGTAAGGTAATGTGTTAGTTTCCGGTTGTGGCGACCGCTCTTGCCAATTGTAGCGCCCGTACGGGCGCACGGCCGCGGGGGGGCGAAATCCCCGCCCGACCAAATAC
>Ga0315279_10004493_pt1 | contig 18685 bp, 20 predicted proteins | sample YL17G06_20_MG_FD_203694 | JGI IMG/M metagenome (GOLD analysis project Ga0315279, IMG submission 203694) | Sediment microbial communities from Yellowstone Lake, YNP, Wyoming, USA - YL17G06_20 | ecosystem: Environmental > Aquatic > Freshwater > Lake > Sediment | place: USA: Wyoming | collected... | reverse complement strand
CGAGCTGTAAAATGCTTTGTCCCTACTGCCATCTTCGCAAGGCGCGCGTCCTTGATTCCCGCAACGGGCACGCGCTGCAAGCGCGTCTGCGCGAATGCCCGAAGTGCGGGCAGTTCGCCACGAAAGAAATCATCGACCCCGAAGTTCCCTCCAACTGGCAATGCCTCGCCAAGCTCGACCGGCATTCCGCCTCTCCGCATTCACTCAAAATTAGGTGATTTTGCTTTTGACATCGGCCACGGGATTGAATAATCCTTGCAACCAGCATGGCGACGAACGCACTTGAAGCTGCGGGCGGGCAGAAGAAGATTTCCGCGGTCATCGGGAAGCGGCCAAATCGAGACGCCACTGAAGTTCAGAGCTTCGTATTTTCCCCCAAATCTGCATGGACTCCCGATGAAGTGAAGGCTTGGTTGAAGAAGCATAAGAAGGCTTCAGCGCTTGACGCCACGGGAGACAGCTACCGCGCGCGACAGTGCGAGCCGGGCGAATTCAAGAAGGACAGCTTCCGCACCATCACGATCAAGGGCCGTGAGGACGACCGATTCGACGCCAACGAGTCGATGGAACTGGACGATACGGCCACGCTGGACACGCTCATTGGGCGACTCGAAGCCGAGGGCTATGCCGAGGAGCTGGTCGAAGCGAGCGACGACAAGGATTACGCCACGGTCGGCGGAAAGCGCGTGCACCGCTCGGATTTCGCCTACGCGCCGCCGGGAAGCGGGCCGAGCGAATGGAGGCTGCCATGCGACACACCGGAACGCACGAGGAACGCCCTGGCGCGCTACAACCAAGCGGATTTGCCGTCGGGCGTGAAGGAGGCGGTGAAGCGCAAGATTCTGCGCAAGGCCAAGCAATATAAAATCGACACGAGCGGCTTCGAGAAAAAGTACATGCGGGAGCCGCTGGAATTCTCCGAAGTTCAAGACGGCAAGATCAAGATCATGGTCGCCTACACCACGCCGACCGGGAAGACGTTCTCGAAGGACGGCCGGGAATTCACCATCAGCGCGGCCGACTTGGAACAGACCCTTCGCAATCTGAAGAAGGACGGCCAAGTCCCAACGGATTACGGCCACTGGTCGGCGAAAGAGGATGCGCCGCCGGGAAATGACATCAAGAGCGGGAAGATTCTGGCTGAAGGGGCCGAGATTGCGCCGTTCAAGGACGGCCGCCAGGCGCTGTGGGCCTTCTGGGAGCCGACGCCGCGAGCGCTGGCCTTCGTCAAAGCAAAAGAGTACACGCATTTTTCGCCGGAGCTGGAATTTGACAGCACGGACGAGACTGGGGAAAAGCGCGGTACGCGCTTGAAGGCAGGCGCGCTGACAAACCGCCCGTTCCTCAAAGAACTGCCGGAAATCGAAGTGTCTGACACCGACTACAACACAAGTCTGGGATTTCCCCCGCAACCGGCGGGGGCGTTGGTATCGCTGCGGCTCACCGAAAGCCGCGATTCGCTCATCGATTTGGAGGAAGACATGCCGAAAAAGACAAAACTGGTGCGTGCGCAAGACAGCGCCGCTGACGTGATGAAGAAGCTTGAGTTGCGGCGCATGGAGGGCGAGGACGGCGTTGCCCTGAAGAAGTTCCGCGTCCACGGCGAGGACGGCGAGGCGCTGGGCGAGCTGGAAGCGGACGACATGCTGGACGCCCTGGAAGATGCCGGACTGGATGCCGAGGCGCTGAAGCGTCTCGACGCCGAGGGCCTGAAGCGACTGGACGCAGAAGGCTTGAAGCGGCTCGATGCGGACGACGTGCTAGCCGAAGTCATGCGGCGGCTGGAAGCTGAGGGCGATGCCGGTGACGGGGTGTTCGCCAAGAAGCTCGGGGAGATGACGGGAAGATTCCCTCCGCCGAAACCGGGAGACGGCGATGCCGAGCCGGATGACGACAAGGAACTGCCGCCGAAGCTTTCCGCCAAGCTCGGCACGCGGGGCGTGAAGCTGGTTGACGTGCGGCGCTTCATCGACGTGGGCCGCAAGGCGGGCGATGCGCCGCGAATCGCCGAGACGAACGCGCTGCTGCTGAAGGAAAGCGTGAGCAGGGAGAAGGGCACGCTCTTGAGCGACGAGAATTTCGAGGCGCGGATGATCGAACTCGCCGGGCAGAACAAGGTATCAACAGTGGATCTCATGCGTGCCAATCAGGCCCGTCGCCGGGTGAGAAGCGGCATTGACGGGGAGCACAGAGGCAAGATTCTGCCGCGCGAGGCTGCCTTCTATCTCCGCGAAGCTCTGGAGCGGCCGCAGGAGTTCGCGGCTTGGCTCTCGGCGACGTTGCCGCGCATCGACCTGGAATCGGTCGGCGTCGTTCCCGGAGCGGACGGCTCGATTCTGACCGCGACGGAGGAGCTGAAAACCAAGGCGCACAAGCTCGTCGAGGACGGGAAGACAAACGGCAAGATCATGAATCTGGGCGAAGCGATGATCAGCGTGCGCGCAGCGGAGCCCGAACTGGCGAAGCGGGTCGATGTCGAGCAGAAAGGTCCAGGCACCGGCGCCGCGAAGCGGCCAGTGACGTTCGTGCAGTGACGACCGCCGCTTTCGTCAGAGTGAAAGCGGCGAAATGACGAAGAGGAGAAAAAGCAATGGCCACATCACCTTCCGGGGTTCCGTTCCTGAGCGATGCAAGCGTGCGCATCGTGGCGCACACGGCGCTGGTGCTCGGCACGGTCAAGACAACGACATTCAGCGAGCAGTACGTGAAGCTGCCGGCGGCAGCCAATGCGGGGCCGGTGAAGTGCGTCACGCTGTACAACTTCTTCGAGCCGCCCATCGTGTATGCCGGCTACGCCACGGGCGATGACCCGACGGCGGTCAATGGCCAAGCCTGGGGCGGGAGCTACGCGGGCATGGGAGTCGGCAAGCCGATCCTCGGGGCCGTGACGGGCGACTTGGCGCTCTGCATCGCGGCGGGGACGTTCGCGGCGGGCGTCGTGCTGCTCATCGCCGACGTCTACGGGCGCGTGGACAGTCTGGCGAACCTCGCGGCATCGATCCCGTTGAATCCCGGCGACGTTATCTATCCCGTGGGCATCGCGCAGACTCCGGGTGTCGCCAACGGCTTCACGGAAGTGCTGCTCGATTTCGCGCCGTCGCACTACTAGACGGCGGCTGAGCAGAGGGAGTTTTGACCGGGCTTCCGAAAGCGAATTCGGGAGCCTGGTCGCTTGAAGGAAAGAGGAAGGAAAAGAACTTTTGCAGTAACTGGAGGATTCAATGGGTGCTACTCCTGCCATCTACCCTGATCAGATTCTGTCGAACGTGTCGGTGGAGTTCACGCAGCCGGGGCTGGCCGCGCAGAAGTTCCTGCCGCGCGTGCCCGTGCCGACGATCAGCGGACGCATTCCGAAGGCGGGGTTCGAGCGCTTTCACCGCTACAACACGGCGTACTTCCCGGGCGGCGAGGCGCGCGAGATGATCCGCTCGAACATCATCTTGGACGCCTACCTGTGCGCCCCGCACTACATCAAGAAATTGGTTTCGGACACCGAGCGCAAGGCGTCGAACCTGCCCGGCTTCGAGGTCGATGTCACGACCACGAACGAGGTCACCGAGATCATCTGGCTCGACCTGGAATTCGCCGCGTTCAACCTGATCACGGGCGGGGTTTCGGGCGCGACGCTGGCGGGACCGAACCAGTGGTCGGACTACGTGAACTCGGACCCGATAGCGGCCATTGAGGCGCAGAAGCCGACGATCTTGAAGGGGGCGACGCGCGAGGCCAGCAAGCTGGGGTTGGGCTATGATACGTTCATCGCGCTGAAGAGCCATCCGAAGATCCTCGACCGTATCAAGTACACGCAGCGCGGCGTGATCACGCCGGACATCCTCGCCGGGCTGTTCGACGTGGGCGAGGTTGTGATCCTGAGCGCCCTGTATGATGCCTCGGCGAACGCCGCACAGGGAAGATTCGGCAGCGTGAATGCGGCCACCTCCCCGCTCGACTTCGTGTGGTCGAAGATCGCCCTGCTGGCCTTCGTGCCGGACACTCCGGCGGTGCGCACGCCTGCGCTGGGCTACTCCTACTGGTTCTCGGACACGGTTCCAGGGGGCGGCCCAGCGGTGTACCGCTATCGCTGGGAGATCCGCGAAGGCGAGTTCATCGAGTGCCGGTCGTTCTGGGATGTGCGGCTCGTGCGGGCTCAGGCTGGCTATTTGTGGCAGTCCTGTATCGCATAGCGGTCTGATGTTGGGATTCCAATTTCGAAAGGAGCGGGCATGGCTCGCAAACCGACAGACTCAGTTGAGGAAAATCGCGCGGCTTTCTCGCCTGCAAACGGCGAAGCCCCGGCAATTGTGACGGAGCCCGCGCGCTGGCGCTACCGCGTCTTGAAGCCCATCCATCTGGCCCACGGCACGAAGGGCAAGATCGGGACGGACGTTTCGGGAAACCGGCAAGTGCTGGCTGGCGGGATTGACGACGAAACGTGCTACTGGCCGCGCGAGACGGTAGTGGACGGCAAGATGATTCCGACAACGTTCGAGATGATTCCGGGCTGCATCAACAAGATGGTTCCTTCTGGCGGGCACGGCGGGCTGATTCCCGTGGACCTGAGCGGCGAGATCCGGCTCACGGCTGAGGAGGTCATGGGACTCCGGCACGGGCAGGTCGAGCCCATCGACGCCGACGCCCCGCCGGTGCCGAGCGGGCTGATCGACATCATCGACCAGGAGCAGTTGGCGATGGCGCGTGGGAACCTGGAAGGCCCGGACGACCCGCGCGAGGCCATACGCCAATTGGCGGAACGGCAGGCCGGTCAGGAAGAGCGGATGCGTGCGATGGAGCAGCATATCCGGGTCGGATAGTTGGACTTTCAGGAGGGCTTGAGCGATGCCGATAGCGATCACGGCGAGTTATTACAAGCTGGGCCGAAGCCAGGACGGGGTGCCGCTGGCGGCGGCGATCCTGACAATCACCGGATTGACGGCCAATGCCGACAATGCCGTGAGCGTGACGAGCGACGGAACGAGTGCGGGCACGCCGCTGCTGGGCGCGTCGGCGAAGCTCGTGGACGTGCCGAAATACGTCGCGGCAGCCACGGGCGGATGGTACGAGAGTGCCGCGCCGAGCCTTGATGCGGCCGCTGTTCCGAACATCGTCTTGAACATCCACGTGGACGCCGAAGGTCCGACGGCATTCCGTGTCGGTCTGACATACGGCGACTAGGCGGAGCTGAGGATGGGTTTCTGCGTGCTCGCGGATGTCACGGCGCGGGTTCCCCGCTTCACGGTGGACTTGCCGAACAATCCCAGCACGGCGCAGATCGGGCAGTGGATCGACAACCGCGCCAGCGAAATCTACGCTCGCCTGCTCAATCGCGGCATCGATCCCGGCTGGGACGGCTCGAAGCTGAACAGCATGGGACTGACCGCCGACCAGATCGCCGCAGGCACCGCCTGGTTGCGCGAGGCAAACATCAAGGGGGCGCTGGCCGACGTGCTCAACAGCTTGCAATCGAGCATAACGCTCCAGGCCGGCGAGGTGAGCGAGGCGTCGCGGGCCATGAGGGAATACCAGCAGCTTCTAAGCGAGATCGCCAAGGGATTCTACGATGCCTTATTCGGGAATCCGTCGCGCCTGAAGGGCTATTCGGGCGGCGACACCGTGGTCGGCGCGAAGCCTTCAGATTCAGGATTGAACATCGCGTTCGGGAAGGCGAACAACTACTGAGATGCCTATTCTGAATTTCAACGTCAACTGGGACTACAAAGGCAAGAAAGGCACCTATGTGGTCTGGCACGAGAAATTCAGAGATCAGATGGCCGAATGGACGAAAGTCTGGCGGCGGCTGATTTCCGAAGTGCTCATGCCGTTCGTCGTGAGGCAATTCGGGAGTCAGGGCGGCGAGGGTCGCAGGCAGTGGGCGGAACTGGCCCCGACAACGCTGAGGCGGAGACTCTATCCCGGCAAGCCCATCCTCCAGCAGACGGGAATGCTGCAAATGTCGTTCATCGGAGGCCCCGACCACATCGAGGAGATCGATGCCAAGCGCATGAAGTGGGGAAGCCAGTCCCCCTACGCGCTCTTCCACCAAACAGGAACGGGAATCAAGCTTGGAGATCCAACGCCGCGCGGCTATGAGTTCAAGGAATCGCTTCGTGGTGGTGTGGTCACAAAACGCCTCCGGTATGGCGCGATCCATGCCGGCGGGCATTGGGAGCCGACGGAAAAGGGTCGCGGGATGCCGCAGCGGCCGATCCTTGACCTGTACTGGGCAGAAACAAAGGAGTCGCGCAGGACGTCGTGGAACCACAGGATGATGACGATCGTGCGTCACGAGCTGCGCGAGGCAGCCAGGTGGGCGGGGTTCGCCCTGATGGGACCCGAGGAACGCGAGATGGCGGGTGCCGGTGCCACGGCGTTGGACATCGGCGACATCGCGATGCGGAATGTGTAGGATAGGAAATGCCGTGGGCATCGTACTACAGCGCGCAGTTCGTCAAGCCTCTCGTCCGCCAGCTCGCGGCGATAATCTACCGCGATCAGGCAGACGCTCTGGCGTCGGTCGGGCTGGCCGAGGCCAAGCATCACTTTCAGGAGTTCCAGATCGCGCTGGCGCCGATCCGCAACTGGCCCTGCGTGCTGATAGCCCCGGCCTCGGACGTGTTCGATGCTGGCTCCGATTTGACCCGCAAGCAGATGGTCGCGCTGTTCGTTGCGGCGGGCGTCACCCACTCCGATCCGAATCTGCTCGCCGAGCTTGCCGAGGACTACGCGCTGGCTTTGGACAGGATCGTGAACAGCGTGGCCTTGGCGGATTTCTATGCGCCTTTGCAGTTGCCGCCGATAAGCGGCTTTCCGTCGCCCGCCCCGACCGTGCAGATGGACGGATCGATAACAAATGTGACGAGACTTTTCGTCGCCTCGATAGATTACGACGAGCTGCGGCGGGCGCGCTCCTCGCTTCTGGCGATGTTGGTGACGCTGGTCGTGACGGTCGAGATGGAAGAGGGAAATCCGTTGGTGACGACAAAGTGAGGCTTTGATGGCGCAAATATCGAATGCGAACCTCATCACGATTTTGGACCGCATGGGGCGCTGGGGCGGCGAGGCGGGGGGCATTCCGCTGGCTTCGGCGGTGGCCACCGGGGGCGTGTATGCCGCGACCAGCCCGAACGCCGGAATCGCCGTGGCGGACACCGACGTGCTCGCGGCGCTTCAAACTCTGGTCGGCGGATTCACGGACGTTCATCAGCAGGAGGATTTCATCCCGCCCGTGGTAGCTCTGAATGACGGACAGCCTGCGCTGGGAAGCCTCGGCTACAATTTCTGGGCCGCGCTGAGGCAGGCGCTCGACATTCACGGGCTGCGGTACAATTCTCTGGCGACGGGCGATCTCTCGGGCCTGGACGCGATGCTGCGCGTTCTGAACGCCACCACGCCCACCGTAAGAGCGCACGGGCTGTTCAATCAGTACTTCGGCAATCTCTCGCCGGGGAACGTCTTCGTGCCGACGCCCTTCACGCTGGCGACGCTCGCCGTGACTGGGGCGACTAGCGCGACGTTCACGCACGTTGCGGCACTCGATTTGACTTTGTACGGCAGAGGCAAGATCGCGGTTCTAAACACGAAAACCGAGGGACTAACAAGCACCGTCCTGACCATGACCTGCACGAAGTCGGGCGTGGCGACCAGCGTGGTCTTCACGGTGAATGTGACCACGAACAACTATCTGACAGCGGGAGACGACGCGACGCTGACTTTCAGCGATTGCACGGCGCTGGTCAGCATCTCGGGAGGCTTCACGGGTGACACCTTCAGTTTGGTGATCTTGCCCGATAGGGCAATCTCAGCGGCCTGAGTTTGAGGAAGCAGGATGGCAGCGAGGAGAAAAGCGACGATGGGCGAAACCGTGGCGGGCAAAGTGAGGCTCAAGCTTCTGCCCGGAAGCCGCTGGATCAGCTCGCCCGTTGACGGCGTGCGAGTGGAATATCGGGACGGCGATCTGATCGAAGCGGAACTCGACGCCGAGCAGAAACCCGTGGAGGAGAATCTGCGCGGGCTGGTCGAACTCGGCTTCGCGGTGATCGAAGGGTAGGTGACCATGCCTTATCTCATAACGCCAAGCGAAGTCCACGTAGGGCCGGGATTCCTGTGGGTGGATGTGACGGTTCCGGCAGTCGGAAGCCTGCTCCTCGTGGATGCGGACGGCATCCCGCAGGGTGGGTCGCCGCTCGGCATGGGGCCGGGCGACGGTCATGCGACATTCCACGCCTCGGCCAAGGAAGAGCTGATCCTGGCCGACCAGGTGACGGCACCCATCGACAAGGTGATGACGGCGGAGACCGCCTTCATCGAATTCAGCCTCAAGTCCTCGGCGTTCTCGAAGCTGATAAAGTTCCTGGGCCACGCCACGTACTCGACGGGGACCGACGCGGGGCTTCCTGTGGGCGCGCAGCAATATGAGAAACTGACGTTCGGCGGGCTCGTCGCCTATCCGAGCCATTCCGTCGCGGTCATCTCCCCCATCCGGGGCTATTCCGCTCCGGGAAAGTACGAGGTTGCGGTGCTGTACAGCACGAAGGGTGTGTCACTCCTGGAGCGGCAGTACACGCGCACGAAAGAAGTCATCGTAAAGGGCCGGTTCGACGGCTTGGCGGTCACGACCAGAACGGTCGGTGATCAGGTTGGCGCCTCCTACAGACAATTGTAGCGCGCAACTGACGATCCTTTGAGATTGCAAGACGGAGGAAAAAACATGTTGAAGAAACTCGGATTTCTGGCGACGGCGCTGCTGTTCGCGGTCTCGCTGTTCGCGCAGGTGAGTTACAAAGCCTATCTGGGCGGCTTGGCCGCGCCACGCATGACGGGCGTCGGCACCGCGACATTAACGTACACGGCGGGCAGCGTCTATGACGCCGGGCACGCCAACTCCATCGCGGCATCAACGCTGACGACCCTGGGCGCGTCCAAGACGGACTGCTCGACGGCGAGCATCATCGCCGGGACGGACGCCTGCGCGTACATCTACTGGCCCGGCTCGGGCACGGCGCTGGCGAAGAGCAACGTCTACGGCACGGCTGCGGCTGCGGGCAACGTCGTGGTGGCTTTGGTCACCACGGATGGCAGCAGTCTGATCACGGCCATCTTCCCGGCCTCGCTCGCTCTGCCCAACGCGATTCCCCGGAACCCGGAATTCGTGACGGCCACGGTGGCGACGGGCTCATCGGTCTCGTTGACCACAAATACGGCTGCGAACGTGATCAGCATCAGCCTGGGAGCCGGCGACTGGGACGTTTCGGGTGTGGTCGATTACACCCCGGCAGCCACCACCAGCATCACCAACCAGACGCAGGGAATCAGCACGACTTCGGCAACCCTCGGGGCGCAGGACACTTTCTCCAGCCTGACGTTGGCGGCCGAAGTGCCCACTGCTACGCCCGAATCGGCGCTGACTACCCCGGTCGTGCGGCTAAGCCTCACTACGACCACCACGGTCTATTTGGTGACAAAAGCGACTTTCACGGTCAGCACCTTGAAGGCTTACGGCACGATCAACGCGCGGCGGCAGAAGTAGCGGGGGGCGGCGATGCACTTCTCTGGCGAGGTCACGTTCGGGAACGTTGTCATTCTGTGCGTCATGATTTTCGGCTTCGGCGTCAGTTGGACGCGCATCGGGGCCGACATCAACTCGATCAAGGACTGGATACGATCGCACACGCGCGCGCATGAGCTGAAGAACGGCGAATTGGAGGACTTGAAAATCAGCTTCGCGCGGCACGAAGCCAGGCAGCAAGACCCGAAGTAGCGTTTCGGGCGAGTGAAAAGAAGCCAGACGGTCACGGCAGGGCGAGCGAGCGATCCTCGTGCTCCTGCCACCCTATTCGACGAGAGGCGGGGAAACCATCCCCGCCTTTCGCTTTTTCAGGAGGAAGACATGGAAGAGATTGTCGAGAAAACCGCCGGGAACGGCGCGGTGAGCGCCGAGGAATACATGCGCAAGCAGGCGGAGCAGTACGAGGTCAAGCTGCCTTCGGGCGTCGTGTTCCTCATTCGCAGGCCGAACCTGTTCTGGTACGGAGAGAACACCGGGTCCTTGCCCGCGCAACTGATCGAGCGCGCCGTCAACTGGAATCCGCTGGACACGGCTTCTCCCGCCCCGGTGCCGCGCACGCCGGAAGAAATGGCGGCGTTCCACGCGCATCGCCGCAAGATGATCGAGGACTGCGTCATCCAGCCGAAGATCCGCCGTCCGGCGAACAAGGAGGCGGGCGAGCTTGACCCAATAGACCTCGACGAGCGCGATGCGGAGTTCATCGTCAACTATCTGGCGGGCGTCATAGACCGCGACGGGAGGTCCGTTCGGCGAGAAGTTGCGGGAGTTCCTGTCGGGGCCTGACCTGATTCTGCTGGCGCAGGTCGGGCAGATGTTCGGGAAGCTCCCGAGCGAGATACTGGAGCGCGGCGTCCTGGCTTGGCAGATCGACGCGGCGGCTGCGATCCGCCTGAGAGATTGGGAGAACGAGCAAATAGAAAAGCAAGCAAGGACCGACGAGTAGAACAATGGCAGAAAATGCGATCTCCGTTGCTTTTGAAGCCACTGCCGACACGGCGCAAGCCGAAGGCCAGATGGCGAGCATGGGGGCGTCCATAGACGGAACCATGCAGCGGACGGCGAAGAGCGTGAATGCCACCGCCGTGCAGATGAGCAAGACCATCGCCGAGTCGCTCAAGCAGGCGGGCGCAACGGCGGAGGAAGCCGCTCTGGGCTACAAGAAACTGGGTCTCGGCGGCGAGCAGGCGGGCAGAGAGATCGCTGCGGCCTTCGGCACGGCAGTACCAGTAATTGACGGAGCCGCGGCGGCCACGGCGCGCACTGGCAATCAACTCCGCCAAGCCCAAGCCTCGGCGATGATCTTGGAGCGACAGTTCGGCATCCACATGCCGCGAGCCATAAACGCCATGCTCGCCCGGAGCGAACTTATCGGGCCGCTGCTTCAAGGCGCGTTCGCCATCGGCATTCTCATGCTCTTCGTCGAGCACATGGACAAGGTGATCGGCAAGATCCGAGAGGCTGGCGACTGGCTGGGCGGATTCACGAAAATCTACAAAGACACGATGGCCGAGGCCATGAAATTCACGAAGGAGGCGGGGGAGAACATCCGGCAGATCGCTGAAAAGACGGCGAAGGCCTTGTACGGTGACATCAGGGATCGTGAACTGCGTGCCAAGCGAGAGCGCGAATTCGTGATGATGGAAGTCAAGGCGGCCATAGATGCCAGTGACGCGCGAATCAAGGCGACAAACAAGGCGATTGAGGCCCAGGAAAGGCTTGTACGATCTCTCGAACAAACCAGGGATGCTGATGCTGGCGACATGGCTGCGCTGAGCATGGGCGCGCCCCTGCGCGAGAATCGGATCAACCAGCTTCGCCGGGCGCGCGAAGAGTCCCAGAAATTGGCGAATGAACTGATTGCGCTCACGACGCAGCGGAACAAGGATGCGGCAGCGCTGCGCGATGTGGCGGATCAAGCTGAGAAGGCTGAGGATAAGAAAGCCAAGGCCGCCGAAAGCGCTGCGGCGCGGCGAATGAAGGCCGAGCGGGCAGCGCACGAGCACATCCTCAAGCTCATGCACGAGAACATGGCTGCGGTGACAAAGCAGCAAGAGGATCTCGAAAAACTGCTCGCAAAAGGATTGCCAGCAGGAACTCTTGAGCAGATGCGTAAGCAGTTGCTGGCCATGATGGCCCCGATGCTGGCGGTCACGAATGCGACAAAGACCCTGACCGCCGCCGAGCGCGCGGCGCTGCCGTCATTGCACGAAATTCAGATCGTGAGGCAGAATCTCACCAAACTCTTTCCGCAGATGTCTAGCGAAGAGCTTCGCCAAAAAGCGCTGGAATTGGCCCACAGGTCAGTCATTCAAGGCCTGATCAACGATACCAGAAATCTTCGACAGGCACGGCAGCAGCTACTCGAAACAATCTATCAAATGGCCACCGGCGAAAAATACGCCATGAGTATTTCCGAACAGTGGCGGGCAGCCCTCGATGCAGAGGAGGAGGCGGTTCGGCGAGACACGGTTGCAGCAATTGAGAATATTGCGACGGGAATTGCTGGGCTGATCGCCGGACGGAGAGCCCAGGCTGCCGTAGAGGGCGCATTCAGCGCCGCAAAGGCCATTCAGGAATGGGCTCGATTCATCGCAAGCTGGGGCAGGGATGTAGCCGCCGGACTTGCAGCGGCTAAGTACACGGTTGCGGCGATAGAATTTTTCAAGATCGCTGGCACCCATGAAGGCGCGGGCGGAGGCGGAGCGGCAGGTTATGCTGGAGCCGGCATGGGTGGATACGGCGGCGAGAGTCGAGCCTACATGGTTCCGCGCGGCGCGCCGGCGGCCGGAGCAGCGGGCGGGACGACCATCAACATCACGGTGCAGGGCGGGGTGGTGGGCGCGCGCGACCTGGCCCAGTTCGTCGGCCAGATCAGCCAGAACGTCCAGCGAGGCACCATCCGCCTGATCTCTTCGAGCACCCTGGCGACCCCCGTGACGAGAACATGATTCCACTGAGCACCAACTTCGCGAAGTTCAACGCCCTGAAGGACAAGCGCTGCGTCCACCTGCTGGAGATCGCGGGATATAGTCGCGTGTTCACCTCACAGACCACGAACATTCCGGGCCAGCAGCCCTGGATTCAGGAGATTTCCGGGGGTGGCTTGGATGCCGATTGCATGAATGGTTCCGCCTCGCGGAGCGAGCTGACGGTCCGCGTGCTGGACAAGGACGGAACAATCAGCCGCGACCTCCAATCCATCATCTTCGAAGGCGCGGTGGCCACGCTCAAGACCGGCTTCCGGGAACTTCCGCAGAGCGACTTCGCCACCGTCGTCGTGATGAAGATGGACAAGGTGGAGGTGGCCGAGCGCGGCACGATTTACGATTTCGTCCTGCGCGACCTCGGCGTCGAGCTGAACAACGTCATCTACCGGACGGGCGACGACGGCTATCCGACTTCGCAGGACCACAAGCGCACCGTCGTGGGCAATCCGATGGACATCCTGGTGGACATCCTGGAGAACGAGATCGGCTATCCCGCCGGATGGTTGAACGCCACGGTCATAGCCGCCTACAAGACGAATCTCTTTCCCGGCCTGACGATGGAATTCAGCTTGGACAAGCCGCCGCAGGCCGACGAGTTCTTGAAAACGGAACTGTTCAAGCCCTTTTTCGGCTTCGGATTCTGGGACTATCTCGGGCGCTACACGCCGCACTTCCACGCCGCGCAGGCAGCACCAGTCATCGCCCTGGCGCTGACCGCGAACAACATTCAGTCGCCGCTGCCGGTAGAGATGGCGGGCGACTATTATAACGTCGTTTCCTACCGCCTGGACTATGACGGCAGCAACTTCAATTCCGGCATTGATTCACTGTACGCGCCGGGGGTGAACATCTACGGCCTGCCAGCGCAGGACATCATCCAGGCGAAGGGTTTGCGGTCGCCTTTGGGCGGGGCGCTGTATGCCCGCCTGGTAGCCTGGACACTCTTCCAGCGGTACGGTTTGCGACCGGGTATCCTGCAACCGGATGCGGACTGGGAAGGAATCAAACTCGAACCGGGCGATCTGGTGACGGTGACGCACGCGCAGATCAAAAACAAGCTTAGCGGCGCGGAAAGCATGGCCGCCGAGATGTTCGAGGTCTACGGCGTTGCGCCCGACTGGCAGCGGGGCACGGTCAGCTTGAGCTTGCTCGACGTGAACTACCTCGCGCAGGGCCCGTACTTGATCGCGCCGGACGGCACTCCGGCATGGACCAGCGCCTCGCCGACGGAGAAAGCGACGTATATGTTCATCGCCGACGACGCGACAAAGCAGTATTCGGATGGGACGCCGGGGCACCCACTTTTCCCATGAGCACGCAACGCAGCCTCTTCCAACTCGCTAACGTGGCCGGATACAACGACCTGCCGGATTCCCTGCTGGCGGCGGGGAAGATCGCCAACCAGCTCGCGCTCAGCGCCGTGCAATCCAACGCCGATTTCGCCTGCGTCGGCTTCGAGATCTTCTACTTCGAGGTTGCCGATGGTCAGGAGGTGCCGCTCGACAAATGCGTGTCGGCGGTTGATGGCTACAGCTACCGTCGGAGCGAACTGCTCTACCTTCCCGAGATCCGCACCACCGTTGATCCGGTGTCGGGCCTGCCCGCCGGTCCGGGCGGCTTCGTTTTGGGCAGCTACAGGCTGAACCAGAAGACCGGCAAGGCCTCTATCATGGAGGCTTATTACGTTCCGGGAGAAACCTGGACGAACACCAACCAGGGCACGCTGGGCGTTTGGGTTGTCGGGCAGCGCGGGCGCGGCCGACTCGGGATTGCGGGCTCGCCCAGCTTTGCCGCGATTGCCGATTCCCAATTCAACACCGACAACGCGCTGACCCAGGCGCGCATCCGCAACTTGAATGACAACGCGCGGGCGTCCGTGCCGAAAGTCGAGGCGTTCATCCTGAACGGCTCGGGAGCGGCCTTCTGGCAGCCCAACCACGCCTATTCGTCCGGCGACATCCGGCAGCCCAACTACGGGCACGAGGATGGCTGCTGGTATGAAGTCCTGATCGCGGGTACCAGCGGCGCGCTCGAACCCGAGTGGCCGGGCGAGAAGGGCGCGGTCATCCTGGAAGGCACGGTATTGTGGATTGCTGTCGGTTTCGGCGCGCAGCACGGGCAGACGATGGCCTATCCCGTGAGTCCCGTGGATGGGTACGCCTATTCCGCGAGCGATGCCTGCTACTACCTGCCCTGGTGGTATTACACCGGCGCGGTGCAGGCGGGAACGCAGATACCCCTCGGACCTTCGGTGAAAACGCCGAGGATGCGGCGGTTGCGGAAGTCGGTGGTGGCCCGCGTGGTGAGCAGCCAAGTGGACTATTGGGGCGGCACAGCGCTCATAAACACGAACGACGGCGTGCTCGGCATCATGGCGATCTGCGTGCGCGCGGGGCCGGGAGCCATCAGCCCGCCCGCTTCGAGTTACGTCGAGACGGATGGCAGCCAGTTCGTGCCAGGCCAGCCGCCCACCGACGTGAACCTGAAGACGCTCAACCAGAATATCAACTTCGCCCGGCTGCGCCCCGAGGCGTTCCTGAGCAGCGGCAAAGTGAACGGCGACGCTGTTCCGCTGCCCACGAGCTCCTCCGATGGATATGCCTATAACCGCGCCGAGCTGCTCTATCTCACCATCCTCAATGACACCGGGATCGCAACCGGACTCAGCTTCAATCACTCCTTGCGGGACATCCTGTTTTACACCGACGCGCAGTTGGGCATCGTGAATTCCCGCATTGACTACTTCAGCGAAGGCAATCCGGCCACAACAACGAACGGCGTGTTTTCAATTCTCGCTCTCGCTTTCCGCAAGGCGGAGACGCTGCTTTCTGGCGTGAGCATCATTCCCATCGTCGGGCAGGCGACTCCCGCGCCGCCCTCGGACGTGAACTTGATCCCGAACGGCGCGATGGAGATATGGTCGCACCTGCTCACGGCAGGCGTGCAGATGGTGGGCCTGCCGGATTTGTGGAGCTACGACCAGAACACCCAGGACGGCTACCCCACGCAGCAGCCGGGACTGGAAGGCAGCTACGCCCTCGGGCTGAATGTGGGAGATGCCCACGGCGCGCCGAGCACGCAGTACATGACCTGCCTGTCGTATCCCGTGGCGATCTTCCCCGGCGGGACGTATTACTTCTCGATCCTGGCCAGGGCGAATCCGGCGATCAGCGCGGGCTTCCGCGTGCGCCTGCATTTCCGGGACGCCAATTTCGATAACGATGTCTACGTGACGCTGATCAACCGCATCGGACTCACGACCACGAAGCAGAAGTTCGAGTCGCGCCTCGTGATGCCCCTCCAGGGCGACCTCACGATGCAGACGGGCAAGTGGGGCTCGCTCACCATTGTGGGCGGGCCGCTGGGTTACGATCCCGCCTACGTGTTCCTGGAGCTGGGGAACTATCAGCCGAACATCTCCTCGACCGTGATCGCGGATTCGGCCACGCTGAAGAACATGGGCGAGACTTCGAACCAGCCGGGCGCGATGGCCGTGCGCCCCACGTCGAACATGCTGACGGCGACCGATGCGGGGACCTCGGCGACGGTCAACGTGGCGGCATTCACGCTGCGCGTGGCGGGCCAGGCGGATGTGAGCTACAGCCTCGGCTCGATCTCTTCCCTGGCTTTCAACACGCTGTACTTCATCTACTGCGATGATCCCACCCTACGTGGGGGCGCGCAGACCTACGAGGCCACGGTGACGAAGGAAGAGGCCCTGAACGGTGTGGGGCGAATCTTTCTGGGATCAATTCTGACGCCAGCGGCCACGCTGCCGGATACGACTGGGAACAACGATGGGGGCGCGGGGGCGCAGACCGGCTTCTCGTTTCCGCTGTCGCCTTCGTCCTATGCCGTGGATTTCTCGAACTTCAGCCCTACAAATCCTTCGCGCTTCTTCGACGGCGACCCGAACAGTTATGCTGGCGTGGCTGGCAATGGCCCCGCGAGCGATTACCAGCAGTTGGATGTCTTCGGATTTTCCGCTGTGGGATTGGCGCGAAAATCAGCCACGTTGCGAGTGACCACCGAGGTGACGAAGAGCGGCACGGCGGGCACGGCGACCTTGAGTTATAGCCTCAACGGGGGCGACACCTGGACTCAAATTTATTCTGTGACCGACGCCACGCGGGCAAAGCAGACGGATTCGGTGGTCTTGACCGCATCACAATCTCTTGGAGCCGTGCGGGTCCGCGCCTACTGCATCGGGAGCGTGAATGTTTCGGCGATAACGATTCGGGGCTACGAGACCTGGATTGACGTGGAGGGGTAGATGGCGGCGGAAGGAACGGTATTGACGATTCTGGGTATCCCGGTGGCGGTGACGGACACACCACTGGAAGGTGATCGTCCAGCGCGAGAGATCACTGCCCAGGCGGGGCAGACCGTGATGCGTCTGCGGCATACCTTTGGCGCGGCGGATGGTCCGCGGCCCCAGGTGACCGTCGAGCAGTTGCAGGCCGACCTCGATGCGGCGCGGCAACGGGTCGCCACCGAAGCCGCTTGGCATGAGGACATACGGGTGAAGCTGGAGCAGGTGACATGAGCAATCCGAAGATCATCTACCCGACGCAGCCCAGCATCCCCGATCCCCCGGCGGTGGACTGGGTGGCGGGGGGAACGTTCGCGCAGACGACGTACTATTTCCGCGTGACCTACAGCACGCCCTACGGCGAGTCGCTGCCCTCGATTGAATTCAGCGCTGTCGTTCCCGCGAACAATCTCCCCCGCGTGGCTTCTCCCGCCGAGCCCGCCGCACCCACGGTGGCCACGGGCTGGAATGTCTACGCCAGCACTTCTCCCGGAACGGAGACTCGGCAGAATGCCGCAACCATCGCTATCGGAACATCCTGGACGATGCCCGCAAGCGGGCTGGTCGCCGGTTCCGCACTGCCGACAACCTGGGGGGCCACGCTCAGCTTCATCGTTGCCCCCCGGTTTATCCCCCACAGTTCGAAGCGTGCCGTGCGGTCGGACACCTACTCGACGGGCGGCGTGCGCCAAACGGTGATGGAGCGCATAGACCAGTTCATGGATTTCAAGATGGAGTGGATTCAGATCGGGGCCGATGCCGCCGCCTGGGAAGCGTTCCTGGCCAGCGCCCTCCAGGGCATTCCGTTCGACTACTATCCCGACGCGGCAGCGGCCAACTACACCACCTACGCCGTGACGAACACCGACGCGAAACTGGCCTATAAAGCTCCGGGGCGCTATGAGGTGGACTTGGAGTTCCGCCGCGAAGTCCAGTTGGTGACCCCGCCAGTGAGCGTGCCCGTGGCGCCCACCGACGCGGCCAAGTGGATTCCGTTCACCGCGCCGAACGCGGGGAACTTCACCCTGGCGCACGGGCTCGGCTACGTGCCCAGCGGCGTATGCCAGCCGTTGATGACCTCGGCGGGTGACGTGTGGTTTCAGGCGGTGGTCTGTGATACGGTCAATCTATACCTGGTTGCAAGTGACGTTGGTTTGACCGGCTTGGTTCTGGTCTGGTAGGATGCGGAAATGCCGACATTCGTGACAATCGCTTACGGCCCGACCGCGCAGCCGGGAGCGTTCAGTGTGGCGCATGGGCTGGGTCGGAAGCCGCGCGGGGTCATCCTGCAATCGCAGACGGCGGGGAAGCCGTGGTTCGACGCGGTGCCATTTGACGACGTGAACCTCAATCTGATCGCGCCAGATTCCGGCATCGCAGGAGAAATAATCGTATGGTGAAAAAGACAACTTTCAGCTTGTTGGCCTTCCTGTTCTTCATCGTGGCTTTGAGCGCCCAGCAGCCCCAAGCGCAGCAGGGCCAACCCATTTACGCCACAAATGCGAAATGGGTCCAGGGTGTAGGCCCCGGCTATTATCCGACCAAAGGCACAGGGCTCACGCTAAATCTAGCAGCGGGCACAGCCTACTGCGGCAACCCGCCGGTACCGGTTTTCTATGCTGGCGGCACGCTGGCATTGACCGCCAGCCAGACGAATTACGTCTATCTCGATCCAGCGGCAACCTGCGTTCCGGCATTCAACATTACAGGATTTGCAGTGGGCCAGATTCCCCTGGCCAAAGTGGTGACCGGGGGCTCGGCGATCACAAGCGTCACCGATGTGCGCACCTGGTTCGTTGACCCCAACAGCTCAGGCCCCGTCAT
>Ga0315279_10004492_pt1 | contig 18685 bp, 16 predicted proteins | sample YL17G06_20_MG_FD_203694 | JGI IMG/M metagenome (GOLD analysis project Ga0315279, IMG submission 203694) | Sediment microbial communities from Yellowstone Lake, YNP, Wyoming, USA - YL17G06_20 | ecosystem: Environmental > Aquatic > Freshwater > Lake > Sediment | place: USA: Wyoming | collected... | reverse complement strand
CTGGCGTTTCCTTTGCGCGAACATACCACGCTTACCGAAACGGAAATCCAGGACACGATCACCGACGCGCTCGAGAAGGTGGGATTGCAAAAGGCATTCGCGGCCAAAATGCCCTCCGAGCTCTCGGGCGGCATGCGCAGCCGCGTGGGCCTGGCGCGCGCCCTGGTCATGAAACCCGAAGTCATGCTCTACGACGAGCCCACCTCGGCCCTGGACCCGATCATGACCGATAAAATCAACGACCTGATCATCAGTTTGCGCGACAAGCTGGGTATGACCTCCATCGTGGTAACGCATGACATCAGCTCCGCGTACAAAATCGCCGACAAAATTTCCATGATCTATCAGGGCAGGATCATCTTCGACGGCGCGCCCGCCGATTTGCGCGCCTCACGCAATCCCTACATCCAGCAATTCATCCGCTCCCAGCGCAAACACTTTTACGCCGTGGAAGAAGAACTCGACTACCAGCAGGCCGTGGACATCCGCTCCCTGCGGCTGCGCACCATGCACGACCGCCGCGCGCGTACCCAGGGGTCCGCTCAGCAGGCCCCGGACATCGACGCACTTACCGGGCTGCCGGGGAGGACCTCCTTTGATACCGCCCTTTCGGAAGAACTGGCGAAAAGCGCCTCCGCCGGCACAAATATGGCCGTGATCGCCGCGGCGCCGGACAATCTTGACAGGATTAAAATCGAGCTGGGCGAAGGTTTCGCGCGCACCGTGATTTCCGAAATCGCCAAGCGATTCGAAGCGACCATCCGCGGCACGGATTTCGCCGCCTACCTGGGCGAGGGCGTCGTTGTAATGGCGCTTGCGCGCGTGGACACCGCGTCGATCGCCCGCGGAGTAGAGCGTATCCGCCAGACCGCCTGCGATGTGGTGATAAAAACGCCGGCAGGGCAGGATTTCAAGCCCGGCGCCAGTTGCGGCATCGTCCTCTCTTCGCCGGACGGGGGCGCCCAAGCCATGCTGCGGAATTGCATGGCCGCGCTTGCCGCGGCCCAGCGCCAGGGCGGCGGTCGGACGATACAGGCGTAAAAACAAAGAGCCGCAGAGCGGCAAAGCCTCAGAAATCAGAGGTCGGAAGCAGAGAACGGCCCCTAATCCCCCATGAAAAAAGAGCAATTGCAATTCGTCTGCGCGCATTGCGGGATGGATTTCCCCAAATGGCAAGGCCGCTGTTCCTCATGCGGCGAATGGAACTCCCTCAAGGAATTCCGCGTGCCCGCGAGCGGCGGACCCGCATCGCGCCGTTCCTCCCCGCAGACCGCGGCCGCGGCAGCGCCGGTGCCGCTGCGGGAACTCTCATTAAAGCAAGCCGCCGCGCCGTTTGACGTCATTAAAAGCGCGTTCGCCGACATGGACCGCGTGCTGGGGAATGGCGTGGTACCGGGATCGCTGGTGCTCATCGGCGGTGATCCGGGCATCGGCAAGTCCACGCTGCTCTTGCAGCTCATGGCGCAGTGGTCGTCCGCCGGCCGCAAAGTGCTCTATGTTTCCGGGGAGGAATCGGCCGAACAACTGTCGCTGCGCGCCCGGCGCCTGGGCGCCGCGGAATCGGCACTGCTTGTGCTGGCCGAGACCTCCCTCGAAGCTATTTTCGCCGCCATCGAACAGGCGCAACCGCGGATCGTGGTGGTCGACTCCATCCAGACCATGTTCACGGAATCGGTTGAGAGCGCGCCCGGCAGCGTGGCGCAGGTGCGCGAAAGCGCCGCGATGTTTCTGCGCCACGCCAAGAAAAACAATGTGGCCGTCTTTCTCATCGGCCATGTCACCAAGGACGGCGCCATCGCCGGACCGCGCCTGCTGGAGCATATGGTCGATACGGTCCTGTACTTTGAAGGCGATACGCATTTTCAATACCGCATGGTGCGCGCTGTCAAGAACCGCTACGGCCCTGCGGGAGAAATCGCCGTTTTCACCATGACCGATACCGGGCTTGCGGAGGTGGCCGACCCTTCGGAGCTTTTCATCCACAGCCGCGACATTCCGCAGATCGGCTCGGCGCTTGCGCCCGCGCTCGAGGGCAGCCGCGTGCTGGTCGTAGAGCTGCAGGCCCTGGTCAACAAATCGCACTTCGGCTTGCCGCAACGTGTGGCATCGGGGATCAATCCCAAGAAGCTGTCGCTGCTCCTCGCGGTATTGGAACGGCACGGAGGCATCGTTCTGGGCGACCACGACATATTCTTCAATATCGCGGGCGGCATTACCGTTGGTGAACCGGCCATCGACCTGGGGATCGTTGCCGCGGTGATCTCTTCGTTCCGCAATAAACCCTTGCGCAAAGGGCTCGCTTTCATCGGCGAACTGGGCCTGGGCGGCGAGATCCGGCCGGTCAACCGCACCAACCTCCGGCTGCGCGAAATCGCGCGCATGGGATTTACGGAATGCTGCATTTCGGCCGCGGCGCTCAAATCCCGGGAGAAACTTGAGCACCACGGGCTGAAGGTATTGCCGTTTCGGAAAGTGGGCGATATTGCGGGAGAGATTTTTTAGGGCGCGCGCGGGCCATCCCGAAAAGCCGCTTGATTCTTCATTCCCCGTCTCCACAAAATTATATTATTGATACCATCCGAAAAGTGCGTTACAATATATACTTTCGGTGCTTTTTTCCATCGAAATCCGGTCCAGGGAGGTATCATGGTTCGCAGCATTCTGTCCATTGGGTCCATCCTTGTTCTATCCGCCCTTACCTTTGCCCAGGATGAAGTCGTTGCCGAAGGTTTCGGCGAGGGCGCCAACCGCGATGAAGCGCTGATCAACGCCAAAAGGGCGGCAGTGGAAAAAGGCATCGGCACCTTGCTGCTTTCCCAGACCGAAGTTGAAAACTTCATGCTCAAACGCGACCAGATCATCACTAAAACCATCGGCACGGTCAAATCCTACGACATTCTTAAAGAAGGCAAATCGCCGGACAACCTGATACAGATCACCATTAAGGCCGTGCTCTCCAAAACCACCATGCGCGAAGACCTGGCGGCATTCCACATTCTCATCGAATCCATGAACAAGCCACGTACCATGGTCATCATCAAAGAAAACAACGTTGGCAACGAAGAACCCAGCAACAGCAGCGCGGAAACCGCCATACTGGGATTTCTCAAAGACCCGTATGAATTCGACCTTATCGACCCGTCGGTCGTCCAATCGATTAAATCTTCGCAGCAGAAAATGGCCGAAATCGCGGGCGACGCCGCGGCTGCGGCCAAACTTGGTTCGGGTTACGGCGCCGAAGTTATCATCACCGGCACGGCCGTAAGCCGCACCGCCGACGGCATGACGCAGAACCTGGGCGGCATGGTATCGGTGCAGGCCGACGTGACCTTGCGCGCCGTCAACTGCGCCACGGGCCGCATCATCGGCACGGCGGACGCGCATGCCGCCAAGGTGCACATCAGCCCGAATACCGCCGGCAACCAGGCCATTGCTAAGGCCGGCACCGACGCGGCCAAAAAGCTGCTCGACGGCATCATCAAGGAATGGACGAACCAGATCAATAACGGCGCCACCCTGAGCGTGAATGTATCGGGCGTCACCACCTTCCGCAACAAAAAGGAAGTGGTGCAGACCATCGAGGGCATCGCCGGGGTGTCGGCCGTGCGCGAGCGCAACTGGGACGGCCAGAGCAAGCTCCTGGAACTCGATGTGGTTTACAAAGGGAACGCAAGCGGTTTCTGCGACAAGGCCGACGGCCTCAAGATGCGCACGGGCTCCGGCAGCATGGCTGTGTCGGGCGTAGAAGGCACGCGCATCAATCTGGTGGCGCAAGTCATGTAGTTCGCCGGGCCTCTGCAATCCGTTCCGCGCGCGGGCGGCGGCGGCCTGCGCAGCGGTTGACGGTCCGAAAGCTTTCCGTGAAATCACTCATACTCCGCAGACCCACCCGCGCCGTCCGCATCGGTCCCCTTTCCATCGGCGGCGGCCATCCTATTGCTATTCAGTCAATGACCAATACGCCCGCCGAGGACGCGGACGCCGCGCTCGGGCAGATCGACCGACTGACAAAAGCCGGGTGCGCCGTCGTGCGCGTGGCCGTGCCCACGGAAAAAGCCGTTGAGGCGTTCAAGCGCATCCGCGCGCAGACGCGGGTACCCCTGGTGGCCGACATCCACTTCCAATACCGCCTGGCCATCGCCGCCATCGAGGCGGGGGCCGACAAGATCCGCATCAATCCCGGCAACATCGGCGGCGCCGACCGCGTAAAGGCCGTGGTCGACGCGGCAAAACAGGCGCGCATACCCATCCGCATCGGCGTCAACAGCGGCTCTTTGCAAAAAGAAATCCTCGCGCGCCACGGCCACCCCACGCCCGAAGCATTATGCGAAAGCGCTCTTGACTATCTGCGGCTCATGGAATCGTTCTCCTTCGACAATATCGTCTTATCCATCAAAGCAAGCGACGTACCCGCGACAATCGCGGCATGCCGCCTGCTGTCCCGGAAGACCGACCGGCCGCTGCATATCGGCATCACCGAATCCGGCACCGTACGAACCGGCACGATCCGCTCGGCCGTGGGCATCGGAACGCTTCTGGCCGATGGCATCGGCGATACGGTGCGCGTCTCGCTTGCGGGCGACCCGGTGCTCGAAATCAGCGCGGCAAAAGAGATCCTCAAATCCCTGCACCTTGCCGCGGGCCCCACGGTCATCGCCTGCCCCACCTGCGGCCGCACGAAAATCGACGTCGCGGCCCTGGCGGAAAAAGTGGAAACCATGGTCTCCGGCATCGACGCCTCGATCACCATCGCGGTCATGGGCTGCATAGTCAACGGCCCGGGCGAAGCCGCCGAAGCCGACATAGGCATCGCCGGCGGCGTCCGCGAGGGACAGATCATCGTGAAAGGGAAGATCGTGGAAGAGCATGTGCCGGAGGAAAAGCTGCTGGAGAGACTGCAGGCCAGGATTCAGGAGGTTGCAGCAAAAGGCAAGTAAACGAGTAAGCGGTAAACGGTTACATACTGTATGTCAGAAAATAGCATGCAAAAACATCTGGCGCTATCTGAAATAGCGATTGATCATTGACGAAAGACTGCAGCGCGAAGAGGCAAGTTTGCAGCAAAGAATGAAATATATGCTGCCTGCTTGCATGCGAATATGGCATTTACAATTCGATTGCTTGATAACAAATCAGAAAAATGGTTTACGCGAAGCAAATCGGAAATAGTTCTTTCCGCTGCCAGGACAAAAAGCGCCCACATCGATCGTCTGGTCGCCGGATCAATCAGATATCTGGAGGAAAAGAGCCCATTGTTTAACTAGGCATGAATATCCAATCTTTATTCCCTATCTGCTAGTATTGAAACGATGCTGAAATGGAAAAATCTTTGCATCCACGATGGAACTCGATCAAGCACATTATGTGGTTCATCGCAATGATAGAGGTACTCCTCCTGTTCCTGGCAATCATTGCCGGCCATACCTGCGGATACAGGATTTCTTTCATCGCCCATGGTATACTGGGCAGGTTCGTGGGCGGCTCCCTGCTTTTCCTGTTATTGGGCATCATACTGATCGATTCGGTTATGCAATCCATTAAAAAGCTCCGAAATCGAACCCGAAAGGATGCATCATGAGAATCCCGATATCATTTTCAATCGTTCTTCTATGTGCAGCCCTCTTGCAAGCTGCCGACCAGAAAGGAAATGCCATGGATTCCATCAAAGTCACGATCCAAGATAAGCCGGAGATGTTTCTTGTCGGCATTGCCGGCTATGGATCGCCGGACAACATGAAAATAGGCGACATGTGGGGGCGCTTTTCCGAAGTTGACAAAGACATTCCGAATAAAATCAATAATGAAGGAACGTATGGCCTGATGATCTATCCGCCGAAATTCCCGAATCCCTGGGAGTTCACTTATCTGGCGGCTGTTCGCGTCTCGAATCTAAATGATATACCGATCCAGATGCTGGGCAAGCGCCTGCCTAAAAGTAAATATGCCGTATTCTCGGTGCCGGGCGGACCGGACAAAATCAAGGACACGTATCAATATGCGTATCAGACCTGGCTCCCCGGTTCGGAGTATGATGCGGCATTTCCTTTTGATTTTGAATTCTATCAAGAGGAAAAGGGAAAGCAGCAGTGTGCTTCTCCCCTATTTGTGTATATCCCCATAAAACCGAAATCCGAGAAGTAAAGAAGCCTCCCTATCGCGATACCGCAATTCCCGCAATGGAAAGCCGAAGGGCTATCGTCCCGGCCGCCACTCGTGGCCGCATGTGCGGCACCGGAATCGGCCATACGCGAAGGGGCCGGCTTTGGAGACCATTTCCGTATCGTCGGCATCGCAGGCGGGGCAGAACGAGGGCGTGGCGCCCTGCGCGTCAAGGAATTCACGCACGAGCTTTTTCGCCTCGATCTCCTGAGCATCGTCCTTTACAAACAGCTTAGGCCATGCATTGTCGAAGGGTATTTCGCCCGCAATGGGGTACAGCAGATCGTTGCGCACCTCGCAGGCGATGCCGTTGGATTCGAGGAATGACCGGACCAGATAGAAGGTCGAATGGTCTATGGTGGTGTAGATTTCTTTCATGGGTGCGTTATGATTCCGTATGAAGGCCGGGTCACGTGACCCGGCTTCCTATAATCGAATCCTCCATCAAAACACCTCCACCCGGTCCCTGCCGTTCTGTTTGGCGCGATACAGGGCCTTGTCGGCCTTGAGGACCAGGCCGTCGATGTCCTTGGCGTGCAGGTTGAAGACGGCGATGCCGAAGCTCATGGTGACATGAATGCTTTCTCCCTGCGGCGTATGGAAAATAAGGGAGCTTATTTTCTGGCGTATGCGCTCGGCGGTCTCCTGCGCCGTCTTTTCGCCGGTCTTGACAAGGATCAGGGCGAACTCCTCGCCGCCGTAGCGGGCGGCGATGTCCACGCTGTCGCGGATGCTCTGCAGCAGCGCGGCGCCCACGCCGCGCAGCACCTGGTCGCCGAAGGGATGGCCGTGGGCATCGTTGATTTTTTTGAAAAAATCGATATCGCCGATGACCAGCGACAGGGGATCATTATAGCGGGTCGATCGCGTGATTTCCTCGCGCAGGAGCTTCTGGAACTGCCGGTGGTTGTTGAGCCCGGTCAAGCCATCATGCGTGGCGAGGCTCTGGGCCTGCTCGATCACGGCGATCTTTTCGATGGCAAGGCCGGCCGAGGTGACCAGCCGCGAAAGCAACGCCCGGCTTGCGTCGGAAAAGGCGTCGCGCCGCAGCGATTCGAGCAGGATGCCGCCTTTGCACTCGTCAACGCCGATGGGGAACGCCAGAAACGAAGCCAGGTCCGCGGCATACGGTTCGCCGTCGGCATAGCGCACTTCCACCGTATCGGACGAAAAGTTACGGAAGAAGCACATACCGCGCGAATAGAGGAGCCCGGCCAGCGTCTTTTCCTTGATGGAAAACGTCTTGGACGCGAACCCCTCGGCGCCGGCGCCCCACGCACGGCGGATGGTGGCCGTGCCGGCGCCGGGGTTTTTCAGGCTGATCGTCAGCCGGTCGCACGGAATGGCGAACGGAATGATCTCAACCATCTTATCAAGCACCGCTTCGATGTCGAGTTTATTGAAGAAATACTTTTCGGTGTTGCTCATGGCCGCCAGGCGCTCGTACCGGAGCCGGTGTTCGTTGCAGAGATAGGCGTAATAGACCGTTTCGCCGCACAGGTGCGCGATGGACGTGAGGAAATCGTGGTCCGCATCGGTAAAGTGGCGCGGCTCGGTGCTGTCGACCACGATGGTGCCCCGCTCCACGCTTCCCGCGATGAGGGGGCTTGCCATGAGCGAGCGGATGCGGGCGTCCTGCGCATAGTAGTAGAGCGTCATGCTGTCGGTGACGATGTCCTGCAGCGAAAGCTGCTTGAGCCCGTCCTTGAGAAAACTGCCGATCACGCCCACGCCCGGATAAATGACCGCCTGGGGATTGACATATTCGCATTTTGACGCGAAGCGTCGGATCGTATAGCCGCCGTCGTCGGTGGGGAAAAAAATCGCGACGGTATTGATGTCCATCTTCTGCTGAATGCACCGGATGGCGTGGTCGAGGGCCGCGTCGACGACCAGTTCCATCTCCTGCCATTTCCGGCGCGAATACGCGGCGCCCAGGACCTTGAGGTCCACATCGCCCGTCTGCCCGACGGCCACCTCTTCGAACTGTCGCGGCAACGGGTTTTCATCCTCCGGACCCTGAATTTTCCGGCCCTTGAATATCCGGAGCGTGCGGCCCGTGGCCGCGGCATAAAAAAGCCGGCACGCGACCGCGATGGAGAGCGGAAGCATGATCACCTGAACGACCATGCCGCCCAGGGCGATGACCAGACCGCCCGTGATGAGCGCGGCGCCGATAAGGACCAGTTTACGTTTGCGCGTCATGAATGCCGCTTTTTCCGCTTACCGGCGACCTGGTCGCCCAGCACGCTTCGGACCGTTTTCACCACATCGCTGTTCCTGAAGGGTTTGCTTACCACATCGGAAAAACCGATGTTGAGAAGGCTCTTGACAGGATGCTTGTCGGTAAACGACGTGACGGCAATCACCGGCGTTTTGCCGAAGTCGGGATGCTTCCGCAGATTGTTGATGAACCCGATTCCGTCCATGACCGGCATCATGATGTCGGTAAGGATGCAGTCCGGTTTGATTTCCCGCGCCTTGGTGAGCCCTTCAAAGCCGTTGGCCGCCGTGCTCAGGTCGTAATCGCGAAACAGGATCACCTCCAGAAGGTCCAACGCATCGTGGTCGTCGTCGATGATGAGAATCTTTTTCATGACATTCATTGATCCGCCTCTTTATACAGCGCCATGCCCAGGACCAGGAAAATGAGGTTGCCCAGCCAAGCGCCCATCATCGGATCGAGCTGCCCGTTTTTCCCAAAGGCCAGCAGAAAACGCGTCAGGCTCCAGTAGACAAAAACCAGCAGCAAACCCGTTCCCAGCAGCACCGCCCCGCCGGTTTTGCCCATCCGCGCCGTGATGGCGATGCCCAGAAGGATCACGATGAAATTCATAAACGGATAGGCGACCTTGAAATCGAGGTCGGTGGTGAATTTGGCGACATCCTCGCCGCGACGTTTCGTCTTTTCGATGAAATTGTTGAGTTCCCAATAGCTCATCTCTTCGGGACTTTTAATATACACCACCATTTCCTCGGGCGCGGCGGTGAGCACCGGGTCGACCAGGGTATCAAACGACGACGACGCGATCGAATCGCCGCGCATCACGCGTTTCATCCCATTGATAAAATACCATCGCCCTTTTTCAAAAACCGCGCGATCGGCCCGGATGCGCTCGACGATGCGGTTGCCGCTGAAAACGATCCGCCATACATTGCGCGTCTTCTGGGGCCTGGTGCGGAACTCCTCGTATCCATAGATGGTGCTCGCATTTCCAAAATAATAAAAATTGCGCCGGAAGTCGCGCAAAACCCGGCCGCCGGCATCGCCACTTTGGCCGTTTCCCTTGATCTCCTCGGTCAGGCGCATGCGCTTAACATTAGCGTAGGGCAGGACGCGCTCGCTGAAATAGAACGTCAGCGCCACGAACAGCATGCCCACCACCAGGAGCGGAACGGTGATGCGCCGGATGCTCCTGCCGGCGGCCTTCATGGCGACTATCTCGCTGTTTTTCGCCAGTTTACCCATGGAAAACATCGATGACAGCAGCAGCACGATGGGAAAAAGCATCTGGATGATCCACGGCAGATAATACCAGTAAAACAGCGCCACCAGCCGGAACGGCACGTTGTTGAAGCGCTGTGAATTTGAAACATAATCGACCACCACGAAGATCACGACTATGGCGGCAAGCATGCCGATAACGTACCCAAGGAAAATCCTGATGAGATATACCGGCAGGATGCCGGTGATCCATCGCGTGAGCGTAAAGGGCATGGTCAGCAGGCGCTGCGGCAGGGCCATGCCGAAACGGACGGCGCGCGCCCACCAGGAGTTCCCGTATTTTCCCGATGTTTCGTGCATAAAATGCAGCAGCGGCGCAAATGATATAAACGTCGTTTCGCGGATCATGCGTATCAGCAGATACACCCCGCAGGCGCCGATAAGAATATCGCACGACCACATGGCCCAGAACGGCGAAATAATGCCGCGGTCCGCCAGATGTTCGCCCTGGATCAGAAACGCCCAGTACAGGATGAAAAACAGGACGCTATAGCTGGCCCCCACACCCAGTCCGCCGCGCCGCGCCATGATACCAAGCGGCGCCCCTATGAGGACAAAGACGATGCATGCCACCGGAATGGCGAACTTTTTATGCACCTCAACCATAAACTGGTCCATGCTCAATTCCTGGGAGCGGACGCGGCTGACGATACGATCGATGATCGACTTCTGGCGCTGCGCATCGGCCGCCGCGGCCGGTTGCCGGTCGCCCAGCCTCTGCAGCCACTGCTTGAAGTCCGCGGGCGCCGGCGCCGTGTCCGCGGCCGGCGCGGCGGCGGTCCATTGCCGTTCGAGGCGCGCCAGCTGGGCTGCCATAGTGTCAAGGTTGCCGTTATATTCGGCGAGATAGGCATCGCGCGCCGAACGGAACCGCGCCACGTCCTCAAGCATCAAAGCCGAGCTCTTTTCGCGGTCGCCGCGGTAGCTCGAATTGGTGCGCTGCAACTCGCTGTCGGGGTTTTTAATGAAAAGCACCTGGCGCTCGAACCGGCTGATGAAATACTGCTGAGGGTCCCTGACGTCCGTGCTGTGGGTTTCACCGGCAAAGAGCGTCAGCTTCATATAGGCGCCGTCGAAGGTCTGCATCACCTGGCCCGAATCGGCCACGGTGACCGAAGGATTTTCTCCCGGCACATCGGAAAAAATCTTGATGTTCCGCAGTTTGCCGGTGCGGCCGTCGGCTTCCCGCACATGGATGGTATAGAATTCAAAATCGCGGATAAGCACATTCGGCTCGATGAACGCCGCGGGTCGCTTGCGCGAAATATCGGACATCAGATTGGCGGTGCGGTGATTGGCGTCGGGCAGGATCAAATCGTTGAAATACACCAGACATACACAGAAAATGACCGCCGCGCTCATGACCGGTACGATCAGGTGCGCCATGCTCAGGCCCGACGCCTTGACGCACAGGATCTCGTTATCGGCCGACATGCGGCCGAACGCCATGAGCGTCGACGTAAGCACCGCCATGGGCACTGCCAGGGCGATGATCCATCCCAGGTTGATGACGAACACTTCGAGCACGACCCCGGCGTCAAGCCCGCGCGAAATGATGCTGTCCAGAATCTGGATGGCATACTGCATCACGGAGATGAAAATGAGTATAGCGAGTGAGAAGAGGAATGGAAAAATATGCTCGCGTATGACGTGGCGGTAGAGGATCATGCGGGTTTTGTGTTGTTAAATGCTTAAGATTAAAATACACAACCCCCCGCGAGCTATCAACGATAATCGCATGCCTCCGCCCGACCCTTGACGCGGATGCGGCGACCACCTATTTTAACCATTCGGTTAAACCATATGGTTTAATCAGGCGGACACTATGCCCACGACGATCTTCGCCTCATCGCAACCGTCAAAGCTCTCCGACACCGAGCGGAAAATCCTGAAGGCCGCGCGCCAGGAATTCATCGCGCGCGGACTGGCGGGCGGCCGATTGCAGGCGATCGCGGACCGGGCCGGGGTCAACAAGGCCCTGGTACATTATTATTTTCGCAGCAAACAGCGTCTTTACGAAGCAGTACTCGCCAATATCATCGGCAGTTTTTTGTCCAACCTGGCGGCCAATATGCGCTTTGACGAAAAGGAGACCGACATCCGGCGCCTGATCACGACCATGGCGACGGTCTATATCGATACCCTGCGCGCCAATCCCGATTTTCCCGGGATGTTCCTGCGCGAGCTGGCCGAAGGCGGGAGACATCTTTCCGCCATCGTCGACGCCATCATTGGATCGTCCGGCAATCTGCCGCTTAAAATCGTGCAGGCGCTCAAGGCGGGAATGCGCGCCGGCCGCATCCGGACCGTAAACCCGCCCCAGATATTCATGAATATCATGGGCATGAGCGCCGGCACCTTCTTCCTGGCGCCGGTCATCCGGGCCATGCATGCGAAAATCATGGGTTTTAAGCCGGAATTCAACGATGCCTTTTTCAAAGAGAGAATCCAGGCCATTGTGGAGATGGCATGCGACGGACTGATCATCAAGGAGAGCGTGTTATGATGCGAAATACACGAGCGCACGCGGGGATGCGCGGGACCGCGATGCTGCTTGCGCTGGCCGCGGGTTCCTGCGCGATGACGCTGGGCGAAGCGCAAAGAAAAATGCTCGAAAACAATGCGGACCTGATCATCCAGCGCCGGCAAACCGAAATCTCCCGGGAGCAGGTGGCCGAGGCAAAAGCCGCGCTATTCCCTCAAATCAACGCGGTCGCGTCGTATGCCTATCAATCCGATGTCGCGGCCATCCAGGTGCCCGCAATCCCGCCGGTATTTCGCGGCATCAGCATGGAAGGGCCGCATGACAAAATCGACATGGGCGTGGAAGCGTCGTATCCAATCTTTACCGGCGCCACGCGCTGGTATTCCATTAAAAGCCGCGAAATGGCGCGCGCATCGCAGGAATCCCAGGAACAGGCGCTGCGGCAGCGTCTTTCCTACCAGCTCGGCATGCTCTCGTGCGCATGGAAACTCGCGGGCCAGAGGGTGGCCGTAACGCAGGCGCTTGCCGATCAGTTGACGGAATACGCCACGCAGACGCAAAACCGCTATGGCGCGGGCGTGGCAACCGCCGCGCGCGTGACCGAAGCCCAGGCGCGGCTGGCGCAGGCGCAGGCGGACCTGGCCGGCGCGCGCACCACCGTGGACTCGCTGCGGCTGGAGATCGCGTATCTCGTGGGATCGCCTGATGTCAATCTGGCGCCGGAATCATGCGTCATTCCCGCGGATTCGGCGGCGTTGGCAAAGGCAATGGCGCTTTCCTCCGCGGAAACGCGGCCAGAATATGCCGCGATCGACCGCTCCATCGAGCAGCAGGCGCTGTTGCGCAAGGCCGCGGGCGGACGCTACCTGCCCGCGGTTTCGGGCATGGCCGGTTACCACTATGGAAAGCCGGGCGTCAACTTCCTGGGTAATGAATTCATGGACTACTGGCTTGCGGGCGTACAGCTCCAATGGAACCTGTTTGACGGACGAAAAACCGGCGCCCAGCGCCGGCAGATCGACGGCGCCATGGCCGCGCTTGCGGCGCAGAAACAGAAGCAGGCCGACGCTTTCGCCAAGGGTATCGAGATGGCAAAAAGCCGCCTGATCTGGGCGCGGCAGCAGAGGGTCGCGGCCGTGGCCGCCCTGGCCGCTTCGGATGCGCTGGTGCAGGATTTGAAAAACCAGGTGGCAGCGGGCGCCGCCACCTCGCTCGAATATATCACGGCCATGACGAATCGCGCGCAAACGCAGTTCATGATCAATCAGGCCGATTTCGCGCTATCAGCGGCGTATCTGACGCTGCTGTATTCCGCCGGCGCCACCATCGAATTTTAGGAGGTCATCATGCAATCGTTCCGATCAGCATTCCCGTACGTCGGCATCGCGGCCCTCGCCACGATCTTCGCCATCTCCTGCACCCGCAGCGCCGATCCGGCTTTTCTGGGCTCCGCAGTTGTGGAAGTCAAGACCTATCAGACCGGCGCATCCGTGGCAGGAACGATCGCGGCCGTCACCAAGGACGAAGGCGACCGCATGGCCGCCGGCGAACTCATTGCGGTCATCGATACCGTGCCATTATGCCTGAAAGGCCGGGAGCTGAATGCCGCGGCCGCGCAGCTTGATGCCCAGATCTCTTCGCGCCGCGCCGATATCGCTTCAGCCCGGTCAGACGCGGACGGATTGCAGCGCGAAGTAAACCGTATCACCGACCTGGTCGCCAAGGGATCGGCGCCATCGGCCCAGAAAGACGATCTGGAGACGAAATTCACTTCCGCGAAGCTCAAATTGCAGTCGGCGAACCAGCTTCTGCGAAGCCTGAACGCCCAGAAGGAGCTGATCGCCGCGCAGAAGGCCGAACTCGAGGACCAGATCGGCCGCTGCTATATCAAGGCGCCGGCGGCGGGCATCGTGCTCACGCGCTATAAAAACGAGAGCGAAATGGCCGCGCCCGGCCAGCCGATATTTGACATAGGGAAATTCGACAGCGTGCAGGTCGACTTTTTCGTGCCGCAGACCGCGCTTGCGTCGATCCGGCTGGGCCAGACCGTACGCATCCGCGTGGACCTGCTGCAGGATGCCCGGAAATCAACGCCGCAGTTTACGCCGGCCGCCGTCACCTGGATCAGCGAAAGCGCCGAGTTTTCGCCCAAGAACATCCAGACGCGCGAATCGCGCAATGAACTGGTATTCAAGGTCCGTGCGACCGCGGCCAACGCGCAGGGAATTTTCAAACGCGGCATGCCGGTGGAAGTATGGCGCTGAACATCCCCGCACCGAGGACAATCCGATGCCGTACGCGGTGACCATCGACAACCTGCGGAAGAATTACGCCGGCGAACACGCCCTTGCCGGCGTGTCGTTTTCCATTGCCGCGGGATCGCTCGCCGGTATCATCGGCGCGGACGGCGCGGGCAAGACCACGCTCATGCGCATTCTGGCCACGCTCATTTCGGCCGACGCCGGCGCCGCCTCGGTATTGTCGTATGATGTCAACACGCAGCACCGGAAAATCCGCGCCGCCATCGGCTATATGCCCCAGAAATTCTCGCTGTACGAAGACCTGACAGTATGGGAAAACCTTCTCTTTTTCGCCGACGTATTCGGCGTGATCGGCATGGAGCGGCAACGCCGGCTCGATCGTCTCATGGCCTTTTCGCGCCTTGGGCAGGCACAAGACCGGCGCGCGGGCCGTCTTTCGGGCGGCATGAAGCAGAAACTGGCGCTCTCCTGCGCGCTCATCCACACGCCGCGCCTTTTGATCCTCGACGAACCCACCACCGGCGTGGACCCGGTGTCGCGCAATGAATTCTGGCGTATCCTCAAAGATCTTCAACGCGACGGCATTACCATCATCGTCTCCACGCCCTATATGGACGAGGCGGAATACTGCGACACGGTCCTGCTTCTGCACCGAGGCGGAGTTCTGATGCAATCGACACCCGCGCAGGCGGTCGAACGGTATCCCCATGCGCTTTTCCGCGCGGAAAGCCGCGCCGGCACTGTCCGCTGGCCCGCCCGCGCGCCGGCGCCCCGGGGCGCGCGCTTCGTGTACCCATCGGGCGGCGCGCTGCATGTGGCCGCGGACCCGCAAATTGTCAACGAACCGGCGCTATTGGAGGCCCTGCGTGAGGTCATGCCGGAAATCGAAACGCTGCATCGCATCGGACCGCGCATGAACGACGTGCTGTTCTCGTGCTATAACGCGGCCGGAAGCGCCGGTCCCGAATCCGCGCCGCCGCCGGCACCCGCGCCCGGGCACGCGCATAATCCGCTGGCAATGATCCGGCATGCAATCTCACAACATCGGAAAGGCCGGCCGTGAAGACCACCATCGAAACCCGCGATCTCAGCAAACGCTTCGGTCCCCATACGGCTGTCGACCGCATCACCCTGTCGGTTTACCAAGGCGAAATTTTCGGATTTTTAGGCGCCAACGGCGCGGGAAAAACCACGGCCATCCGCATGCTGTGCGGTCTTTTGGAGCCCACGTCCGGTTCCGGCACCGTTGCCGGGTTCGATATCATCCGCCAGACTGACCGCATTCGATCGCGCATCGGCTACATGTCGCAGAAATTCAGCCTCTATAGCGATCTGCGGGTGATTGACAATCTGCGGCTGTACGGTTCACTGTACGGCCTGGGAAAGCAGGCACTCGCGCGTCGCATCGACGAACTCTCGGCGCTGCTTTCGCTCTCGCCTCTCCACGGCCGCATCACCGGCTCGCTCCCCTGGGGCTGGCAGCAGCGCGCGGCCCTTGCCTGCGCCAACCTGCACCGTCCCGAAATACTGTTCCTGGACGAACCCACCGGCTCCGTCGATCCTGTTGCGCGGCAGACATTCTGGGACCTGATCCAGACGCTGGCAGCGGGCGGCACCACCATTTTCGTGACTACGCACCATATGGACGAGGCGGAAAACTGCGGCCGTATTTCCATCATGATCGACGGCCGCATCGCCGCGCTGGACACGCCCCGCGCCCTTAAGGAGCGCACGGGCAAACCCACGCTGCACGAGGTGTTCCTGCACCTGGTTGACCCGCATTCCGAATCGTTAAAGGAGCGCGCATGACCGCGCCCTGGACAGGCCGTATTCTGGCCGTGATGCGCAAGGAGGTGCGCCACATCCTGCGCGACGCGCAGACCCTTGCCATCGTGATCGCCATGCCGGTGATCATGATGTTCCTCTACGGCTATGCGCTCACTCTTGACATACGCGATCTTCCCACGCTCATCGAGGACCCGGCGCCGTGCTCAGAAACCCGCGCCATCGCGCGGGCCGTGGACGCCACCACGATGTTCAAGGTCGTGGGGACCGTACCGGCCTTTGGCGACCTGATCGAACTGTTCCGGAAATATCACGTAAAGGCGGTGATCCGCTTCCCCGCGGGCTTTGGCGCCGACCTGCGCAACGGAGGAACGGCCGCGCCCATCCAGGTGCTGATTGACGGATCGGACCAGAACACCGCCACGATCGTGCGCAACGTGGCCGGGCCTTTGATTCAGGATGAAGTGCTGGACCTGATGCACATCGATCCTCCAAAGCCGCTGACGGTTGACCCTGTCGTCCTCTATAACCAGGAACAGAAGAGCGCGCTCTTTTTCGTTCCCGGGCTCATGGCGCTTCTGCTCATGATGATCTCCGCCCTGCTCACCTCGCTTACCATCACGCGCGAAAAAGAGCGCGGCACCATGGAGCAACTGCTGGTGTCGCCGCTTCGGCCCTGGGAAGTGATCGCCGGCAAGATCATCCCCTACCTGGCGCTGGCCGCCATTGACGGCGTGATCATTCTTGTCGTGGCGCGCATCAGTTTCGGCGTGCATATCCACGGCAGCGTGCTGTTTCTGGCCGCCGCCAGCACCGTCTATGTGATCGTAGCGCTTATGCTGGGGCTCATATTTTCAACCGTGGCAAAAACGCAGCAGCAGGCCATGCTCATGGCCCTGCCTGCCACACTACTGCCGGTGATCATTCTCTCCGGGTTCATCTTTCCGCTTGCAAGCATGCCCGCGTTTTTCCAATGGCTTTCCAATATCATCCCGGCGACCTTCTACCTTCAGCTGGTGCGGGGGATCATCCTCAAGGGAGTGGGTCCGCTTGAACTCTGGCAGCCATGCGCGGCCCTGTGCTGTATCGGCCTGGTGTTTTTCGGCATCACGCTCAGACTTTACCGGGTGAGATTATGAACTTCATAAGACTCATCATTTGGAAGGAATTCGCGCATATCAGGGCCGATCCGCTCATGTCGCGCCTGATCGTCCTGCCGGTGCTGGCGCAGCTTTTCATCGTGGGCTATGCTCTAACCATGGAGGTCAAGCACACGCCGCTCGTGGTGGTGGACCGCAGCGCCACGCCCCAGAGCCGGTCCCTGATAGCATCGCTTTCATCAAATGACCTGTTTGTCTACCGCGGGACCGCGGCTTCGGAAGAACAGGCGCGCGCGCTTCTGGACCGGGGCGCGGCAAAGCTGGCGCTCATCATTCCCGCGCATTTCGCCCGCGATATCGAGCGGCTGAACGACGGAGCGCACGTGCAGCTCCTGATTGACGGCCAGGACGCCAACTCGGCGTCGGTGGCCGCCGGATTCGCCTCGGCTATCATAAGTCAATGGACCTTCGCCCGGCTGGGCCGGCAGCTATCGGGCCAGGGCATTGATGTTGCCACCCTCATCCCCGTTTCCGTGACCGGCACCGTGCTTTTCAATCCGCTGCTCAAATCGTCGTGGTATATGATCCCCGCGCTGGTGGTGATCCTGGTCACCATCATCACCGGGCTGTTGACCGGCTTCTCCATTATCAAGGAAAAAGAACAGGGGACATTCGAGCAGCTCATGGTGACCCCCATTAAACCCGTGCATCTGGTGCTGGGCAAGATCATCCCCTTCGCGATCATCGGTTTCCTGGAAATCGTGGTGTTCCTGGCGATCGCCACCCTGTGGTTCGGGATCCCCTTCCGGGGAAATGTGCTGACGCTTTTTCTCTTCGCGTCAATTTACATGATCACGTCGCTGGGCATCGGCATCTTCACTTCCACCGTGGCGCGCACCATGCAGCAGGTGCTTTTCATGACCTGGTTCATCATGATCTTCTTCATCCTGCTCTCGGGATTTTTCCTGCCCGTGGAGAACATGCCGCACTGGGTGCAGACCATCACGCTGATCAACCCGGTGCGCTACTTCATGTTCGTGGTGCGGGAGATTTTTCTCAAAGGTTCGGGATTAGCGGACCTCTGGCGCCAGGCGGCGGCCATGCTGATGATTGGCGTTGCGGTCTTTGGATTATCGCTGGCAATGTTTCACAGGAAGGCGCAGTAGGCGTGCCGCAAAATCGGGCTGAACAGACCCGGGCGACCTCACCTCGAATTCGGGTTGGTTTACAAGTCGGCAGGGCTGATGACGGTCAGGCCGGGTTTGTTGAGGACATGGGTATAGATCATGGTTGTTGACACATCGCTATGGCCGAGGAGTTCCTGGACGGTGCGGATGTCGGCGCCGCCTTGCAGGAGCTGGGTGGCGAAGGAATGGCGCAGCGTGTGACA
>Ga0315279_10004491_pt1 | contig 18689 bp, 21 predicted proteins | sample YL17G06_20_MG_FD_203694 | JGI IMG/M metagenome (GOLD analysis project Ga0315279, IMG submission 203694) | Sediment microbial communities from Yellowstone Lake, YNP, Wyoming, USA - YL17G06_20 | ecosystem: Environmental > Aquatic > Freshwater > Lake > Sediment | place: USA: Wyoming | collected... | reverse complement strand
CCAATAAATTTTATCAATTATTTGTGAACGCATGGTTCTATATTGCGTTGATGATCCATTTCGGCTTTAGAGTCTTGAAGAGAGTCCTATGGAACAAAATCGCGCGCGAAGGAGAACCCAAACATACCATCTAAATTGGTTCGACATCGATCTTCCCATCTCTCAGAACGTGGAGGAGGATCGGCCTCACCACCCTCGTCCCGGAGACAGAGTCACCGGCTTCATCGCGGAGCTCCTTATAGACGAGGGCGAAGTCGATGCTGATCTTCACCCCCGCATCGTCGGCGGCGTCGACGAGCATTCTCGGGACATCTACCAGATGCGTCGACGGCTTAAGCTCCACGGTGGCCGCGGTCTGAAGCCTCCTGTATGCCCTCAACGTCATCTCCGCTTTCTCGATGTTACCGCGTGCACGCCTCTCGATCAGCGAGACGTTCTGCCGTGTTGTGCCAAGTCTCCTGGCAATCCCTTCCTGCGTCAACCCGTCGAGCCTGAAGCCGAGGACTCTGAGCTGCTCCCCCGTCAATAGACCCACGCGGCTCCCGCCTACACCTTTCTCTCCCTCGACGCCACTGCTATCCACACGAGCCCCCATGTAAATCACATATGATTTCCATTTGACATAATATAAATCAATATGAAATCGATGATCCCAAGCCTAAATAACCGACGAGTGCATCGACTCTAAGATGTTCAAGACTAGAGAGCTTGCACTGATCATCATACTAAGCGCGCTCGGCGGAGCCGTAAGCGTGCCGTTGAGCTACGCCGGCAACCTATTGAATGCGGTGCCGATCCTACCCTTCGGATCTCCCCAGATCCTGTCGGGGATACACGTCCTCTGGCTCCTGCTCGCCAAGCTACTCACGAGGAAGACCAGCGCGGCGACGCTTACCGGGGCTGTGAAGGGGCTGGTCGAGCTTTCCCTCTTCAGTTTCCACGGGGTTCAGGTTCTACCCATCTCGATCGTCGAGGGCATCGCGGTGGATCTAGTCTTGAGTGCCCCCGGGAGGCCTTCATCAGCCAGGGTCGCGGTCGCGGGTGGGCTGTCGGCCTCAAGTAACGTGGTGGTCCTGTGGCTGCTTCTGCTTCAGGGCCTTTCTCCGTTGGTGATAGTCTTCATGTGGCTTCTTTCGCTGGTATCCGGGGTTGTTGTAGGCTGCTTCGGAGAGTATGCTTCGAGGCGGGTTGTGCCGATAATTAGTACGGCTTCGCCAACGTGAGTGCGCACTCCGATGAGAAACGTTTTACTGGATGTAGTGTCCGGGCTGCATTCCTCCAGTTCCGGCGAAGAAAGATGGCCTCCGCTGACTTTGAGATGAAATGCGTAGAAACCGGGCTAAACTTCTCTCTTCAGATAGATCGTGTACCTGACCACAACCGCGCCGGCCTGGGGGGTGACGCGAACCCGCTGGGGGTCAGGCCAGCGGGAGAAACACGGTCAAGGGGCCTTAATGGGTCTGAACTGAGCCCTAATTAAACCCAGCCGAACGGAATGATAGTTGAGGGATGGTAAAAGGTGGTATCATCCCATGACGCTAACCATGCTTAAGAATCCCGGCTGAAAGCGAAACGGCCGTCGAGGCCATCCTTACCTTAAAATCGACGCAATATCCTACCCATAGACTAACCCGGATTAACAAAAAATAGTAAATTTAAACCGTGAATGTCCGCTAAATCGGAGTACCAATCACCAAGGATTGGGAACTAGCCCTTCTCCTCGAGCCTCAGCATAGGTATCTTGGCGTGGCACCTCTTGCAGAATACGTGACCGTTCTCGTTAACCATGAATTCTTCGCCGTTCCCGCATTTGGGGCACTTGACCTCGCCGGCCCTCACTCTCTCCTCTAGCACGCGCTCGTAGCGGCTCAGGCCAGAATCCTTTTCGCCCATCGCTCCCGGCTCATATTCTATTGGGGGAGTCGGTTAGAAAAAGTTACCCTTTCCCATGTCGCGGGCTAGAATCGTTTATCTCTCCCCCGACTCCATCTCCTATTGAGAGATTCAAGTTGCAGCGAAGGGCTACACTAATCCTAGCCCTCATCGGGTTCATGCTAGCAGCTCAGCTACCCATCTCTCTGGCAGTCAACGACAACAGGGTTCTTGTGGCTAAGATCGACTCGGACATAACGGCGGCAACGACCGGCATGGTGAGCGACGTCCTGTCCCTCGCCTCCAGCATGAGTGCCCGGCTCGTCGTCATCGAGGTCGACACACCAGGCGGCGAGGTCAACGCGGTCAGGAGCATCATGGGCTTCTTCGAGTCCTCCCAGACGCCTGTCTGCGTCTACGTTTCCCCCGTTGGGGCAGCGGCGTGGAGTGGAGGCACCTACCTCCTCGTCTCATCCCACATAGCCGCCATGGCCTCGGGCACGAGCATAGGGAGCGCTCAGCCCATCTCCTCGGCAGGACAGCTTATCAACGACACGAAGCACGTCAACGCCCTCGCCGCGCTGATGGTGAACCACGCGGAGTTCCACGGCAGGAACGCGACCGCCGCCGAGAGGTTCGTCAGGCAGAACCTTAACCTCGGCCCCGTCGACGCCCTCAGGTACGGCGCAGTAGAGTTCATCGCCGACGACCTCAGATCCCTACTGGGTAAGATTTCGGAGAAGGTCCTCGTCAAGACGGAGACGGCCGAGGGCGTGGGCAGGTGGAGGCTCGCCAACATATATGACTCGAATTATGAGTACAGCCTGAGGTACGACTTCACCGACCTAGACAGGGCTGAGGTCGTCTACTACACCCCAGGCGTCCAGACCATGTTTCTCCAGATAGTCTTTAACCCCCTAGCCTCCTCACTCATGTTCGTCGTCGGCTTCGCCCTCCTCCTCACCGGGCTCCACGCGCCGGGGTGGGGAGCCGAGCTCGCCGGCGGCATCCTCCTGCTCCTATCCCTCCTCGCCTTCCAGGTAGTCGGCATCGAGCCCATGATCGTGCTCCTATTCACCGTCGGCCTCGCCCTGATAGTCGCGGAGCTGAAGACACACATCGGCGTTCTAGGCCTGGGAGGCGTCATCTGTCTAATATTCAGCAGCTTCCTCCTCTTTCCCTCACCCCAGTGGCTCATAGCCCCCGAGGTCTCATACGGCATAAGAAACACGCTCGTCACCATGTCCCTGGCCCTCTCCGCCTTCTTCGCCGCTCTCGTCTGGAAGGTCGCACAGGCAAGGAGGCTCAAGGTGAAGACCGGCTACGAGTCGATAGCAGGACAGAAGGGAATAACAGTGACGAAGCTGGCGCCGGAGGGCGAGGTAAGATTTCAGGGCGAGAACTGGAGGGCGCACTCCACGGTCGGTATCGTTGAGAAAGGCGTAGAAGTGATCGTTGAGGGGCGTGATGGGCTGAAGCTCCTCGTGAAGCCTCCTTCGATGCAGCTTGATCCTCAGACAAAAATGAAGGTGAATTGACTAGATGGCTGTATTAGGTTTCGAGTTCATCCAGCTCGCTGAGGTGGTCGCGGTACTTATAGTCCTCGCAGTACTCCTCAGCGGCCTCAAGGTGATCAACGAGTGGGAGCGGATACCAGTGCTCCGCCTCGGAAGGTACGTCGGCCTCAGGGGGCCAGGAATCATCTACCTGATCCCCTTCATAGACAAGGCCCCCGTCAGGGTCTCGACGAGGCTCCAGACAGTGAGCTTCAGGACGGAGCAGACCCTGACATCGGACAACGTCCCCGTCAACGTCGACGCCGTCATGTACGACAAGCCCGTCGACTGCGAGAAGGTGTTCCTCAACGTCGAGAGCTACACGGACGCCACCAATTGGGCGGCTCAGACCACACTCAGGGAGGTCATCGGCAAAGTCGACCTCAACGAGCTCCTCGCCGAGAGGGACAAGGTCGGCCAGAACCTCCGGGCGATCATCGACGAGAAGACCGAGGCCTGGGGCATCAAGGTCACCTCAGTGGAGGTGAAAGATGTCGTCATCCCACGCGAACTCCAGGACGCGATGAGCAAGCAGGCCCAGGCTGAGCGTGAACGGATGGCCAGAGTCACCCTCGCCACAGCCGAGCTCCAGTCTGCGCAGAAGATGATCGAGGCCGCCAAGATGTACGAGGACAGCGCCGGGGGCCTCACATTGAGGTGGATGAACATCCTCTACGAGATAGGCCAGCAGCAGGGGACCAACACCCTGATGATCATACCCGCTAACATCCCCATAGCAGGTGCCTCCCCGATAGGGCTCTTCACGCCACCAGCCCTCAAGAAGAAGGCTGAGGCGCAGGAGCAGCAGAAACCCAGATCATAGATTTTTTTCAAACCCCCCGTAACCGAGTTGCCAAGGAACCAATTTTCTTATACCGCCTTGACAGGTTCAAGACTGTGAGCCAGATGACCGTCACCGAGATAGCCAAGAAGCTGATATCCTTCGACACCTCGGGTCCCCCGGCGAGGGAGCTGCCCGCCGCGAGGTGGATCAAGGATTTCCTCGAGGACCTCGGGGTGGACGCCGAGCTCCAGCTCGTAGAGCCTGAGAGGGCTAATGTCGTCGGTAAGATCGGTCAGGGGAGGGGGCCGGGGCTCGTGCTCTCCGGCCACATGGACGTTGTGCCCCCGGGAGACCCCGCCCTGTGGAAGGTGACGACTCCCTTCGAGCCTGTGGTCAAGGAGGGAAGGCTCTACGGGCGGGGCGCCTGCGACATGAAGGGCCCAGACGCATGCATCCTCGAGGCCGTCAAGGAGCTCGTCAAGGAGGATTACAGGCGCCAGCTCTCGGTCGTCTTCACGGCCGGGGAGGACACCGGCGGCTGGTACGTGACGAGGGTGCTCGACGAGGGGAAGATCACGACGCTGGACGCGATGTACGGCGTCATCCCCGAGCCGAGCATGATGAGAATCATCAGAGCCCACAAGGGCTCAGGGAGCGCCAGGGTCATGATACGCGGGAGGGCAGCCCACAGCAGCCGCCCAGAGAAAGGCGTCAACGCCATAATGAAGGCAGTCGGGTTCCTCGAGGAACTCAGGGAACTCCAGAGAAGCCTGAGGAGGACGAGGCACCCCCTACTCGGACCATCCACCATCGAGTGCACCATCATACAGGGTGGCTTCAAGACGAACATTATCCCCGACCAGTGCACCCTTACCCTTAATGCGAGGCTCATCACGGAGCACCAGGGGGACGAGACCGTAAGGGGCTGGCTCGAGGCCATCATATACAAGATGCGTGAGACGGACGATGAGTTCGAGGCCGAGATACTGAGCATATCGGCGAACCAGCCACTGGATGTCCCTGAGGACAGCGAAATCGTATCTATCTTGAGGAAGATACTCAGAACCAAGCCCATTGGTGCCCCCTACTTCACCGAAGCCGTAGACTACACGAGGAAAGGAATACCGACAGTGATCTGTGGACCCGGAGACATAGATCAAGCGCATACACCGGACGAGTACATAGCACTGGAGCAACTCGAACTCGGCGTGAAGACCCTGAGGGAGACAATAAAACGAGTCTGTCTATGATCTCTTCTAAGCTAATCCCGAAGTTAATGGGTGTAACTAACTCTCTTTCCTAAAAAATTTTAAGGAAAAATAAAATATACGTATATACCAGACAAAAAACCCTAGAGCCACTTGTTATACAATAAATTTAATAACTCATAGTATCAACGTAAATTCGGGTGTTAAATTATGAGCGACGTTCAGTTCGATTTATCGCCTGTTGAGAAGAAACCTTCAAGGAAGTACAGAAAAGGCAGCAAATATGACCCCATCATAGATAGGTTCCTGGGTGGAAAGCACGCCCTCGTTAAGGTCGAGGTGCCCGCAAAGGATGCCAACTACCTGAGGACCCAGCTGAAGAAAAGAATCGACGCCAGAGATCTAAACAGCAAGATCGAGGTCTCAGTCGTTAACAATATCGCCTACCTCGAGAAGAAGTAAATCCCAAATTTCTTCTTATCTCGTTTTTTCATTATTCTAGGAATAAAAGGTAGTGATAAATCTATCTTGGAAAATCGAAGACGGATGAGACGTTGAACATCAAATCGATCGATGGTTCTTGAGAATGAACCTGTAAAGCCCTATACCTCGACCTTTGTACAGGTCAGCTTCAAGGCGAGTTCGTCAGCGGCCTTCGAGTCGAGCTTGATCGTGTAAAGGACCTTACTTGTCCTGATCTTCAGCTTCGTCTCATCGCCCAGCCTCTTTACCCTGCATTCCGTCGCCTTCTCGGCCAGCTTCTGGAACTCCTCGGGGCTCGTTATCTCCTTAGGCATCAATTACACCTTCCCGTGTCCAGAAGTGAGAGTGGACCCCCATAATTTAGCCTTTCGGAAAAGTGAGGGGGAGGCTACACAGTGAACTCGTCGCCTTCGTTGGGCGCCGTCGCCTTCATGTTCAGCTCATCCTGCGTCCACTGGGCGAGGTAGTCGCAGCTGTCCGGCTCCCCGTGTACGACATAGACGTCCGGCTTGCCCTTCAACCCCTTCAGGAACGCCTTCAGGTAGCTCGCCCCAGAGTGGCTTGAGAAGTCAAAGTGGCGGACCTTCGCCCTGACCTTCTCATCCTTCTCCTTGATCGTGACCATCCCGGTCTCGAGGAGCTTCGACCCGCCCGTGCCCGGGACCTGGAAGCTGACCAGGAATATGCCGTCCTCCGGCTGGAAGGCCATCTTCTCGAGGTAGAACATCGCCGTGCCGCCCTGAAGCATACCGGAGGGGGCTATGATGGCTTTGGCCCTGCTCAGGGCCCTCCTCCTGTCCCTCCAGCCCCTGATCTCCTGCACGACGCCAGAGGCCTTATAGTAGGCTTGAGGCGTCTTGACGGAGTCGGGGTGATCGAGGAGTATCTGGTTCACGGCCCTCGCCATACCGTCGAGGACGATCTCGCCCTCGAACTTGTGGGCGTCGAGGATGCTGAACATCTCCTGGCTCCTGCCGACGGCGAACGCCGGGATGAGGACCTTGCCTCCGTCGTTGTTGACGTCCTTTATCGCCTTGACGAAGTCCTCCTCGAGCTGCTTCCTCTCAGGGTGCTCGTGAGTGGCGTACGTCGCCTCTATTATCACGGCGTCGTACTTCTTCTTGGGCGGCTTCACGCCATGGCAGATGCGGGTCTCGACGGCGTTGAAGTCGCTCGTGTAGAGGATGCTCTTCCCGTTCACGTCTACGTCGACCATGGCGCTGCCGGGGATGTGCCCGGCGTTCACCAGCTGGAAGTCGATGTCTTTCATCTTCACTGCCTGCCCGTAGGAGAGGTCGTTCCTCTGCCTGAGCATGTTGTCCAGCTCGATGTACTCGAACGGGAGGTAGTAGCTGTTGAGCTTGATCATGTCCTCAACGAGGATCTTCACCATCTCCGTCGTCGTCGCCGTGGCGAAGAACGGCTTCTTCTCCGACAAATAAAACATCGGCACCCCGCCCGAGTGGTCGAGGTGCGCGTGGGCTATCACTATCCCGTCGAGGTCCTTCGCCCTGACGTGGGCAGGGAACTCCGTCGGCTCACCCACCTTCACGCCATAGTCAAGGAGGAGCTTAGCCTCGTTGGAGCTGACAAGGATCGCATTACGGCCTACTTCATGGGTTCCTCCCATGAAACTAAGTTTAACCATACCTTCTATACCTAACCTGGAAACGAAGCGACCCGCTTATCATGGGGCTAGTGCCCACGGATCGATTCAGTCCTTTCCCCGGCGCATTCACTACCTGGGGGGACAATGCATCTATCGACGAGACGCACTTATCTCTTTCCACAAACGTCCAAAGAATAAAAAGGTATTGTACGATGAATTCACATGCTTATTGCAGCGACGCCGGGCGGCTCAGAAGCGCGAGGAGGCTCCTCATGGCCTCCTCACCCCACGGGTGGGTTGAACCCGATGCCTCCATGATCGTCCTGAGCTTTTTACATGCCTCCCTCGACGCCTCTGCTACCAACATGTCCAACCTCTCAACTCCTTGGTGGAGGACGATCCGAGTGAACCCGCCGAGGCCAATATGCCTTGCGACGCTCTGGGCTGTGAACTCGATCGTCTCCTCGTCGACTGGCTCAGCTATGTCATACTGTGACAGTGGATAGGTCTCGGATAGGTCCTCTGGTATGCATCCATAGGGTGGCGCGTAGAAGCAGATGTGGAGCCCGTCGAAGGCTTCGCCCAGCTCCGTTGAGAGGGTCTTCCGCAGCCCCCTGTAGGCTGGGTCCATCCTGTATGGGCGCGTGCTCGGCGCCTTGACAAGGAGGAGGGTGTCGGCTCCGGCTGGCGGCGAATAGTTCGCCTCGAGGAGCCTGTGGTAGCGGGTCACCTCTGGCCTAGCTAGGCTGTGGTAGTCGTAGTAGAAGACGCCGTGTCCCTTGAAGAGGGGTGTACCTTCCTCGATGGCGTCCTTGTAGTTTGTGAGCCTCTTAAGTGCCGCCGTCATGGAAGGGTGGCCCCTGCTCCGTCTCTCGACGAGGTCCCAGAGCGAGCCCTCGACGATGGCCTGCTTGATCGTGTTGATCTCGGTCATGCAGGCGTGGAGGTTATGTTCTGCCAGGAGGCGCTCCCTCTCCCCTTTCGTCATCTCCTTGAGGTCCTCGACTGAGCGCCCATGGCAGACAGGGCACGAGCAGGGAAGGTAGCTCAGATCCTCCATCCTCGAGGTACCCATCGTCGTCAGGTACCTATCATCCTTAGCGTAGAGCGCGTAGGAGGCGGAGTCGAAGAGGTCGCAGCCCAGCGCCACGGCGAGGCTGAACATCATCGGGTGACCTGCGCCGAAAAGGTGTAGGGGCCTCTCCTGAGGCAGGTTGAGCTTCGCCGCCATGATCATGTCGACGAGAACCGGGAACAGGTAGCGTTCCATGACCTCAGTTGGGCTCCCCAGGGCGTGTATCTGGAACGGCATGTCGCCGACAAGCTTAGCTGACCTTGCGACGAGGTCGAGGTGCCTACCTCCCTGTACCGGTCCTACCCAGAGGGCTCGGCTGCCCTCGATGAGGGGTAAAGCGTCCCTGGCTCGGCGAAGGGTCTCCTCGACGGTCCACTCCACGCGTTCCCTGGGGACATCCCAGCCTGTGGGGATGTCGAGTATGACGGCTATATCAGACCCTATCCCCTTCTGGAAGTCGATGATCTCATCCTGGGTGACCTCCACTCCCCCGTAGACAAGGATCTGGTAGGCACCAGAGTCGGTGACTACGACGCCGTCGTAATCAAGAAGCCTGTGAACGTCAAGGTTAGGCTTTTCGCCGAAGTTCTTCCTGATGATGTAGGAGTTGGTTATGACGATGTCGCATCCGAACTCCTTCTTCATCCTCCTTGGCGGTATCACCTGGGAGATCGGGTTGATGACGGGCATGAAGGCTGGGGTCTCGACCTCCCCGCCCATTGTAGTGAGCCGCCCTATCCGTCCAAGCAGGTCCCTGTCGCGCAGTTCGAAGGCCAACTACCCGCCTCTCTCTCCGTGAAACCTCAGCTTCTCCAGCCGATTGGATATAACTATACTTTTCTCAGTTAAGGCTTGATGGGGTCGAGTTCGAAGTATATTTTTTTCATAAAAATGAGGTTTTAAGGTTAGATGTGCGTGGTCTCAGTCAGGAACCTCTGATAGATGTCCTTCACCCTGTCAGCGGCGGGGCCGGTCCCCTCAATTATCCCCTGCTCGTTGAGGCGGATCTTGCCCATTACGACTATCACCCCAGCCTCGGCGTATATCTGGACCATGTTCGGGAAGACCCTCTCGAGGCGCTCCTTGAGGCCCTCGAGGTTGAAGGGGCGCTCAGTGGCGATGATCCTCGCCACGCTTGAGCCCGCTATGAACAACCTGTGGGTGTTGGCTCCCTTGTCTCCCTTTACGTTGCCTAGGCAGATGCTCAGCGTGCTAGAGTCATAGCCTAGGAGCTCACCCTCGTATGTCTTCCCGGCTACATCTACGACGACCACGGGCTTGGAGACGAGCTGGCCGAGCTCCTCGAAGAACTTCCTGCTAGTTACAGCCGCCAAGATCGATACCTCTCATGGAGAGATACCTAGAGCCTATATAAAAATAACAAACTCCCCACAATCAAGAAACGTGAAATTAACGGGATAGGCTGACCTCGATTGAGCTAGTTAAGAGTCATGCTTGTCTAGACCTTGAAGTGTTTGAAGGCGGGATTCAGGTCTTCCCCGCCCGCCCTCCTCATCTTCAGCTTCTGGAGGAGCTCCCTCGCGTCCGCCGCGGTCTCCGCCCTACCCACCACCTTTAGGGCACGTATCTCGGCTATGTAGCCGCATTTTGGGCATGAACGGGTCCTGTTCGAGGCGTCGGCGATCATGAGCTCGCCGCAGTGGGGGCAGTTGACGACGACGAACAACCTCAGAGCCCCCTCAGCAGCCCCTCGACCTCGGGCTTGATCATCCAGTCAATTTCGCCGAATCCCTGTTCCTTTCTTCCTTTTAGGACGTCGAGGATCTCCCGCACGACATCCCCGGTCTCCCTTTCCGTCGTGTCTACCTCGCAGATCTTCCCGTGTTCCTGGCTACTCAGAGCGTCTTCGAGGACTACACCAAGGAGTTCGGCCTCCACGTTCTCCCTCACCTTCTCCCTGCCATAGCCCCTGGATTCGAGCACGACCTTAAGGGTCCACGGGGACCTCCTCAGGACGAAGACATAGTCGGCAGTTTTCGGGTCGACTAGGTCGGATGCGTAATGGCCGTCGATTATCAGAGGGTGGTCATTTGCCGCGATCAAAGCGGTCAGCCTCCTCTTCATGGCTTCCTGGTCGATGACCGCGGTGTCCCTCTCGGTATCCTTCTCCTCCACGAGGTTCTCCTCGAGGGCTAGCTTTGAGAGTTCGATGTGGGCTCCACACAACTCGCGTGCGAGGGTCTCGGAGACGGTGGTCTTCCCGACGCCGGGCACGCCCGTGATGAGAATCACGGGAGAATCTTCAGTCATGCCTTAGGCCGCTCAGTCCTTTGGCTTGTCCTTCTCCTCTCCCTCGTCGGCGGCCTTCGCGTCCAGCTGGATCAGGTCGCCTAGGGTTCTCGGCCCCGTCGGCTTCGACAGGATCTTCCCCTTGGGGGACTCGTCCTTCTCCATCACCTCGATGCCGAGGTGGAACTTTATCTTCTGCGCCAGCTTCGGGTCCGGTGTTAGCTCCTCCTGCTCGAGCTTCTTAATGATGGACTCCTTCTCCTGCATCTTCTTGGCGAGGTCCTCGACGCTCAGCCCCCGACTCTGCCTTGCCTTCCTGATGGCGGCGCCGTAGTCTTCTATGAGGGCGAACTGCTCGACAGCGTCGACGTCGCTCCTCGGCTGTGGCCTCGGCCCCTGAGCCCTCTGCTCCGCCGGCCTCGTCGGTTTCGTCGGCGACCACTCGGCCGAGCCGAAGCCCGCGCACCTGTTGCAGACCGTCAACTTCGCTCCCTCTATGATCCTTCGCTGTGGGGGGCCCATGATCTCCCTTCCGCAGACTTCGCACCGCATCTCTTTTCCCCTGATACCTCTGCAGTGAATCGGCTTATAAATGCTCAGCGCGCCGATCAGGGTGTGATGAAGGAGGACCTGAGGCGGATCAGGGGCATCGCTAACTACCAGTTCGGGCGGGAGGCAGGGATGGTCCTCTTTCCAGATAACGTATCCATAGACTACTCAAGGAACACTGGCCGCATAAGACACATCTACGCCGGGGAGGAGCTCCTCGCCGCCTTCAGGCCCAACGACGGGCTGTTCACCCTGACCATCGCTGGCGCAAAGCGGTTGATATCTGGCTTAGGCGACTTCGACTACACCGTCGTAGTCAACGACGACGTCTCTGAGTTCGTAGGCCAGGGTAGAAACGTCTTCGCGAAGCACGTAGTTGATGCCTGTGAGAAGATAAGGCCCGGAGACGAGGTGATAGTGGTTGATTCTGGGAGGAACGTCCTAGCCGTCGGAAAGGCGGTCATGATCAGAAAGGAGATGCTCGCCTTCAAAAGGGGTGTCGCGGTGAAGGTGCGGCGGGGCAGGGAGACGGACCGCTAGCCCCTACTCGAACTTGGAGAAGAGCTTGACCTTCTTCTTCGTCATGCCCTTGGCGAAGTGGGCGGTCCGCGTCACGGTGTCGTTGGACTTCTCCAGCTCCCTCGCCTCGTCGGCGAGGACTGCGGCCTGCCTCATCAGCTCATGGGCTCCGGCGAGGACCGGGAGGAACTTCTCCGGCTCCTCGAGCTTGAAGGTCCCTTCCGTCGAGAGCCTGCTCACTTGGCGTGCCGACTCGTAGGCAGCCATCGCCTTACCGTAGGCGTAGGGGTTCTCTATCCCGCTGAGGGCGAGGGCCGTCTCCTTCTCCACCACAACTTGGGGCAGAACGGGCTTCTCACCGTTCGCGATCTGCTGTATCACCCTGTCAAGCTCGGTCTGAACGACCCTGAAAGCCCCAGTGACCGCCAGAACCCTGATGACGTCGCTGTTGAAGAGCGCCATCTCGACGGGGTCGAGGAACGCCTGCTTCGCCCCTATCATCGAGTCGGCGTAGACGATGATGTAGCCGACGCCCTCTACGGGGTTCTCCTTCAGCGCCTTCCTCGATGGCTCGTCGGAGATCACTATCACGGGCTTTCCTGTCTGCCTCAGCATCTCCCTCGCCTTCGTTGGCCCCGACAGCGCAGCGTTGGGCGAGACAACCACATAGAGGTCCGTCGGTATCGTCGAAGCGAGCTTGGCGACGTCAACTGCCTCCTCGTCGTCCATTTTAACACTCGATGAGACAACCCTCATGGTAAGATCCTTCCTAGCACCCCTCTCGTCGAGGAGGGCGTCGACCAACGTCGTCGTCGCTATGTAGCCAATCTTAACGAAGGTGACTTTTACCAATGCATATCCCGATCAGAAGATGCCTATTTCATTAATAAAGTATTAATCTGAGATCTTGAAATATAGTCTGACTAAAATGGCGATCCCAACCAAGATTGAGATTGCTCAGAGCGCTAGGTTGAAACCGATCACAGAGATCGCGGCTACGCTCGGTCTCACACCCGATGATATTGAGCCTTACGGGAAGTATAAGGCCAAGATAAGCCTGGACGTCTATAAGCGTCTCAAGGATAAGCCAGACGGTAAGATCATAATCGTCACGGCTGTCACCCCGACAAAATTCGGCGAGGGGAAGACGACGATGGCCATAGGCCTCGCCGAAGCCCTCGGGAAGCTCGGAAAGAGGAACATAGTGGTGCTGAGGCAGCCTTCACTCGGGCCGGTCTTCGGCATCAAGGGTGGCGCCTGCGGCGCCGGCTATGCACAGGTGCTGCCGATGGAGGACATCAACGTTCACTTCACAGGCGACCTTCACGCTATCACCTGCGCCCACGACCTCCTCACCTCGATGATGGAGAACAGCATCTACAGGGGGAACGAGCTCGACATCAGCCTCCACGACATCCTCTGGAAGAGGGTCCTCGACATCGAGAGCCGAGACCTGAGGGACATAGTCATAGGACTGGGCGGCAAGAACGGCGGCGTGCCCCACGAGAGTAGCTTCGAGATCACCACAGCCTCCGAGATCGCAGCGATCCACGCCATCGCCAGCGACTTCAACGACATGAAGAAGAGGCTGGGAGAGATCACAGTCGCCTATAATGGCAAAGGAGAGCCTGTGAAGGCGGCGCAACTGAACGCCGTCGGAGCCATGGCGCTCCTGCTCAAGGACGCCGTGAAGCCGAACCTCGTCCAGACCATCGAGAACACCCCCGCCATGATCCACGGCGGCCCGTTCGCAAACATCGCCCACGGCTGCCCGAGCCTCATCTCGACAAAGCTGGCGTTGAAGCTGGCGGACTATGTCGTGCTGGAGCCCGGCTTCGGCGCCGATCTTGGGATGGAGAAGTTCTGCGACATCGCCGCCAGAGTAGGCAACCTGAAGCCCCACATGGCGGTGATAGTGGCCACCATCAAGGTGCTGAAGAGGCACGGCGGAGTAAAGTACAAGGACATCGACCAGCCCAGCCCCGAAGCTGTCAAGAAGGGCCTGCCGCTCCTCGGTAAGGAGGTCGAAAACGCGAGGAAGTTCGGCCTAAGAGTCGTCGTCTGCATGAACCACTTCCTCAGCGACACACAGGCTGAGATCGACGTGGTGCTCAACTGGTGCAAGGAGCAGAAGGTCCCCGCCGCCTTCACCGATACCGTCCTCAAGGGCGGCGCAGGCGGCATAGAGCTCGCCAACCTCGTGCTCAAGGAGCTGAAGAAGCCTAGTGACTATCATCCTCTCTACCCCCTCGACATGCCCGTCGAGGAGAAGATTAGGACGATCGCCAAGGAGATATACGGGGTCGCCGACATCGACATGCTCCCAGAGGCGAGGTCCGCGCTGAGGAAGATCGAGAAGCTCGGCTTCGACAAGATGCCGATCTGCATGGCGAAGACGCCTCTAAGCCTGACTGACAACGAGAACATCACCGGCCTCCCGCCAGCAGGCTATAAGCTCCCGATAGTGAACCTGAAGCCGAGCACGGGCGTCGGCTTCGTGGTCGCCTACAGCGGCGACATCAACACGATGCCTGCCCTGCCGACCCGCCCAGCCGCCGAGGACATGGACATCGACGAGAACGGCGTCATAAAGGGGCTGGGCTGAGATGGCAGTCGTCCTGGATGGCAGGGAGACCTCCGCCAAGGTCGCGGAGGAGCTCAAGGCGCAGGTCGAGGAGCTGAAGAGGAAGGGAGTCACCCCGACCCTCGCCCTCATCCTCGTCGGAACAGACCAGTACTCGGCCCGCTACGTCAACATGAAGGCGAAGAGGGCCGAGGAGATAGGCGTCGCCACCCAGGTACACCAACTAGAGCAGACGAACACGGAAGAGGTCGTTAAACTCATAAGGAAGCTGAACGCCGACCCCAAGGTCCACGGCTTTATGGTCCAACTCCCGGTGCCGAAGGAGTTGAACGAGTTGGCCATCGTTGAAGCCATCGCTCCAGGAAAGGACGTCGACGGCATAGGGCCGACAACCTTCGGCAAGATACTGATGGGCGAGGAGTGCCACCACCCCGCCGGCATCGTCGCCATCATGGAGCTCCTCAGACGATACAACATCGACCCGGAGGGCAAGCACTGGGTCATCGCAGGCTACACCAACATCATCGGCAAACCTATGGCGGCTCTGCTCATGAACATGAAGGTCAGCGTCAGCCTATGCAGGGCGGACGACCCCAAGCTCCCCGAGATCGTGAGGCAGGGGGACGTCATCGTCACGGAGCTCTACAGGAAGCACGCCATCAACGCGGATATGGTGAAGAGGGGCGTCGTCGTCATCGACAACGGCAACAACTACGAGGGGAAGAAGGTCTTCGGTGACGTAGACACCGAGGGCGTCAGCCAGGTCGCCTCCGCCATCACCCCTGTCCCGGGTGGCGTTGGGCCGCTCCTCATAACGATGCTCCTGAGGAACACCGTCAAAGCGGCGTCCCATTAAGGATTTAAAAGCCTCCCTCCAACCCTATTTCTAGGTGCACATCTTTTGGCTAGGATAGACTCCAGAAAGGCCCGCCGCATGATGAAGCAGATGGGCATGCAGATGGATGAGCTTGGCGACGTGAAGAGGGTTATCCTCCAGAGCCCGACCAGGGAGATAGTCATAGAGGGCCCGATGGTTACAGCCATAAACGTTCAGGGGCAGAAGATGTACCAGATAGCCGGCGGAAAGGTGACGGAGCGGGCGCCGCAGGCGGCTCAGGCCCCCGTCGAGGAGAGGAAGCAGGTCGAGGTCCCAGATGAGGACGTGCTCCTCGTCTCGCAGCAGGCGAACGTGAGCATGGAGAAGGCCCGCGCCACCCTGATCCAGGCCGAGGGCGACCTAGCCAAGGCGATACTGATGCTCCAGAAATGAGGTAGCGCTGAGGCTTAGGCGTGGCTCTGACAGTAAGGCACAGGGGCGGGGTGATAGTCGAGTACGGTGGCTCAGGCATCATCCTCGACCCGACTGGCAACGGCTCGGACTATCCTGTCTTCGTCAGCCACGCCCACGCGGACCACGCAGCCGCCTTCAAGTACCCTGACAGAGTGAAGTACGCTACCGAGGAGACCCACAGGCTACTCGACGCCCTCGGCTGGAGGCATCTCGACAACTGGAGGAGGATCAGCCTCGGCGATAAAGTCAAGCTTGACGACATCGAGGTTCACGTCCACAACGCGGGGCACGTCCTGGGCAGCGTCCAGTTCGAGGTGAACACCCCTGAGGGCACGGTTCTCTACACCGGCGACATCGGCTTAGAGGACTCCTACACTATGAGGTCCGCCGAGTCCGTGGAGTGCGACCTCCTGGTCATCGAGACGACCTTCGGCGCCCCCATGTTCGCCTTCCCTAAGAGGAGAGAGATAGCCCTCGACATGGTCAAGTGGGCCCTAATGGAGTCTATGCCGGCTGGCAGGATCCCAACCTTCAAGGCGGACTCCATAGGCAACGCCCAGGAGATCATCCGCATCTTCAACACCCTGACGAAGCTGCCCGTGGTGACGGCGAAGAGCGCGACGAAGGTGAGCGGCGTCTACAGGGAGTTCGGACACAGCCTCGACTACCTCGACTGGAAGAGCGCGGAGGGGGAGGAGCTGCTGAGCAGCGGCAAATGCGCCCTCATAGCCCCTAAGGGCTCTACACTGCCATATGAGAACCTTGACTCGGCGCTGGCCTCGGGCTGGGCTGTCCTATTCGGCGGCAGGAGGCGTGCATTCCCGCTGAGCGACCACGCCGACTTCAAGAGCCTCCTCGGCTACATAAGGCGGTGCAGACCCAGGAGGGTGCTCACCTTCCACGGCGGCTCCATGACCAGGGACTTCCACGGCTACGTCCAGAGGAAGCTCGGCATAGAGGCCCACCCCCTCACCAGCCACGAGGAGACCGTGAGCGGCCAGGTACACCAGAACGAGAACAGGCTGAAGACTTGCACTGGCCAGCTGATGAAGACGGTGAGGATCCCCGGCTTCGAGTACTCTTCTGGCTGGCTCGTGAAGGAGCTGTCCAAGCACGGCTTCACGAGGGGCGAGACCGAGTCCTCCATCGACCATCTGGTCAGGCACGGTGTGCTCATGAGGACCGAGAACGGCGTGAAGATGAGTTGAGATGGGTTAGACGGTTCCCTCGTTCCAGCTTGTCAGGTACTTCCTCTGCTCCTCTGTCAACTCGTCTATCCGGATGCCTAGTCCCTCGAGCTTAAGCTTCGCCACGGTCCTATCGATCTCCTCGGGCACCTCGTGGACCCCAACCTCCAGCTTCGGGCTCTTCCACAGCCACTCCGCGACGAGCGCCTGGTCAGCGAAGCTCATGTCCATCACCTCGCTCGGGTGACCCTCCGCGGCTGCGAGGTTGACGAGCCTCCCCTCGCCGAGAAGATAGAGCTTCCTCCCGTCCTTCAGCCTGTACTCGTCGAGGTCAGGGCGCATTCTCCTCTTCGACTTTGACAGTTTCTCGAGGGCAGGAATATTGATCTCGACGTTGAAGTGGCCGGAGTTCGCGAGCATCGCTCCGTCCTTCATAAGCTTCATGTGTTCGAGGTCGATGATGTGAACGTCTCCTGTGGCTGAAACGAAGATGTCGCCGACCTTAGCAGCTTCCATCAGGGGCATGACCTGGAACCCGTCCATCACGGCCTCCAGCGCCCTCGTCGGATCGACCTCGGTCACAACGACATGGCTGCCCATCCCCTTCGCCCTTTGGGCTATGCCGCGGCCGCACCAGCCGTAGCCGCTGACGACGAAGGTCTTACCGGCGAGCATCACGCTCGAAGCCCTCAGTATGCCGTCTATCGTGCTCTGACCGGTGCCGTACCTGTTGTCAAACATGTGCTTCGTGTTCGTATCGTTCACGGCGACTATCGGGTACTTGAGGGCGCCGTCGGCGTGCATAGCGCGGAGCCTTATGACCCCGGTCGTGGTCTCCTCGCTGCCCGCCTTCACCCCCTTAAGCTTCTCGACCCTCTTGGTGTGTAGCGTGCTTACTAGGTCGGCTCCGTCGTCCATGGTGAGCATCGGGCCGTTGTCGATGACCTTGTTTACGCACCAGTAGTACTCCTCCGTCGTCTGCTCGCGCCAAGCGTAGACCCGCGTCCCCGTCTTCGCGAGGGCGGCGACGACAGGGTCATGTGTGGAGAGAGGGTTCGAACCGCAGAGGGCGACCTCGGCTCCTCCGGCCTCCAGGGTCCTGATGAGGACCGCCGTCTCCTTCGTGGCGTGAAGGCAGGCGCCGAGCCTAGCCCCCTTGAGGGGCTTCTCATCCTCAAATCGTCGCCTGATCAAAGCCAAGACCGGCATGTGGTCCTGGGCCCACTCGATGAGGAGCTCGCCATCATTCGCTGACCCTATGTCCTTGACCTTGTAGTCCATAGAAACTTCCCGTTGAGGAATACCCTCAGGGGCGTATAAGATCTTTCCGAGGCTAAATCCTGACTATCTGGGCGTGTGGGACGTCGCCGAAGTAGATCACCGCCCTCTTGTGCACCATGTTCGACTTTATAGCCGCCTCGACTATCCTCTTGCCGACGAGGTTGCAGATGGTCGCCCTCTTCATCGCCTCCAGCGCCTCGTCGACGTCTCCTATGATGCCCTTGTAGAAGGCTTCGCTCACGTTGAAGGGGATCCTGCCTCCCTTGAGTGTCTTCCCTAGGAGCTCGGCGTCGCAGACCGCTACGAGGGTGTCCCTGCCGTGGCGGCTTGTCTTCAGGTAGACCTCGCTCATCCAGCCTATCCTGCCCCGACGCTTGAACGGGCCCCGCAGGCATCGCACTGGAGGAACCAGAGGCGCTTCTCCCTGACTATCTGGGTGTC